>Ga0209594_1000322_pt1 | contig 32023 bp, 27 predicted proteins | sample AshMeaCrysSpring_FD_184126 | JGI IMG/M metagenome (GOLD analysis project Ga0209594, IMG submission 184126) | Groundwater microbial communities from Big Spring, Nevada to study Microbial Dark Matter (Phase II) - Ash Meadows Crystal Spring... | ecosystem: Environmental > Aquatic > Deep subsurface... | reverse complement strand
CACAATAGGCAAGGGGCTTAAGTCCCTTGTCCCACCACAATAGGCAAGGGGCTTAAGTCCCTTGTCCCACCACAATAGGCAAGGGGCTTAAGTCCCTTGTCCCACCACAATAGGCAAGGGGCTTAAGTCCCTTGTCCCACCACAATAGGCAAGGGGCTTAAGCCCCTTGTCCCACCACAATAGGCAAGGGGCTTAAGTCCCTTGTCCCACCACAATAGGCAAGGGGCTTAAGCCCCTTGTCCCACCACAATAGGCAAGGGGCTTAAGCCCCTTGTCCCACCACAATAGGCAAGGGGCTTAAGTCCCTTGTCCCACCACAATAGACAAGGGGCTTAAGTCCCTTTTTGCTATAGATAAAATCAAGACAATAACTATTTTGTAATCAAAAAAAATAGGCAATAAAATTGCATTTTGATCGTCTGAAAGTTTATCATGCTTCTGATTTAACTAACAAGCCAAAATAAGTAAGAATTAACTCACTTTTGCTACTATTAATTACCTCGTGAACTTCTCCAGGTTCAACTGCTATACAACTACCTTTATTAACAGGATAATCTTGACCATTGACTCTAATTATTCCCTCTCCTTCTTCTACAAAAAAAACTTCACACATATTGTCATGAGAATGAGCAGGTGCTACTTGACCTGGGGCAAATCTTGCTTGAGAGAAATTTGTTAAGTGGGGTAAGTCACCAGGGGAAAGCATTACCTTTTTTTTGATTTCTGGGTTATGGGAAACTGGTTGATCAGTAATTTTGCTTAAAGATGTGAAAATCATTGCCCTTAAATTTATTTACTTGCTAATATGTAAATTTATGTTAACAAAGACAGTAAGGAATTGTAGTTTTTATGGGTAAATTAATTTTAATCACTGGTGTAAGTCAAGGTTTAGGTCGAGAAATGACTGAGGAATTTATCCGTGAGGGACATACTGTTTTAGGTTGCTCCCGTAACGAAATTGAAATAAAAAAACTGCAACAGCAATTTGGCCAACCCCATGATTTTAGTCGAGTAGATGTTACCAATGAAGAGCAAGTAAAAGCTTGGAGTGTGCGTATTTTATCTAATTATCACCCACCTGATCTGTTAATTAATAATGCAGCGGTTGTCAATCATCCTGCACCTTTATGGGAAATTAGTAGTGAGGAATTTAACCAAGTGATTGATATCAATATTAAGGGCGTTGCTAATGTAATTCGTTACTTTGTTCCTGCAATGGTAAAACGCGATCGCGGTATTATTGTTAATTTTAGCTCTAGTTGGGGTCGTTCTACTTCTCCTAATGTTGCTCCTTACTGTACCACTAAGTGGGCCATTGAGGGATTAAGTCAAGCTCTCGCTCAAGAGTTACCTCCAGGTATGGCTGCAGTTGCTCTCAATCCAGGTATTATTAATACTAATATGCTTAAAATTGTTTATACTGAAAATGCAGAAGATTACATATCTCCTGAAAAATGGGCTACCATAGCTGTTCCTTTCCTTCTGAAACTTAACAAAAAAGATAATGGTAAATCTTTATCTATTGCTGTTTAACCAACAACTTACCTAATATATTTAACTACGAAACAGGCGAGTATATTGGTTTTCATGCCCCATACTCGCTATTGCTAGTCCCCAACCACAACTATTTAAATCTTCGTTTTTTATCAGTAAAATTTCTGCTGTTTGCTGCATAATTAATGGGTGCAAACTTAACAGAATTTGTTGCCCTGTTGTTTGTCCTAAAGGTATTAATTTTACTCCTGCATTAATTAAATTTGTTGCCCAACTAGATAAATAACCGATAACGGTAGCTTTAGTTTCAATTTGCCAATGAGCTGCTCCAATACCAAAGGCGATCGCCTTATTACAGTTATTCTCAAAAACATTACCTACTTTTTGTAACTCTTCGTCACAATCTCCCAACAATTTGAGCAATGATTGACCCATTTGCCAACTTTGTTGTCGCAATTCTTTTGTTTCTTTAGCCGCACTAACCCAATGATTCCAGTTAGTTAATTCTCTTAAATTATCATTCTTAAAACTTTGATAAGATCGCAACATTAAAGCAGCTTCTAAACGAATTGCCCCATATTTTAATTCTTGCTCTAACCAACATTTTAGTTGGTTTTTATTGGCAATTATTCTTTTTTCTACCAGTGTTTCTAAGCCTTCAGAATAGCTATAAGCTCCCACTGGTAAGCTAGGACTTGCTATTTGTAATAAATATAAAATGGCTGAATCATTCACAATAATAAAAATTGGGTTTTTTCTAGAGTAATAGGATTTTTCTCAAGTTGTTACAGGCAAGGGGCGCGGATCCCCTTGTCTTCCAGGAGTTGCTCTATATTATAACTTTGACAAAATATTATTATCTACTTATCTTTTAAATAAATCTGCATTTTAGTAGCCAAATATTTGCAGAATGATGGTAATTTAACCCGCGCTAAAAAAAGTCAAGGAAAAATGAAATTAGGGCTAGAGATCAAGGAAAGGAAGATTTAGTTACTGGACTAAAAAAACGCCCCAATTTCATTTTTCCTTGATTAATTTCTTGACAGGTATAGCTCTCAACTGAGCAGTGTCTGTTCACTGCTAGATCGCTTTATGTAGTCAAAAAAAATTTTTAGCTAATAATTTCTTGTTTAATTCCCGTAAGTGCTGACTGACGTGCTGCATCTCCAACTAGCAGAGCATAATAACTAGCGGTAGGAGAAACGTATAAGGGTTTATTTTCAAATAGATAGTCTAATACCATTTGGGTGTCTTGGGTGAATAAACCGCGACGACTGGTTACTTCAATAGGGGTTATTTCTTCTCCCCTGACTAAACTGCCTTTTTCTCCTTCAAATATTAAAGTACCATTGTCGCCGTGTAACTCTAAAGTGCGATCGCCTTTCCAGAGAGTTTCTCCTTTTCCATAGATAAGATCAACTATTAAACCGTTGGTAAAATTTAATTGTGCATGAGAGAGACAAGCGGTATAGTAGCCAGACTCTGGTGCATCCCAAAAACGAGTTTGACAGTTGACAGAGGCAACTTTTCCAAATAAGTCAGTAAAGCGATGGATACGGGAAGTTGCAGCTACCAGAGGAAAACCAAACAACTCATGGTGATATGTCCAGCGACGGGGTGCAGGACGCTGGGGGTTTATGGTAGAGTAGCGAGCATAGAAAACATTGCCTATAGCAGGTAACTGTTGACGAATTGCTTCGTGTAGCCCTCCCAATAGTTCTATATGTTCCACATGCAGTAGTTTATTTTGTTTTTGGGCTAAATTTATTAAAACCTGAGCTTCTTGAGGGTTAAGACTGAGGGGATATTCCAAAACGACGTGCTTACCAGCTTCGAGAGATGCACGGGCGATCGCACCATGATCGCGGTTAACAGTACAAATAAAGATTAAATCTAGATGAGGATTATTGATCAACTGCTGCCAAGAATCAATAGAAGTTAGAGAATAAGTTTGAGAGAATGCTGCTAATTTTTCAGGAGTGTTTCCTGTTACATAGTGTAAATTGCTGCGCTCATCTGCTTGTAACGCTTGTGCTCTCTGACTAGCAGCATATCCAGTTCCCACCAAACCCACATTTATTGTCATTTTTTTCTGGTAAGTAAAAATCATCAATTCTAGTTATAACTATAACTAATAGTTATTAATCGCTGCTTCTGGGGATTTTTTTGAGGAGTCAGGAGGCTTAAATATCCTATGATAACTAAGTTATCAGCCATTCATAGATTTTTCCTTATGGTGAGAGTTGCTCAACTTGATAACATAAGCAAATCTTATATTACATGGGATTCCCAATTTCATTTTTAATCACTTCAGAAAATTTGAGACTTTTCCCTTAGTATCAGTAATGGAACTTACAAAAGTTTAGTAAGTGAAAAAAACAGTTTAACTTTGATTCGAGGAGCAACACATGGCAACTTATAACGTAACTCTAAAAACTCCAGACGGAGAACAAACTATTGAAGTACCTGATGATGAGTACATTCTTGATGTAGCAGAAGAGCAAGGTTTAGATTTACCTTACTCTTGCCGTGCTGGTGCTTGCTCTACTTGTGCTGGTAAATTAGAATCTGGTACAATTGACCAGTCTGATCAGTCTTTCTTGGATGACGATCAAATCGAGGCAGGTTACGTTCTTACCTGTGTAGCTTACGCTACTTCTGATTGCACCATCATTACCCACCAAGAAGAAGAACTCTACTAAAGAGGTAGACCATAAATGTTCATAACAGGGACTTCTTTTAGAAGTCTCTGTTTTTTTCGTCATTGGTCAAGAACTGGTACTGTATGTGAGGGCGGGTGGTCACTTACCGAGGACGAAGTGTTGAACAATCAATTTTTGCGGTGCGCCTACCAAGGACGAAGCATTTTGCAAATTATGTTATCTCGTCCCAGAAATCAATTAAAGAAAGTGAAGGTTTAGCCTTTGAGATGATCAAGTATTTAATTAGCTTTAAATTTGCTTAAAGGCGAAACCTTCACTTTCTTTAATTGATTCATTGATAACCCGCCCCTACAGCAATTGTGTAAATAATTATGTCCACCTACTTACTTAATGGCAGATATATTGTATTTTGTTTTTTCTGACTACAAGTTGTTAGTTTTTTTTTATTTAATTCTGGTTAAATAATTTATGACTACATAAACTATTATAATGTTTTATTTTCCTATTTCCGCGTTTTGTAAAAAACCTACCCTTGTGGGTAGTGGGGGGATCTTACTTTAGCAAAAACAAAGCTCTATCTATCGTCACTACCATCTATAGCATCCCAGGGATCATTTCCTCCTGCGGTTGGTCCTTCTGGAACTTGATATATACTTCCATTATCTAATTCAACTGTGTCATAGAAAAGTTGACCATTTTTAATGGCATAATCCACATCATTGGTACTATTAGGTAATTGAGATGTTTTTGAGTTTACTGTAATTAATTCATTGCTAGTTGTATTTTCAAGGTCACTAAATTCTACTGATGTATTGGTTTTCCCAACTACTATGTTGACGGGAATAAAACCAGAATCTACTTCAAAACCATAAGCTGTTTCTTTAATACCATCACCAGTTAAATCACCTGAAGCAATAACTTGATGAGTTAACATACGAATGTTGCCTCTTTTGGTTATGGTTGGTTTCTCGTATTTTTTTTTATTATCACACATATAGATACTTTAATACCAATTAATTTTCCTTTTCCAGGATACAATCTAACTTAATCATTAACCACAAAATACAAAATTTTTTTGATAGTCTGACAATTTTAACCCTCCTCTTGTGATTAATCAAATTCTGGAAATCGTGCTGATTTTTTTTGTATATTTTGAGCAAAGCTTTAACTATAGCGAGATCGTTAGGAATCGTAAAAATAAAAAATTCAATCATAGATACTAGACAATGGGATGGGCAGCGCCCATTGTCTTTTCACTATTCCTAACGGTCTCGCTATAGCGTTTCAGATATGGCAACATTGGAACCATTCTGGCATAAAAAAGGACATAATAAATTAAAAGTTAGCCAATGCTATTATTATGGTTTTTCAAGATGCTCGTGATTATCAAATTCTCTTTCTTGGTAGTTTTCTTTTTTTAGGTATTTCTACCAGAGATTGGACTCTACGACCTGATTTGATTCTAGTTTTAATTCTCACTTGTTTATTAACTCAAATTGTTTTTAGTTGGCGTTATCAAGTTGCTCTTTCTTTACGCAGTCCTTTAATTACTGCTTTGGGTTTATCTTTGTTATTAAGAGCAAATGAATCAACTACCATCGCCTTAGCTGGTTGTTTGGCGATCGCCTCTAAATTCGTTTTCCATTTTGAAGGTAAACACTTTTTTAACCCTGCCAATTTTGGCATTATTACTGCTTTAATTTTCACCCATGATGCTTGGGTTTCTCCTGGACAATGGGGTACTGATTGGTGGTATTTATTCTTATTTTTTGCCACTGGAGGTATGATTTTACAACGAGTTGGTAGGTGGGAAACTTCCGCTGCTTTTTTGTTAACTTATGGCAGTTTAGAAGCCATACGTAATTATTATCTGGGTTGGAGTTTTGAGGTTTGGCAGCATCAATTTATGAGCGGAAGTTTGTTACTTTTTGCCTTCTTTATGATAACAGATCCTCGTTCTATTTCCAATGCTAATGTTAGTCGGTTAATTTGGGCGATCGCTTTAGCTTTTCTTACTTTTATTCTCCAACATCAATTTTATGTGCAAACTGCCATGTTTTGGGCTTTATTTATCCTATCTCCTTGCACCATTTTCTTTGATAAAATCTGGTCAGCACCCCGATTTTCTTGGCAGTCTAGTTATCTCAATATAGCCGTCCTAAATAGATTTTAGTAATACAATAAGCTTAAGAGACAAGGGGCTTAAGCCCCTTGTCTGCAGCTTATTCTTGATTTGTATTTAATTACAAAAAAACTATAAAAGCGAAAATTTTGGGTTAATTTTTAACTTAATATTTAGTCAAGCTAAATTATGTATTTCAAAAATAAATAATAGCGTATTTATGTTGAATATTGAGTTATATACAAATCAGAAAAGCGAAAATGGTTAATTTTTAACTTAATTGCGCGATTTAGTCAAGCTAAATTATGTATTTCAAGGAGAAAGAAATGAGATTTTTCAGAGGGTTAATTAGTTTAGGAATAGGTATTTTAGTAATAGGTTTGCTCGCCAAACCAGCCTTAGCATTTTGCGGTTTTTATGTGGCAAAAGCAGACACTAATCTGTATAATCAAGCTTCTCAAGTAATTATAGCACGGGAGGGAAACCGCACCATTTTAACTATGGCAAATGATTATCAAGGAGATGTCAAAGATTTTGCTTTGGTGGTGCCAGTTCCTGTTATTTTAGAAGAGGAACAAGTTAATATTGGCAACCCAGAAATACTCACCAGATTAGATGGTTTTAGTGCTCCCAGACTGGTAGAATATTTTGATGAAAATCCCTGTGATATTTTTTCAGGTAGAAGAGAGCAAGATGCTTTACCAAGTGCTGCACCATTAGCAGAAAGTAAAGAGACAATGATGCAAAAAAATTCCCTGGGAGTAACAGTAGAAAACAGTTTTTCAGTGGGGGAATATGATATCTTAATTTTGAGTGCAAAAGAATCAGATGGTCTGGAAACTTGGCTCAAACAAAATGGTTATAAAATCCCATCTGGTGCAAGTGAAATTCTTCAACCTTATATTAAGGAAAATCTTAAATTCTTTGTGGCAAAAGTAAATTTACAAGAATTTGATGCTAGTGGTTTTCAATCGTTACGCCCTTTAATGATGGCCTATGAATCACCAAAATTTATGTTACCTATTCGTTTGGGAATGGTTAATGGAAAAGGAGAACAAGATTTAATTGTTTATTTACTTTCTCCTAAAGGTCAAATAGAATTAACCAATTATCGGACAGTAAAAGTTCCTTCAGATGTAGAAATTCCTGAGTTTGTGCAACAGGAATTTAATGATTTTTATAAGGCAATGTTTACCAAAGCTTATGATAATGAAGGAAGAAAAGTAGCTTTTGTAGAATATGCCTGGGATATGGGCAGTTGTGACCCATGTTCCGCAGAACCTTTGAACCCAGATGAGCTACAACAAGCGGGGGTATTTTGGTTAGATAATAACTGGGGTAATTCTGTGTTTATTACCAGACTGCATGTGCGGTATACAGGCGATCGCTTTCCCACTGATTTAAATTTCCAGGAAACCGCCAACCAGGAATTTTTTCAGGGGCGATATGTAATTCGTCATCCCTTTCGCGGTGAAATGACTTGTGATGCAGCCAGAGAATATCAACTTTCAGTGAGGGAAAGACAGGAAACAGAAGCGCAAACCTTAGCCAGGTTAACTGGTTGGGATGAGGGTACTATTCGCAGTAAAATGGACTTAATGGAAGTTGACACTACACCCACTCCCTGGTGGCGAGGGATTTGGTAAGCTCAAACGATTCCCATATTTCAAAGGACAGACAAGGGGCTTAAGCCCCTTGTCTATGTATCTTAGTATATCACCTAGCGTAACGCACCATTAAAATAAAGTCCAAATAGACTTTTTGTAAAGGAATTGTTAAAATATATTAAGAAAGTTTAAGCCAAAAGAAAACTGTAAAACTGGTAACAATATAAGTAGAAATACTCGCAAGTTTTGCAAGTTAAGTCAAGGCAATATTTCTTCATAAATAGAGGGAATTAAAGCAATTAAACTATCAAATAGTCATCAAGAGAAAGAGAGAGAACCAGCCAAGATGCACATAAGTGAAATAACTCATCCGAATCAGTTACACGGTTTATCCATACGTCAGTTGGAAGATATCGCCCGTCAAATTCGAGAAAAGCACTTAGAAACAGTATCAACCAGTGGCGGTCATCTCGGGCCTGGTTTAGGAGTAGTAGAATTAACTATTGCACTTTACCAAACCCTAGACTTAGACAGGGATAAAGTGCTGTGGGATGTAGGACATCAAGCATATCCGCATAAAATGCTCACAGGAAGATATCATGATTTTCATACCCTCCGCCAAAAAAATGGAATTGCAGGATATCTCAAACGTTGTGAAAACAAATTTGACCATTTTGGGGCGGGTCATGCTTCAACAAGTATATCCGCAGGTTTAGGGATGGCGATCGCCCGCGATGCAAAGGGAGAAAACTTCAAAGTAGTTGCCATTATTGGGGATGGTGCGCTAACTGGGGGAATGGCTTTAGAAGCGATTAACCATGCAGGACATTTACCCCACACTAACCTAATGGTGGTACTCAATGACAATGAAATGTCCATTTCTCCAAATGTTGGGGCTATTTCCCGTTATCTGAATAAAGTCCGTCTGAGTGACCCCATCCAATTCATTTCTGGTAATTTAGAAGAGCAGTTTAAACACCTCCCCTTCTTTGGTGACTCTCTCACCCCAGAAATGGAACGACTCAAAGAAGGGATGAAACGCCTTGCAGTGCCAAAAGTAGGGGCTGTAATTGAAGAATTGGGCTTTAAATACTTTGGTCCTATTGATGGGCACAATTTAAGTGAGCTGATTGAAACTTTCCAACACGCACATAAGGTAAAAGGGCCCGTATTTGTCCATGTTGCTACTGTCAAAGGGAAAGGTTATGAACTAGCAGAAAAAGACCAAGTGGGCTACCATGCTCAAAGTCCCTTTAATTTAGCCACAGGTAAGCCTCATCCTTCCAGTAAACCTAAACCCCCAGATTATGCTAAAGTTTTTGCCCATACCCTCACTAAATTAGCTGAGAATAATCCCAAAATTATAGGTATTACGGCAGCAATGGCAACGGGTACAGGTTTAACTAAACTCCATGAAAAACTGCCCAAACAGTATATTGACGTAGGTATTGCGGAACAACACGCTGTGACCTTAGCCGCTGGTTTAGCTTGTGAAGGAATGCGCCCAGTAGTTGCCATTTATTCTACCTTCCTCCAACGGGGATATGACCAAATTATCCATGATGTCTGCATCCAAAACCTGCCAGTATTCTTCTGTTTAGATCGTGCTGGTATTGTAGGTGCAGATGGTCCAACTCACCAGGGAATGTATGATATTGCCTATCTGCGTTGTATCCCTAATATGGTAATTATGGCTCCAAAAGATGAGGCTGAGTTACAACGGATGGCGGTAACAGGAATTAACTATACTGATGGCCCTATTGCGATGCGTTATCCTAGGGGTAATGGTTTTGGTGTACCTTTGATGGAGGAAGGCTGGGATCCTGTAGAAATAGGTAAAGCAGAAATTCTCCGCAATGGGGATGATCTCCTACTTTTGGGTTATGGCACTATGGTTTATACTGCTCTGCAAGCGGCAGAAATTTTGAGTGAACATGGCATAGAAGCTACTGTGGTTAATGCTCGTTTTGTTAAGCCTTTAGATACTGAATTAATCCTACCTTTAGCCTCTAGAATTGGTAAAGTAGCAACCCTAGAAGAAGGCTGTTTAATGGGTGGTTTTGGTTCTGCAGTTGCTGAAGCTTTACTAGATAATAATATTCTGGTTTCTCTTAAGCGTTTTGGTGTCCCAGATAAGTTAGTTGAGCATGCAAAACCAGATGAATCTTTAGCTGATTTAGGTTTAACTAGCTCCCAAATTGCTGAACAAATACTCGCTACTTTTTCTAATAAGAAACAAAAGCAAGTTTCTGTTGTTAATTAGCTGATATTATCCCACAGTAGCCCCACAATCACAGTAGCCCCACAATGAATTGTGGGGCTACCTAAACCAAACCCGCACAGCAAGGGTTTATATAACAAAAAGTTGTAAGGGACAAAATTTTTGAATCATGGCTACAGACAAGGGGCTTAAGCCCCTTGTCTCGGTCCTAATTATATCTTTGCTATATTTCAAGGGGCAGCATTTTTTAATAGTTAGATTTAAAATATCAATATTTTTTCTTGAAAAAAAACTATGACTCAAGAATTAATCGAGTTAAGAAATAATATTATAGCAGGAAGGTACACCGAAGCTTTAGCATTGGTGGATGAGCTGGAGGAAATGAGTAAAAAAGCAATTATTCGCAATATCGAATCTTTTTTAGTTAGGTTACTCATTCACTTAATTAAAAATCAAATTGAACTACGGTTAACTAATTCTTGGGTGGCTTCAATTTCTGATTCTATTCTGCAAATAAAAAAGCTAAATCTTAAAGACAATAAAACATCCTATTATCTTCAAGCAGATGAATGGGAAAGTTATTTAAATAAAGCTTATGCTGCAGCTATTCGCCCCGCTAGTGTAGAAGTAAAAGGAGGCAGTTTGACTCCTGCTAAACTTAAGGAAATGTTAAATAAACAAGCAATAATAAACATGGCGAAGGATTTATTATTGCTAACTTATAATTATGAAGAAGAAGATTTACTAGATATAATTGATACTCATCTAACTGAATATCCTGGGGGAAAAGATTGGCTGAATGGTAGAATATCAGAATAATTATGCAAAATTTTGATGTAGTAATTGTGGGAGCGGGACCCGCTGGTGGCTATGCTGCTCGTTTGTTAACAAAATTGGGTTTTCAAGTGTTATTGGTGGAGCAACATGAAAGCTTTGATAAAAATATTTTTTCTAGTGCAGCAACTCCTCTAGAAACTTTAACTAGATTTGATTTACCTTTGGAGGTTGTGGCGAGTTTTTGGCAAAAAATCTCAGTTATTACTACTAATATTAGTCGCTGTTGGGAGTCTGAACAAAATTTAGGTGCTGTGTTTGATTTTGCAAAATTACGAGCTTTTTTAGCTGAGGAAACCGAGAAAAATGGGGGTAAAGTTTGGTTGGGTTGTCGTTATCTTAAATCTACACAAGTGGAAGGTAAAACTGAGGTTTTGCTTAAAAAACTTGGGGGGGAAATAATTACTGTTGCTACTAAAATTTTGGTGGATGCGACGGGATACGCCAGAAAAGTTATTTATGAGGAAAAAAAAGAGCAACCACCTTTTTTAAAAGGTACGGGAATTGAATATTTAATAGAAATAAATTCAGAAAAATATCAAGAATATGCTGATAGTTTAACTTTTTTTATGGGTTATAAATGGATGCCTACAGGATATTCCTGGATTTTTCCAATGGGAAATAATCAACTTAAAGTAGGTGCAGCAATTATTAATGAAGAGCATAAAATAGTTAAGGAAATTAAACCATTAAAATATTATATTAATTTGGTTTTAAAAGAATATCTCCAATTAGAAAAGTATCAATTAATTGATGTTCATGGGTCAATTATTCAGTATTCTATAGGGTTAAAAGATATTTATTATCGGGATAATATTATTGCTATTGGTGATGCTGTTTCTACAGTAAATTTTTTGGGTGGTGAAGGAATAAGACACGCAATGGAAGGCGCAGAAATAGCAGTAAAATATCTCAAACAATATTTAAATAACCAGTTAACTGATTTTTCAGGTTATCAACAGGAAATGCAGCAGCGTTTTGCTTTTAAATGGAATTTTTCGGAGCAGATAAGTCGACGGGTTTATCTAGAATATAGTGATGAGAAAATAGATAAAGGTGTGGCTTATTTAACTCATTTGACAACAGCAGAAATGATGGAGGTACTATTTAATTATAAATTTGAACAAGTACCCAGAGGAATGAGTAAATATTTATGGCAAAAAATTCGATCTTGGTTTCAAAGGTTGTTAGTTTTAAATCAATTAAAATCCTAAAATACTGCAAACAAAATATTTATAATAATAGACCTTTTGCGAAAGTAGTGTTAACCCCCCCTAACCCCCCCTTATTAAGGGGGGGATTTTACCAAAAACATATATTTCCCCCTGCCCTTAATAAGGGGGGGTTAGGGGGGGTTTTTAAACTTTCGCAACAGGTCTAATAATTGGCGCAGCGTCTCTGTTATAATAACCCGCGCAGGCGGGTTTTGCTTCTATAGGCGCGAATTATATTCGCCAGCAAATATTTGAATTAAAATTAATATTTCTGGTTTAATTATTCTGAACCAGTTAAGGTAGAATAAAACTATTATTTTAAGTGTGTAAGGGGGTTAAATTAATGACAGAAAAAACTCAGATATATCCAGTGGTTTGGAATGAAGATAAGGTAATATTAATTGACCAAACAAAGTTACCTAATACATATGAAATAGTAGCAATTAGTCGCAGTGCAGATATGGCAGCAGCGATTAAAAGTATGATAGTAAGAGGAGCGCCAGCTATTGGTGTAGCAGCAGCTTATGGGATGTATTTGGGGGCTAGGGAAATTGAAACCACTGACAGAGAGGAATTTTTAAAACAACTGGCTACAGTAGCGGAAACTTTGCGCAAAACTCGACCAACAGCAGTTAATTTGTTTTGGGCGATCGCCCGTATGCTCAAAACTGCTTATGAAACCATTGGCAATGTAGAAGAAATTACAGAAACTTTATTCAAAACCGCCCAACAAATACAATTAGAAGACTTACAAACCTGTCAACAAATTGGGGATAATGGTTTGGCAGTATTACCCAGAGTTCCAGAAAAATTAACTATTCTTACTCACTGCAACACGGGAGCCTTAGCCACCGCAGGTTATGGTACAGCATTAGGTGTAATTCGTTCTGCATGGCGAGAAAATAGACTAACTAGAGTATATGCTGATGAAACTCGCCCCCGTCTGCAAGGTGCAAAATTAACCGCCTGGGAATGTATGCAGGAAGGTATCCCAGTCACGGTAATAACTGATAGTATGGCTGCTCATTGTATGCAACAAGGAATGATTGATGCAGTAATTGTAGGTGCTGATAGAATTACAGCTAATGGGGATACAGCTAATAAAATTGGGACTTATGCTTTAGCAGTAGTAGCAAAACACCACAACGTACCTTTTTTTGTAGCTGCACCTCTTTCTACTGTTGATTTTGAGTTACCAGATGGGAGTAAAATACCCATTGAAGAGCGCCACCCCTCAGAAATTTATCAAGTAGGAAATACTAATTTATGCCCCACAGGAATTGAGTTTTATAACCCCGCTTTTGATGTTACCCCTGCTGAGTTAATTACTGCAATTATTACTGAGAAAGGTGCGGTTAAACCTGATGAGTTGATAGGATATGGTGAGGGTTTGGTTGAGTAAAAATATCTGGCAATTGAAATCGTAACTTGTGTTGCCAAACACTAAATTTTTTTCCAATAAATAGGGTTTCAATTCAATATATTTTGAAAACATCAATACTTGCTAATTTTCTTTGATACTCTGTTGTAGTTGCTATGATGATTCTAGCAAAAGGATCTTGATGAATAGGAGATAAATTAACTGCTTGAGCTACAAGATTTAGGATTCAAAAGTAGTAATGTATGATTGACATTTTCTAATTGAACTATTTAATCGGTGTGGCAAAAAAACCTCCTTTGGATTAAGATTTAATTTTCTTGCTGGAATAATCAGAAAATAACCAACTTCAATTAATAGAAAATCTAGCAAAAATGAGATTTATTAGGACAATATATATGCGTAAAGCTATAATTAGTTTTGCAATAAATCTACTCCTAAAATCTAATGTTTGAGGATGAATATGAATTAGTCTTAGCTGTCAAGGAAAGTCTTTATCAAATGTATAATGTAATTTAGTTTTAACTAATTTTAATGACTTGAATATAAAGACTCAAAATTAAAAGTGTTTTTAACATTTATTTAGGGTTACTTAATTTTTGTAACCCACTTTTTCAACTCCTCATATCGAGATAAAGCTAACTGATCAGGAAGTAAAAATTCTGCTCCTAAAAGCGCTTTTTCTAACTCGTTATTCTCACTAGCTTTAAGTAAAGGAGTCAGGTTTCTAGGATCACCATCTCCAGGAAAAAGAGGAAACCAAGTAGAAGTTGGGAGTGCATAATAAATGGTTAAAACATACCGCTCTGTTTCTTTAATTCTACCTCCGTAATGTAAACAAGTATTAGTATCACAAAAAATCATTGTTCCCTGCTCACCTAAACAAATTTTTTCTACTCTTTTACCTACTATTTTACTCACCTCTTTATCTGACAAACGCCCAATTTTATAATTCAGCTTTTTTACCACAATTTTAGATTTATCTGCAGGTAAAGCAGTAAATGGTCCTGAATTTTTATCCACATCAGTAAGATAAATAAATACTTTTATTTGTTTAATATCTTCTGGATCGAGATGATATAAATGGGATGACCATTTTAAGATTTTTTTACTCCTTGCGCGGTTAATATCAAAACCAAAAAGAATGGGAAGACACCCAAAATAACGAGTAATAGGAATAACAAGATTAGGATCAAGTGCAAGTTTAGTAATAGCTGAATTATTATCAAAATCTTTTTTAGAAGTAGCTAGGAAATCTAAACTACCTTTAGAAGGTACATCATTATCTTTTCGTATTTTAATGATTTCTTCTGCCTCAGTTAGTGCAGCTTGAAAAGTTGGATAATTTTGGAAAGAAGTTATCGCAATTCCTTTTGTGGGTTCAATGGTAAAATTAGAATTGAGAAGAGAATCTTGGTAACAGGCTATATATTCTTCTCCTAACTTTTCTCTAGCTGTAAAAATTTCTTGTTTTAATATTTTGGCTAAATAATGATAAAAATAACGCTCATTTTGCTCACCTTCATTGCGAATATAATTTCTGTCAAGTTGATTATTATTAATCAACTTGATAATTAAATCTGAGTTATTTTGATACAATTGCTTTAGTTTATTTTCAGGAATGGTTTCTTGTGCAAAATCAGGAGGATTGAAAAGTATTTCATCCTTTTTATTAACCTTTTTTGGAAAAAACCTCAATATAGGTTGACAAAAAGTTGTAAATTTAAACATTTTTTTAGATTAAGATATAGACCTGTAAAAAATTATACCTGATGGGAATAATAAAATGCTGAAAACCAATGCGCGCGCAAACCTTTATGTAGCAATATATTTTAATCTCTGGCTTGGGAACGCTTACTAAACTTGCAATTGAAAGGATATAATGCTAAAAACAAAAAATGTGGTTGGAGGAGTGAGAAGTGACCAGAAGTTTAAATATTGACGGTTTTGAGATTTATGATGGTAGCGATTGTTATGTAATCGCTGAAATTGGCAATAACCATCAAGGGAGTCTAGATAAATGTAAAGAAATGTTCCGAGTAGCAGCAGAATGCGGCGCAAACGCGGTTAAATTGCAAAAGCGAGATAATTGTTCTCTATATACTAAAGCAGCTTTTGATAAACCCTACGAACATGAAAACAGCTTTGGCTTAACATACGGAGAACACCGCGAGTTTTTGGAATTTGGTAAGTATGAGTATCTTGAATTAAAAAAATATGCCAAAAAACTAGGCATTACTTTTTTTGCTACTGCTTTTGACTTCCCCAGTGCTGACTTTTTGGCAGAGTTGGATATGCCAGTTTATAAAATAGCTTCTGGAGACTTAAAAAATATCCCTCTCCTTAAGTACGTCGCTCAGTTGCAAAAGCCAATAATTTTGAGTACTGGTGGAGGAACAATGGAAGATGTGCAAAGGGCTTATGATGCAATTATGCCTATTAATTCTCAACTTTGCATTCTTCAATGCACTGCTGCGTATCCCGCAAATTTTGAAGAATTAGACCTCCAGGTAATAAATACTTATCGTCAACAGTTCCCTGATGTGGTGGTGGGTTTATCTAGTCACGATAATGGTATTGCTATGGCAGTAGCAGCTTATGTTTTAGGGGGCAGTGTGATCGAAAAACATTTTACTCTCAATCGGGCAATGAAAGGCACAGACCACGCTTTTTCCCTCGAACCTACTGGGTTACGCAAAATGGTGCGCGACTTGCGACGCACCCGCCAAGCAATGGGCGATGGACACAAAAAAGTTCACTTGAGCGAACGCTCCGCAGTTATTAAAATGGGTAAAAAATTAGTGGCAAAACATGATTTACCCATGGATCATGTTTTAACTGCTTCTGATATTGCTATCAAGTCTCCAGGAGATGGTATCCCTCCCTATGAGTTGGAAAATATCCTCGGAAAAGTGTTAACTCAACCCCTACAAGCAGACGAGTCTATCACTTTTGCTAGTTTAGGCGATCGCCTTGACTGTGTTCCTACCTTAGCCAAATAATACCTAAACGTAGGGTGCGTTAGGCGTAAGCCGTAACGCACCATATTCTAAAAAATTATTATAAAAAAACGTGAAATATTTTGACCTATCAGGAAAAATAGCAATAGTGACTGGGGTATTGGGTAAACTGGGCCCTGTGTGGAGTCGTGGTTTACTTGAAGCTGGAGCAATAGTGGTGGGGATAGATTTACCAGCGGCTCCTGTTTCCCCCGCTTTTGCTGAACTGCAAAGGCAATATGATGAGCAACTTTTGTTTTTGGAACGGGGTAATGTTGGCGATCGCCCTGGGTTAATAGCTATACGCGATCGCATTCTTACCCAGTTTGGTACTCCCTCCATTATCGTTAACAATGCGGGCATTGACCAACCCCCAGGTCCTGCAAAAACCTATCACCTTGAAGATATACCCCTGGAAATTTGCCGCCAAGTTTTTGAGGTGAATATTTTGGGAGCATTCCAAGTAACTCAAATTTTTGGCGAACCAATGGTAAAAGCTCGGCGAGGTTCCATAATAAATATTGGCTCTTTATATGCCAGTGTCTCCCCAGATCGGCGCTTATACGATCACCTCAACTGTGACCCACCTTTTCTCAAACCCCCTGCTTATGGTGCTTCTAAAGCAGCTTTGGTCAACTTAACCCGTTATTTTGCTACTCACTGGGGGTCTTTTGGCGTGCGAGTAAATAGCCTTTCCCCTGGGGGTGTACTGGGGGGACAAGATGAAGAATTTAAAAGAAAATTCAGCGATCGGGTTCCTTTGGGAAGAATGGCTGAATTTAATGATTTACTTGGACCTTTAATTTTTCTTGCGGCTGATGCTTCTTCTTATGTTACAGGCATTGAACTTAAAGTAGATGGTGGTTTTACTGCTTGGTAATTTAGTTATGTGGTCAACACTTATTAATTAGAAAATGCAACTCGTGTTAATAACATCTAGGATTGGTATATTTTATAAAAAAATCTTAATTTTTCTTAAAAAGATCATAACATTTAGCTAATGACATAAGACCAATGACGTTTGACCAATAACCAATTATCAAAACAACTAATAACTATCAATTACCTGCTATTGTTGCTGTATTTTTCCTAAAAAATAACTGATCAAGGAATAAACCAAATAAAACCAGATAAAAAGGTTCGATGAGAAAGCGCACCCTTTCCTGTTCATTATCCACCAACAAATGAGAAGTTAAAGTAACCCAAAATATACTAATAACCAGAAAGAAAATAGTAGCAACAAAAGGCAAATTAATTAACTTATGTCGCAGTTGGAGAATTATTAAATAAAAGCCATAGAGAGGAAGAGTGAGATAAAAAACTCTTGAGAGAGGAAAAGGTAAAAACCGCCCACAAAAATAGCGAGTGTAAAACTGTTGCCAAGCTTGTATTTTAGCAAAATTATCTTTACTTGCCCAGGGTGTATTGAGATATTCACTATTTAATCTCATCCAACTTGACATTAGTGCCGCAAGTCTTCCTTGTAAATAGGATAATGGTTTAATACTGATTATATACCAGGCATCTTGTTCTAATTTTTCGGAAATATCTTGATAGGCTAAATGATGATAATTGACATAACCATTGCTTTTATATTCCGAGTCTAAAATAGTAATTCCAGTTTTTTGATGTTGGGGGAGAATATCTTGCAACTCTGTCAAGGGTGAATAGGTGTACTTTGGGTTAATATCTGTTAAATTATTGATATTTATGCGCCAGGGGTTACTAATAAAATCAGGACCAATTAAAGTAAATTCTGATAGTTTACCTTGAGCGACTAAATCAGCTTTTTCTTGTTGAGAAATTAAATGTTGGGTGGTTTTAGAGACATTAAAACCCAACCAAGAGCTAGCAGAAAAAGAACCAAAAACCAAGTAGTTTTTGAGAGAAAGTAAGAAAATAAGAGATAAGGGGAAGAGAGCAGCGAGCAAGAGGTTTTTTAATTTGTGATAATCAAATCTTAGGAGAAATGCTAATCCAGTGATTAAAACCAGAAAATAGGCGCTATGAAATAATGAAATAGTTAAGCAAATAATGGCAAGGATGGTAAAAAATAATAAACCTTGCCACAGTTTATTTTGACGGGAAAAATCAAATAAAAACAAGGAAGAAAGAGACAATAAAGATGCAACTGGGTAGTTATAAAAAAGCCAGTTTTCATTAAGAATAGAAGCTGGACTAATAATAAAAAGTATTGTAATTGTTGCTGCTATTTTTTGATTTATTCCTAATTTAGACATCAGCAAAAATAAAGAAATAGTTAGGGTTAAACCAAATAAAAGATAGAATAAACTTAAAGCAAGTTGGATATTCTTAGGAAATAATTTTAGTATAATTCCAAGAAAAAGATTAAATAAAGGGGGTTGACTTTGGAGATAGAAAATACTTTCCCATAAGTTATGTTTTAAAAGTTCTGGGTCCAGATAATGCATATAAAAAGCAAGTGGTGTTAGGTTTAAGCGAACACCAAAAAGCAAAAATATCAACCTTGAAATTAGAAAAAATAAGCTAATTAAACCGATAGGTTTTAGTTTCATTCCCCCCTCAATATTTTATAAAAATAACTGAAAAATCACAGCAAGAGAAATATAAAACTATAGCAATGAAAGGGATGGTCAAGATAGGGGCAAGGGGATCCGCGCCCCTTGTCTGGTATCCTTGTTTGGGGCGATTGTTTTTAAAAACATCACCTTTGCTATAATTCTACGTTAACTTCAACTTAAAATGGCAAAAAATTAAAAAAGAGGGGTATTAATCCCCTCTTTTATTTCCTATTAGGTAAGATCAATGATTAACCCGTAGGAATCATGCGCCAATCATTGTTAGTTTGAGTATCGAGAACCACATTAGTTTCACGCTGTAAACCATTCATGATCCACACACCATTAGCGCCTGTGTCACGGTTGCGCCAGAGGATATCTGGGCTACCATCACTGTCAAAGTCACCAGTACCGCCCATGTACCACGCAGGATTATCTTGAGACTCAATAGATTCTGGTCGAAGCACTTCAGTACCATTCATTAGCCATACACCATTGTCTCCAGTTGTTCCATTGCGCCAGAGGATATCCTCATTCCCATCCCCGTTGAAGTCACCAGTACCAAAAATATCCCAGTCTGTGTTATCTTGTGCCAGAAGGTCTACAGTTCCGATTCGGTTTGTATCATTCATCAACCAGATGCCATTTGCTCCAGTGTCTTGGTTACGCCAGAGCAAGTCTTCTTCCCCATCACCATTGAAATCATTAACACCACCTACATACCATGCGGTATTAATCTCTGTTTCTACTGTGACAATCTCGTTTAAAACAGTAGAATTTTCAGCCATTAACCAGATGCCATTTTCGCCACTGACTTGGTTGCGCCAGAAGAAGTCTGTAACACCATCATCGTTGAAGTCCCCTGTACCCTGGATGCGCCAATCAGGATTATTCTGAGATTCAAAACTGACTGACTGTTGCAACGCAACACCATCCATTAACCAGACACCATTCTCTCCAGTTACTCGGTTACGCCAGAGAATATCAGAGTTACCATCATTATTAAAGTCAGCCCCAGGAGGTGGTAATTCTTCAAAAGCTTGAACTCCCAGAGTGCCTCCACCAGTTACACCAGCAATTGCCATCTGCTCTCCATTGGGATTAATTGCCAGGGAGGGGTTTGCTTGCAGTCCTGCTACAACTTGAGCTTCGCGAGTTGGTTCAGCCAGTTCTGAAAATTCACGGTACTCTACAGTTCCACCTGTTTGATTTTGGTAAGTTACTACAAAATTTCCATCGGCAGCTATTCCTACAGAAGAGTTAGCTTCTGCAACATCAGTAGTTTGAGTTAAATTGCCTCTGACAATGTTGTCTTGTGTAACTAGCAGATTTCTAATCTCTCCCGTTCCTGTTGTAGTATCAGTCCAAGTGATGACATAGTCACCCTGATCATTCATGGAAACAGAAGACTCTCTTTGTAAGAAAGAGTTAGGAACAAGACCGCTTATGCCAATGTTATCGCCAATAGGGAGGAAAGAAGGCCCTAAATTCCCTTGATATGGTTGGAATGATACAGTTTGAGCAGCTCCTTGTTCTGAACTTGCTGCTGTGGTAAAGCTTACAATAGCACTTAAGTTACTAGCATCCGTTACTCCTGACTTTCTGATAGCCAGTTGGGGATCTGATTCAAATTCAGTGGTTTGGGTAACAAATTGTAAAGGACTAATTTCATTGCCTTGACTATCATAAGCAATGACCCAGATATCTCCTGGAGCGCGAGTCAGGTTTTCATCTTGTAAATCTATTGCTCTCCGAGCCCCTACTACTACAATGTTGCCATTGTTATCAATTTGCACATCAGGTGCAAATTCATCACCGTTAGCTATTCCCCCTTCATTAGTTGTACCAATGGTGATCTGCTCACCCAGCTCACTTGTTTGAGCATCAAAAGTTCTAACAACAATATCTCTGTGAGTTATTGTTGTTTGGTTTTGTCCAGCAGTCTGGGTTTTTGTTACTTCATAAGCTACTACTATGTTGCCATTAGGAGCAATATCTACAACAGGAGAACTTGCATCATCTTGTAGCGCCAAAACTACTGTATTACCCTTGAGTGTCCCATCAGGATTAAATCGCTGTAATAAAACATCATTAGTTCCAGATAACTGTCCTACTACAACCGCCTCATTATTAGAATTTACTGCTAGATCGGTTGTGGTAACACTTGCTTGGCTCTCAAAGAGCAGTTGATCGCTTACTGGAAAGTATGTTGGTGCAGCCATATATTCTCGTCACTCCTCACTTTTTCTGACTGATTATTTGCTTATCTTAAGCTAACCATCTCCAAAAATCAACCCGCTTAAGTAAAAATTTTTTTGATTTGATGGTTGATTTTTTACTGGGCTAATGCTTTGAGCGCAGCACTCAAGCTCTCTTAAAACTACAAAAAATTGTTTTTTTGGGTTGTTAATTATATAAGCGCATTTTAACTTGGGATTTAGATAACCCAGTACTTGCACTGATAAATAACAATCTTAGTTTGCCATATTAGTCGATTTTTTGGGCTAAAAATCTCGAAACTCTTTATAGAATAACCATTGCTCGGTTTTTGTAGCCGATTTTAGTTTTAAGCATTTTTTAATAGTTACCGTTCTCCCATGATAGTTTAGCAGTTTTGTCTTAGAAAGAGTCCCAAGGTTTCCCGCGCTACGGGAGCCATTCAGCACCCAGCCACTGGAAAATAAATCTCTCTGATAGTGGACAAAAATGCCATAATTAGAGAAAAATAAAATTAGGTAGACTTAAAATAAACCAACAATGGCAGAAATACCAAGCCAAATCAAAAACTGGATCGAGGGTAAAGAAACATCAGCTTTGTCTGGGGAATGGTTTCCTAAACTTAACCCAGTCAATGGTAGCCAACTCTGTGAGGTAGCTCGCTCCCTTAGACAAGATATTGAGTTGGCTGTTACATCAGGTAAAAGCGCTCAACCCTTTTGGGCGGATACTCCAGCAGTGAAACGTGGAGAAATTTTACATAATATAGTTCTGGGGATGAAAACTCACCAGGAAACTATTGCGAAAATTGTGGCGGCAGAAACTGGTAAATCCTATCAGGATGCTTATGGGGAAACAGGAGGAGCGATCGCCTTGGGTTTATTCTACGCTAGTGAGGGACAACGTTTATATGGGCGCACTACTACGAGCGGAAATCTCAACAAGTACGCCATGACAGTGCGTCAACCCCTCGGAGTTGCTGGGTTAATTATTGCAGCAAATACCCCCATAGCTAATGTAGCTTGGAAAGTGTTTCCCGCTTTAATTTGTGGCAATAGTGCGGTGTTAAAAGCAGCAGAAGATACCCCCGCCACTTCTTGGATATTTGGGAAAATAGCTCATGAGGCAGGTTTACCCCCAGGAGTGTTAAATATTGTTCAAGGGTATGGAGTAGAGGCTGGAGCGCCTCTGGTTGCTCACCAGGATGTGGCAGTAGTGAGCTTTACTGGTTCAACTGCAGTAGGGAAAACTATTCAAAGAGTAGCAGGCGATCGCTTTGCGAGAGTCTCCCTGGAATTGGGCGGTAAAAACCCCTTAGTAGTTTGTGATGATGCAGACTTGGACAATGCAGTAAAATGGACCATACTCTCTGCTTTTAGTAATGCAGGACAACGTTGTGCTAGTGCAAGTCGCATTATTATATTTGATGCTATATATGAAACTTTCCGTGAAAAGTTGATAGAGAGAACAAAAAAACTTAAACTAGGGCCAAACAATGAAGATGACTTAGGGCCTGTAATAAATGAAAAACAATTAAATAATATGTTAGCTGCAGTAGCAAAAGCAAAAACAGCAGGAGCAAAAATATTAATAGGAGGCGATCGCCTTAAAGATCCTGACCACGTTTCAGGTTATTACATGGCACCCACGTTAATAGAAAATATCTCCCCCAAAGCAGAAATATCTCAACAAGAATTATTTGGTCCCATTGCCATACTTTACTGTGTTAAAGACTTCTCCTCAGCCCTTGCTTTAGCTAATAACTCACCCTACGGTTTAACTGCTTCTATTCATACCCGAAGTATTCACCGTGCAGTTAAATTTTGCGAAAAAGTACAAACAGGAGTAGCAGTAGTTAATGCGGGTACTTATGGAAGTGAACCTCATATGCCTTTTGGGGGCTTAAAACAATCAGGAAATGGCACAAGGGAACCAGGTACAGAAGCTTTAGATGTCTATTCAGAATTGAAAGATATTTATATCAATATTGACCCTGAAAAATTATAGCAATTAATAATTGATGATTTGCTTAACAGAGGGGGTGGGTTTTGTTATAAACTACCCTGGGAAGAGTAAAAGATGATCCCTAAACCCTCCCCTAGGTTTTGTTTTGACCAATGACTAATGACTAATGACTAATGACCAATGACTAATGACCAATGACCAATGACCAATGACTAATGACAAATGACTAATATTATTGCGCTTATTCCAGCGCGAAAAGGTTCAAAAAGAGTGCCTGGTAAAAATATTAGAAAGCTAGCAGGACATCCCTTAATTGCTTATACTATAGCAGCAGCAATTAAAAGTAAAATATTTACCAGTGTTATGGTTTCCACAGACTCAGAAGAAATAGCAGAAATAGCAAAGAAATATGGCGCAGAAGTACCATTTAGGCGATCGCCTGCTTACGCTGAAGACAACTCCCCAGATATAGAATGGGTAAATGAAACTCTTAGACGCTTAAAAGATGGAGGAAAAACTTATGATTGTTTTAGTATTTTAAGACCGACAAGTCCCTTGCGTCAACCAGAAACTATTCAACGTGCATGGAGGGAATTTTTACAACAAAAAGAGAAAGTTGACTCTTTAAGAGCAGTAGAAAAGTGTCAACAACATCCTGGGAAAATGTGGGTAATAGATGGGGTTTTAATGCAGCCATTATTAACAGGAAAAGAGCCAAGTTTAATTGCTCAAAAAGCTCAAGAGAAACTGCAAAAATTAACTAGCCCTTTACATAGTACTCCCTATCAAGCATTACCAGAAGTTTATATTCAAAATGCCAGTTTAGAAATAGCCTGGTGTCGAGTTGTTTTAGAAGAATATACCATTGCAGGAGATAAAATTATGCCCTTTATTACTCAAGGAAATGAAGGGTTAGATATTAATGATGAAAAAGACTGGTGGTATCTAGAATATTTGCTGAAAGAAGAGAAAGCCAAGTTACCTAATATTAGTTAATATAGCATTTCCTTTATGAGTTGTGAAAATCAAAAATCAAATCATAAGACTTTGACAATGGGATACCGCCCATTGTCTCTCCACAACTCATAAAGGAAATGCTATATTAACAGAATCAAAGATTGAATTTTAAATAATCTCAAGAGTAAAATCATGGACAATCTTAAAGTAACAATTTCAAGCAGTGATAGTTGGTTAGAGTCATTAATAGAATCATTAAAAGACTCAGAATATGCCGCTGAATATCTAACAGTAGCATTAGAAGGAAAAGTAGAAACAAATCAATTACTAAGATATGCCATCAAAGATGTAGTTGAGGCCCATAAAAAAATGAATAACCTTTCTGAGGAAGCTAAATTAAATTATAATAAATTAGATAAAATTCTCTCAGAAGGTGGAGGAGCTGAAATTAAAGCTCTGGTTAATTTAATTCAAGGTTTAGGGTTTCAGTTGGTTGTTAGTCCACAAAATAATCAAAGTTTATAAGCTTTAAAAAATATGAAAGAATTATTTTACATTCCCCAATCAGAATTTAAACGGTTAAAAGAGTTAAAAATTGCCGCGGAAACCTATACGGAAATCTTCGCTTTTTTTTGTCGTATAAATAGTTTATACATGATAACTAAAGCTGGGTCAGGGCATATTGGTAGTAGTTTTAGTAGTTTAGACATAGTTAGTTGGTTATTTTTACAGGAATTAAACTTACCTGATGATATTTATTATTCCTCAAAAGGTCACGATGTCCCTGGTTTATATTCAGTTTTAATCGCTACTGGTTTATTAGAATTTGAGCTTATTCATCAACTGAGAAGGTTAGGCGGACTTCCTGGACATCCTGATATTTCTACTCCTTATATTGTAACTAATACTGGTTCTTTGGGCATGGGAATTTCTAAAGCAAAAGGAATGGTAAAAGCGCAACGACTTCAGGGGAAAAATAGTCAAATTTATGTGTTGACTGGGGATGGAGAATTACAAGAAGGTCAATTTTGGGAGTCGCTTCAAAGTGCAGCAAATCAAAATTTAAATGAAATCACAGTGATTGTGGATCATAATAAAATTCAGTCTGATACTTGGGTGACAAAAGTTAGTGATTTAGGGAACTTGGAACAAAAATTTGCTGCTTTTGGTTGGTATGTTTGCCGTTGCAATGGTAATGATATTCAAGCTATAAATCAGGTGATGCAAGAGTTGAAAAATATCACCGACAAACCTAAGATAATTCTGGCTGATACTATCAAAGGAAAAGGGGTTTCCTTTATGGAAAAAATGGAACCAGAGCAACGTTTATATAGGTTCCATAGTGGCGCACCTGCTCCAGAAATTTATAGTCAAGCAGTGGCTGAATTGATGGATACTGCTAATAAGTTATTGCAACAAATAGGAGCAGAAAAATTAACTTTAGAAACAGTGAGTTACACCTTACCTCAACCCTCTACAATTGCACAAAAATTAATTCCTGTCTGAGGAATTATTAAAACAAGCAGCAAATAATCCTCAACTGGTGGTCCTTGATGCTGACTTAGCCCTTGACTGTGGTTTAATTCCTTTTGAGGAGAAATTCCCAGAAAGGTTTGTTGAATGTGGTATTGCAGAACAGGATATGGTGTCAATGGCTGGAGGAATGGCGCTTACAGGTTTATTACCTGTAGTTCATTCCTTCGCTTGTTTCCTTTCTTCTCGCCCCAATGAGCAAATTTATAATAACGCAACGGAAAAGACGAAGATAATTTATGTGGGTTCTCTGGCTGGATTACTCCCTGCAGGACCTGGTCATTCTCACCAGTGTGTACGGGATATTTCAGCTTTGGGAGGTGTACCAGGTTTGATTATGCTTGAACCTAGTTGTGCTGCGGAAGTTGCCCTGGCTTTAGATTATTGTGTAAATGGGACTTCCCAGAGTAGTTATTTGCGACTGGTTTCTATTCCTTGTCAAATTCCCTATGAATTACCTAGTGAGTATAGGTTGACTTTGGGTCAGGGGGTGACTTTAATTGAGGGAGAGGCTGGTATTTTATTTAGTTATGGCCCTGTAATGTTGCCGCAAGCTTATCAGGCTGCAAAAATTTTGGGGGAAAAGCATAATATTTCTCTGAAAGTGGTAAATTTACCTTGGCTCAATTATGTGGATTTAAACTGGTTGGGTGAGATAACTCAAGGTTTTGATTGGGTTTTTACTTTGGATAACCACTATATTACTGGAGGACAAGGGGAAAAAATAGCCAGTGGTTTAGCTCAACTGGGGGGAAAGGTTAAGGTTAAGCAGTTTGGGGTGATGGATATTCCTAAATGTGGTAAAAATGATGAAGTGTTGCAAGTTCATCGCTTAGATGCTGCCAGTTTAGTAGAAGATATTGCTAAATTGATGGTGGGTGAGGTCTGTAACTGAAAAACTGACAGACAAGGGGCTTAAGCCCCTTGCCCGTATATTATTAATTGAAATTATGACTACTGTTTTATTTTGGGATATTGACGGGACTTTATTGAATACAGGAAGAGCGGGAATTTTTGCCCTGGAAGATGCCGCTAGTGAGATAATTGGAGAAAAGGTGGATTTGTCAGATTTACCTACTGCTGGGATGACAGATCGGGGAATTGCTGCTGATATCTTCAACAAATATGGCGTGACTCCAGACACGGAGAAAATCGATCGCCTTTTACAACTCTATGGGGAATTATTACCCGCTAGTTTACCCCGCAAACAGGGTTATGTGCTGCCTGGAGTGCTGGAAATTTTGCAGGAGTTGGAAAAAAGAACTGATGTTTTATCTCTGTTGCTGACGGGCAATATTGAAGCGGGAGCAAAAGCAAAACTGACTTATTATGGGTTAGATGGTTATTTTCGGGGTGGAGGTTTTTCTGATGTGGGAGCAGATAGGAAGGCGATCGCCCGTTCTGCTTTAACTCTAGCAGAAGGGATGTTAGGGGCGATCGCTCCTGAGAAAACCTATGTTATTGGGGATACTCCCCATGATATCCACTGTGGAAAGGCGATTAATGCGCGGGTAGTAGCAGTTGCTTCTGGTTCTTATCAATTAGAAGAATTAGCAGAACATGAACCCTGGTTAAGTTTACCATTTTTACCAGAACCTGGGGAGTTTATGGCAAAAATTGGGCTATTTTAAAGTGTTTTTGGGTATCACTCAGTTTTAGCTGTTGACCAGTTCTGCCAAAGTTGATAGAGGTGCTGAAATATTCCCATAGATGTTAGTACTTCTGGATCAGGGGGCAGATCAAGTTCAAATACTCCCTGAAAGTCATCCCAGAAAATAATGTCAGGTGCGGTGAAATCTGGTTGTTCCATTAAAAGAGTTGTGCTGTCAGTGAGCATTAATTTAGCTATATCTGCTGGATAATCACCATTTCTACCTTTACCCATGTAATTTCCAGTTGCAACAAGCCAGCCAGCTTTAACCCCAGGAAGCCATTCTTGAAGTTCGTTTTTAGTATAAGCTAAAGCTTGATTAAGTGGTTCAGCACCTAGGGGCTGAGAATCAGATTTGCGATTATCATTCGAGTAGGTCTGGTAATTTAGCATATTGTCTGCTGGAGATTCGTACAAGATAGCACTTACTTTCACGGGGATGGGGTTCATTTCCTCTTGTAAAACAACCATTTCTTGAGCAAAAACGTCGAGACGTTCACGCCAATTTGGTAGTTCTTTGATCGCACCTGCATAAATTAGCGCAAAACTTAAATCATTTAGATTAAAAGGTTTTTTGGTTTTAGGGTTTTGATTGTAGTTATCAATGCTTTTCAGAACGTAGCTAGTAAACCAGCTAGCGTCACGGGCTCGATCTTGGATTGTGTAAGGTTTACCAGTCAGAGAACCACCAGTATAGAGAGGTTCAGCCAAAGGTGTGGGACTTTTTAGGCTTTTTGTTTCTTTTTCTATTGCACTTTGGAGAAAAACCACATCTATAGATATGCCTTGCTCATGTAACCACAGTAGGGATTTAATTCGCTTATCAACTAACTCCAGAGTATCAGGATCATTGCGTTGTCCATCCCCATCTAAGTCGAGCAGAACAAAAACACCAGGGTTGTATACTACCTGCTTGTCGCTTAAAAAAGTAAAAAGGTTATCCAAAATTGACTGATAAGCAGGATCTTTACTCACCTGTTGCATAGTCTGAATTTGACCGTAGGTTAAAGAATAGGTAGTAATCTTGTTTGCTACTTCAGACCAAGTAGGAAAAAGTTCATCAGAAAATTTTTGTAACCAGCGACGATCAGCTTCAACTCCCTTCCAAAATTCATCAGGAGTTGCTCCACCTAAATGCTCCTGAGCAGCTTGATCATCATCAATATCAGTATTGCCTATGATAGCAAAGGTTTCTTCAAGCCAAAATTCTGGCATATTCCTTTGGGCAACAGCTTGAGAAAATGTTCCACTGAGTATGGTGAGAGAAGCTGTGAGGATAACTAATATTAAATAAATCCTGACACGGGAAATTTTGTCAAAAAAACTTAGTTTAAAGCTTTTGGTTTTCATTATGTTTTGTATGTGTTTTAATGTTACTTATTTGTATATTTTAGATCGCTTTTAATTCTAGCTTGATTTTTAATATTTTTTACCAATCCTCAAAAAAAAATTTTTATGCTGACTCTTGTTTTGACCTTTGTATAAATCTTTGGCATAAAAAATCAAGCAGAAAGGTCTTAAATTCTTTATTGTTATTAAACTGATTATAGAATTTTACATTAATCTCAATCATTTCTTCCATTAAGTCACTTACCTTATTATTAAAATTGTATCTGGCGTTGTCTCTAGAGTTGACTTGAAAAATAGCTTTCAGTCGTTGATTTCCATTGATTTTTGTTTCTAACTCCTCCATAAATACTATTTCATTTTCTCCGAAATTTTCCCCAAATTTTCTGTTTATTTCTTTGATTATTTCCGATAATGGCTCTATTTTCTTTTCTTGAGTTTTTTCTGCAATAGTAATGGTTTCTAAATTTTCTTTTCCGCTTTCTAATTCGATTTTACCTTGATAGGATTTGTCTATTTTATATTCTCCTAGTTCTATATTATTGAGAATTTCTAAGGATAATTTGTCTTGACTTACAGGAATTGTTGAATTTAAACAACGGGAAAATTGATACAATTTCTCTAATTCAGCATCTGGGATGGGTAATAGTTGAGAAATAAACCCATAAAGTTTGATAAATTCATTTAATATCTGACTAAATGCTTTTTTATCTGCTGCTGGTGCTGCTTTAATTCGCTCTTCAATTGGTTTTAATACAGCAAATAATTCAGCTTGATTTATAGTTTTAATAACATCTTCAATGTCATATTTGTTATAAAATTGATACGCTGCTAACTTTCTTTCTAAATCATATAATAAATTTGGGTCTGTTGGTTCGTTTAATTGGATGCTGTTATAATATACTTGAAACGCTGCTTGAATTTCCGCCGCTTCATTGACAAAATCTAATACCATTGTGCTGATTTTTTGGGGATGGATACGGTTTAAGCGGGATAAGGTTTGTACTGCATTTACTTCTTTTAGTTTTTTATCAATATACATTGCAGACAGTAGAGGTTCATCAAAACCTGTTTGGAATTTATTTGCTACTATTAAAAAGCGGTATTTTTCTTGTTTAAAAGTATCAGCAGTTGCTTTTTCTGAAATAAGTTTTCCAGATGAGGCGGTATTCATAGTTTCTTCGGTAAACTCTTTACCATCTTGCACTTTTCCTGTAAAAGCTACCAGGGTTTGATAAGGGTAATTTTTGGCTTGAATATATTCATCTAAAGCTAGTTTATAACGCACTGCATGCAGTCTTGAACTTGTGACAATCATTGCTTTAGCTTTTCCTTCAATTTGTTGGGCGATATTATTATGAAAATGCTCAACAATAATGGCTACTTTTTGCTTGATTGCTTGTTCGTGCATTTCTACAAAGTTACGCAAAATTGCTGTAGCTTTGCTGCTGTCATATTTGGGGTCATTTTCAATGGTTTTTAACAGCTTAAAATAGGTTTTATAGGTGGTATAATTTTCCAGCACATTTAAAATAAAACCCTCTTCTATTGCTTGACGCATTGAGTATAAACTAAAGGGAATAAAGCTCCCATCTGGGTTTTTTGTGCCAAATAATTCTAAGGTTGTGTTTTTTGGGGTAACAGTAAAGGCAAAATAACTTAAGTTGGGTATTTTTCCTCTTTTTCTGGCTTCTTTTACTATTATATCTTCTATGTCATCGGTTAGTTTATTTTCTTCTGCTGCTGCTATTTCTAGGTTATTTGTTGTGAGTACAGATTTTATTTGTTTGGCACTTTCGCCAGTTTGTGAGGAGTGCGCCTCATCTATGATTACGGCAAAGTTTTTCCCGCGAAGTTTGCTGATTTTTTGCACAACTATAGGGAATTTTTGTAAGGTGGTAACTATGATGTTTTTTCCTTCCTCTAAGGCTTTTTTTAACTGGTTTGAGTCTTTGTCTATTTTCTCAACTACTCCTGAAGTTTGCTCAAATTGACTAATAGTATTTTGCAGTTGTCTATCTAAAATTTTTCTGTCTGTAATGACAACTATTGAGTCAAATATACGGGTATTATTTACATTGTGTAAGTTGGATAATCTATGGGCTAACCAAGCAATAGAGTTACTTTTGCCGCTTCCTGCACTATGTTGGATTAAGTAGGATTTTCCAGGGCTATTTATTTTGGCATCTTCTACTAATTTTCTCACTGCTTCTAGTTGGTGGTAACGGGGGAAAATGAGGATTTTTTTGCCTGTTTTTTTCCCTTTTTCATCCTCTATATTTATTTCTGTAATAAAATTCTTGATTAAGTCTAATATTGATTCTTTTTGCCAGATTTCTTCCCACAGGTAAGCAGTCTCTAATTTAGCTGTTGTGGTTGGGTTTCCTGCTGTATCATTATCTCCTGGGTTAAAGGGGAGAAATTGCGTGTATTTTTTTTGTAAATAAGTGGTCATATACACTAATTTTTGATCCACTGCAAAATGAGATAGACAAACACCAAATTTAAATAATGCTTCTGTTTGCTCTCTATCATTTTTGTATTGTTTAATACTGTCATCAACGTTTTGCCCTGATAAGATGCTTTTTAATTCAGCAGTGAATATGGGTAAACCATTGAGGAATAATACTAAATCTAAAGAGTTATTGTTTTTTTCACTATAATATAGTTGTCTAATTATGCTAAATATGTTGGCTTGGTAAAGTTGCTCACTTTCTTGGTTTAAACTGGTTTCTGGTTGAAAATATGCTAGTTTAAAACGACAACTGTTAGCTTTTATTCCTTTTCTCAATACTTCTATTGTACCTTGTTTGTTGATGTTGTCTCTAATGATTTTTAACAGTTGTGTTGTTGCTGCTTCTTGATATTGACTCCTGAATTTTTCCCATTCTTTTGGTTGGGTTTTTTGGATGAATTTTAAGATATTATTGGGAATGAGACAGAAAAGGCGATCGTATTCTTTTGATTGGTGTAACTCATAGCCTTTTTTTTGTAAATTATTTACTATTTCTTGTTCAAAGTTTTTCTCGCTGGTGTCTAGATTTTTCATGTTGTTGTGTTAGGTGTATTTGCTTGATAAAAAGTTTCAAATTATCGCTATTTTATCTTGTGTTTTTATTGTTGTCATAAATTTTTCCCTGTTTTAGTTTAGGTTATTTCCCCTCACATCTATTTTACCTCTTGCGAAAGTAGTGTTAACCCCCCCAACCCCCCCTTAGTAAGGGGGGGAGATGACCGAAAAAATAAGCATTTTCCCCCCCTTAGTAAGGGGGGGTTGGGGG
>Ga0209594_1000319_pt1 | contig 32297 bp, 24 predicted proteins | sample AshMeaCrysSpring_FD_184126 | JGI IMG/M metagenome (GOLD analysis project Ga0209594, IMG submission 184126) | Groundwater microbial communities from Big Spring, Nevada to study Microbial Dark Matter (Phase II) - Ash Meadows Crystal Spring... | ecosystem: Environmental > Aquatic > Deep subsurface... | reverse complement strand
CCGAACCTGTTCCCGAACCGACTCCAGATCCCGAACCTGTTCCCGAACCGACTCCAGATCCCGAACCTGTTCCCGAACCGACTCCAGATCCCGAACCTGTTCCCGAACCGACTCCAGATCCTGAACCTGTTCCCGAACCGACTCCAGATCCCGAACCTGTTCCCGAACCGACTCCAGATCCCGAACCTGTTCCCGAACCGACTCCAGATCCCGAACCTCAGCCCACTCCGGAACCGCAACCGACACCCGAACCTCAGCCCACTCCAACGGCTCAAAATCCCATTGTCTTCGTGGGTGGCAGTGTGTTTCCGAAAGGCCCAAGTTCTTCTAGTAATGATGATGATGATACACCCACACCCACACCCACACCCACACCCACACCCACACCTCGAGTAGATGACTCAGATGACACCCCAGATGACAATGGTGGAGAAAGCCAACCTCAGTTTGATCCATTACCCTACATCCAAGCCACGGTGACCCCACCCCTAACTACAGGGACAGTCAGCGGTAGCGAACTTGATGATGATCTCATGGCTACTGATGACAGTGAACTGATTGATCTCGGCTTAGGCAATGATAATGTCTTAGCATTAGCAGGGGATGATGTGGTTGCTGGCGGTGATGGCGATGATGTCATGAGTGGAAACACCGGTAACGACTTCATGGATGGAAGTAACGGCAACGATACTGTTTTTGCTGGAAAAGACCAAGACAGTGTTATGGGAGGAGTTGGAAACGATAGTGTCTTTGGTGACATCGGAGACGACTACGTTAACGGTGGAGAAGGCAACGACTGGCTCAACAGCAACCAAGGTGATGATACCGTTCTCGGTGGAGTCGGTGATGATCAACTCTTTGGTGGTAAAGATGATGATATCCTGATTGGAGAGGCTGGCAGCGATACCATGAACGGTGATATGGGTAACGACACCTTAGTGGGTGCTGGTCCTTTGAGTTCTGCCCCAGGTGAAGTTGATGTCCTGACTGGAGGAGATGGAGCGGATCTATTTGTCCTAGGAGATGTTCGGCAAGCTTACTATACAGCGACCGAAAGTAACGCAGTCATCACGGACTTTAACCCTGCCGCCGGAGATGTGATGCAGTTACATGGTGTAGCCTCTGACTACAACTTAGTCACTGATGGTAATAATGTGAACCTGTTGCTTAACGGTGACCTAGTGGCTGTCATTGAGGGAGGAGCCGCTCTCGGCTTATCCTTAAACAGTGGTTCCTTTGTCTAGGGTTGACAACCGGTTTGCTGTAGAATTTATCCCTAGTTTAGGTTAATTCTTGTATTAAAAAAGGCGATCGCTTTCTGAGGAGGACGATCGCCTTTTTGAGGTAAAAAACCACAAAGACACAACGAGTTGATTAGGACATGGATAATTGTGGATTCCCATCTAAATGGGAATGACAGCTTATATTTTGTCCTAACTCTCTCCTTGTTTGGTCTATCTGAGGAGATTAGCGGTCATCTTAAATAGAGCAATAGGGAGATAGTCTGTGTTTAAAATCCTTTGACTCCCTTGTCTCGATTCTTCAAATAACAAATGACCAAAAACAAATAACAATCAACTAATCAACTTTCTCGCTCGTTCTGCGCGAGCCTCGGCTGATTCCATCACTTCTGATAATTTTTCTACCATTTCTCCTGGATAATTTTCTAACAATCGAGTCGAAAGAGAGACACGGCGGCGACCTTCATCCAGGTCAATAATTAAGGCTTTCACCGATTGACCGATGGGGAATAAGTCCGCTAAAGATTCGATAAATTTCTGACTGACTTCTTTAATATGAATTAAGCCAGTGACCCCCTCTAAATCGACAAATACGCCAAAGGGTTTCACACTACTCACGGTTCCTTCAACCAATTGTCCTAATTCAAGCTGACTGAAACCGACTGTTTCCGTTGCCATCCGTTGAGACAATACTAATTTATTGCGATCGCGATCTAATTCAATGATATTCACCGTTAATAAATCATCAATCAAACGGTTTAGATTATCTCTTTCTAAAAGATGCGATCGCGGAATAAAGCCTCGCAAGCCATTGACATCAACCGTTACACCCCCTCGGTTCACCCCTGTCACCTGAACTTGTAAGGATTTGCCGCTTGTTTGAGCTTCCCTTAACTCATTCCAAACTCGTTGTAATTCCAGTTGGCGGATGGATAGTAAAACCTGACCATCAGCATTTTGATCTCGAATAATTAAAAACTCTCGTTCTTCTTTTAAAGGCAAAATTTCCTCTAAATCTTCTACAGTCGCTACAGCCGCTTCTTTACGAGGAAGAAATCCGGGAGATTTAGCGCCAACAATATCAACATAAGCCCCATCTGTAGTATATTCAAACGCTTGACCGCTGACAATTTGCCCTTTTTGTAGTTCATAATCATGTTCTTCCAGAGCTTTAGCAAAATCATCTAATGAGAAGGAAGTTTCGTTAGTCGCCATAGTACAAAACTCAAACACAAATATTTTCTATCAATTCACCAAAGTCGGCTAATATTTATCCGACACCATTTCTGGGATTTGACTCATTTGGTTGTGTCCCAATCAATCACTTGGGATACTTCACTATAGCTGAATTTGGGAAGAATTGGTAATTTGTTAATTGTTATTTGTTATTCGTTGTTTGAGGAAATAGGGAATAGGCAATTTGGCATCTGCTTCGTTTTGAGTAGACTGTTGAGCCATGAGTTGCGGTGGAGTAAGTTTTAGGGGTTGGGCAATTGAGGCGCTGCTGTAAAGACATATTGCTGCTGCAATCATCGATCCGGTTGGTGTCCATGTCTCATCATTTGACCAATTCCCCTTAGTTGCTTCTTACAAAGTTGAGCGGGAGGGCAAACCACTCCGCCACGGCAGTTGCTCTACGCAGGCGAACCCCTAGTAACGTTGTCTTCGCAGTATTCGGAACCTGCGTCAAGCGTGACCGAGGACCGCACTGCCTCCACTTTGCGCTTCTAGTTTATATCTATTTCGGTAGAGCAGAACTTATGTAATTTTATTGCGCTACGGATAGGAAATAGGGAATGGTCAATAGGGGTGCGGTTCTACGTCCCCAAGGGATTTACCAGTCCCTCATGGGAGAAATCCTGACACCCTCAAGGTTGTGACTCCAAACTATTGCGATGTGAAATTCCTTGCAATTCTCTTGGCCTAGGGCGTATCTGCACACCGCTAAACTGAGTCAAACGACTCAGGTATTTTTGATGGAGGCGATACGTGCATTCCGCTGTTTTTCTACTTTATTTGTTTCTAGTTTATCGGAATAAATTGTAGGTGGGGTTTAACGAGAGTAAAACCCCACTTAAAACTACGATATTGTCAATAGCTGCATTAAACCCATCTACTATTAAATTTAAGGGACTATTTGTAACAGTAACAGTTGGGTTTTATTGCCTCAACTCAACCTACTCTATTACTTTTTGAAAGCCCCCAATTTTGGGAGTTTGGGGGCAGAAATTTAGGAAAAAAAGATTTAAGGGAGCATTTTTAACAACATTCTTTCCGTAACAGTTTCTTCAATGGGTTCAGGGTAAAAAATGCGGGAACCATGCCCAGAATAGTTATAGGCTAGGACATAACCCGGTTTTGCCTGTTTGATTAAATGTTCTTCAAATGCGGTTAAAATACCCTCACGGGTTGCCTCTTGGTCAAATAGAGTGTAAATACCTTTAGGGTTAAAACCGAAGCGATGAATTAATAGTTGTCGCTGCAATTCCATGTCATTGACACAGCCTTCCAGGGGATGTTTACGATAGCTGTTAATTTCCACTAATAATGCTAGTTTTCGGGGTGTATTCTGGGCTAAAATTTGACGGTAGCGTTGGGTTTGTTTGTGAAAAATACGGGGATGAATTCCTAGGGTTATTAAAGTTGAAGTGGCGAATTGCAGAAAATGACGGCGAGAGAAGAAACTTCTAGTCATGATTAAAGGTTAAGTCATCCTGATGTTAAGAAGACATTGAATTAACCCCTAATTTTGGCAAAGTAGTAGTAGAGTACATCATTGATACACCCTACAATCTGTTTGCTACCGAAGGACAAAGGACAAATAACGAATAACTAATAAAGTTCTTGCTGAAACAGTTGATAGACGTGAGTCCATGCATCGGCTGCGGCTTCTGGATTATAACTGTCACGATGATCACAACAAAATCCATGACCCGTAGGATAACGGAAAATTTGATGTTGGATATTCTGTTTGTTTAGTTCCGCTTCAATTTGATCCACTTGTTCGTTGGGAATGAGGGGATCTTGTGTACCGAAAAAGCAATAAATAACACCCGCGATCTCCGAGGTTCGGGCGATCGTCCCAGGGCCACCCCCTGGGGTTCCTGTGGCAATTCCTGCACCATAGAAGGAGGCTGTAGCTTTAATTTCCGGTAAGGTTGCCGCCAGATACACCACATGACCCCCAAAACAGAAACCAATTGTCCCAAAACCACTGGGTTTAACAGAGGGTAAGGTTTTGAGATAATTCATCGTGGCTTGAATATCACTCAGCAGTTCTGTTGCTTTGGTTTGTTCTTTGTATTGACGGCCTAAGGCTAACTCTTCAGCACTATAGCCCACTTCAAACCCAGGGGCTTGTCGTTGATAAATGGCAGGGGCGATGGCAACATAACCCGCTTGGGCAATACGTTCGGTGACTTCTCGAATATGAGCATTGACCCCAAAGATTTCCTGAATCACAATGATGCCTGGAAAGGTTCCTTCTGCTGCGGGTTCAGCTAAATAGGCAGCAATTTGTAAATCTTCGTTGGCAACGGTAACAGGTTGAGTCCGAATGTCTAAATTGGCCATAATTCTAAAGGATTATGAAGCTATGAAGTGAATTGCTTGGGTCGGTCGGATTTCTTCGCTAAAATTTCCCAGTAAACTTATAGTACAGGCTATTAACTCTTGAACTCATTCATCCGGTTCAGTTTGACATAAAAGATCACAAACAATAATACAGATAGCCAATCTTTGACATTTTGGGGCTAAGGGTAGGAGACTTATATGGTTCAGTTCTATATTCAGCCAGACAGTGATATTCCTGCATCCAATCAACTTTTTAATCAAATTCGCTTTGCCATTGCTTCACGACAATTTCCACCGGGACATCGCTTGCCCAGTACTCGTCAGTTGGCAATGCAAACTGGACTTCACCGCAATACAATTAGTAAAGTTTATCGACAACTTGAAGATCACGGTTTAGTGGAAGCCCAAGCCGGATCAGGAATTTATGTCCGTGCCTTGGGTCATGAAGGAGGGTCTCCCTTAAGTTCTCCGATTCTAGAACAATATCCGCAAGCCAGCCATATTATTCAACAGAGTCTGGATGAATTACTGGCTCACGGTTGTAGCCTGAGCGAAGCCCGAGAACTATTTCTGGCTGAAATTGACTGGCGACTGCGATGTAGTGCGCGGGTATTGGTTACGGCTCAACAGCAGGATATTGGCATTGCAGAACTGATGGCGAAGGAACTGGAGCAAGCCTTACGCACTCCGGTGCAGGTTGTACCGATGGAAAACTTAGAGGCTACCATTAAGCAGGTTCCCTCTGGAACAGTGGTTACCAGTCGCTACTTTATCGGTCAAGCCGAAGAAATTGCAGCGCCTATGGCGGTTCGGGTGATTCCCGTTGATATCTATGATTTTGCCAAGGAGATTGAACTGATTCAAGCCTTGACGAAAGGAACGTATCTCGGAATTGTCAGTCTCAGTCCCGGCTTGCTGCGGGCAACAGAAGTGATTATTCATAGTCTACGGGGGGAAGAAGTCTTAGTGATGACCGCTCAGTTGACAGATAGTTATAAAATAAACGCTATCGTTCGTAGCGCTCGGGTAATCCTTTGCGATCAAGCCAGCTATGAAACGGTGAAAGAGGCAGTGATCACTAACCGTGACGATATTATCCGTCCACCCCAGTTGATCTGCTGTGAAAATTACATTAGTACAGATTCTATTAACCTGCTGAAGCGGGAGTTGGGTTTAAAATAAACTATGCAACAGGCGGAAGCAATGAGTAATGAGTAAAGAGTAATGAGTAATGAGTGGGGACTTATGATAATAGCCAGGGTTTGTCATTTCTTGCTTCTTACTCCCTACTTCTGCCTTCTAACTTCTGATTTGGTGACTTTTTAGAGGACTTGTTATGACAACGGCTATTCAATCTCATCCTAAACCAGCTATCCGAGATCCATTACCTCAACAATCCGATTCATCTCAAACCTGGGACAATAACATTAATCCGTTTGAAGAATGGGCAGGAAATCCCTTTGACTCTCAAGATTTGAGCGGTTTAGAATCCCCTAAAATTGTTGTAGAAACGATTGCGGATCACGGGGAAGAACTTCACCCTGAACCTGATGAGCCGCGCTCCTCTCAGCCCTCCAATTTTACCCTGAGAAGGCTGTTATTAACCCCTCAGGTTGGAATTGCCCTGGCTCTGGTTTTAGGCTCGGTTTACGCCTTAACTCGCCCCTGTGTGATCGGGGAATGTACTGCCATTGATCAAGCCAAAGCCTATAGCCAGAGTGCGGAAGAGATTCTGCAAACGGTTTCCTCATCAAAAGCACCCGGTTTAGCCAAAGAAGATATGGACGCGGCGATCGCAGAACTGGAAAAAATTCCGTTTTGGTCTCCCTATTACGGGCCGGCACGACGACTCTTATCGAATTATCGCCAAGAATCTCAGGAACTCGGTGCAGTAGTCACTGCCTTGCGTTTCGCCGGACAGGCATTTCAACAAGGACAAAATGCCCCTTACACTGTAGCAGAGTGGGAAAAGCTAAAAAATCTTTGGGAAAATGCGATCGCTCAACTCCAACAAATTCCGATTGAAAGCTTGATTTATCCTTTTGCTCAAGACCGGTTAAATCAATACCAAGATGCGTTAACTGAAGTCCGAGGGCGCTTGATTGTGGAGCGAGAAGCCCAAGAAATCTTAAAAAGGGCAAAACAGGCAGCACAGGTGGCTACCGCCCGTCAGGGAGTCGCTCAACAAGTGGATAGCTGGCAATTGGTATACGATACCTGGCAACAAGCAACCAATACCCTTACCTCTGTTCCGGTGGGAACTACGGCTCATCAAGATGCTCAGTTACTGTTAGCTCGTTATCAACCGAAACTTGAAGCGGCTCGCGATCGCAAAACCATTGAACAGGTGGGGCAAGAAGCCTATACCCGTGCAGTCAATAGTGCAGAACAAGCCAAAATTCTCAGTGAACGAGGTGCTTGGTCGGAAGCGGTAAAATATTGGAGCCGAGCAGTCAGTTATGGCAAGAAAATTCCCCAAAGCAGTTCTTATGTGATGGAGATGAAACCGTTGATGGAGTCCTATACGCAATCTTGGAAACAAGCCGAAGCACAAAATCAATTAACCACTCGGCTCAACAAAGCACGCCAAGATTTGAAAAAAACCTGTGGTGGAGCTGTAACCATTTGTAGTTATAGTGTGAACAAAGATTTAATTACTGTTCGGATTACCCCCGCTTATTTAGAAAAGATTGAAACCACGGCTAAACAAGGAGATCAAACCGGAAATGAAAAGCCCCGTTCTGAGGCAGAAAAGCACGTTCAAACTTTAAAAATTGCCCTGGAAACCATTAGTGATAATGCTCAGATCCCCTTAGAAGTGTACAAGCCAGATGGTCAAAAAATCGGGGTTCATATTCCTTAAGTCGGGTGTAGGGTGTAGGGGGTGGGGAGTAGGGGAGAGAACTATGAAATTCATCATAAACCCCTACTTCTGACTTCTGACTTCTAACTTCTGACTTCCATATGAGACCCATTACTTTAAATCTAATTGCGATTACCATTTTTCTGATGACATTATCGGTTCTCTTAGGGCCGTTAATTCATTTATCTCCCACTGTTACGGCGAGTGCTGTGTTTGTGTTGTTAGTTCTCGGTGCAGTGGATACGCTAGGACTACAAGGTCAAGGTAGCTCAATTTTACTCGATTGGTTAGAAGGCAGTTCCAGTCAAACTCGCGATACGGCTAAAGCCACACTGCGTGAACGCATTGTTCACCATGAAGCTGGACATTTCTTAGTGGCTTATCTCATGGATATTCCAGTGAGTGGCTATGCCTTGAATGCTTGGGAAGCCTTTCAACAAGGACAAAAAGCCCAAGGAGGTGTCCGGTTTAATGATGAGGAATTGCTGAAGCAACTGCAACAAGGTCAACTCTCAACCCAGTTACTAGATCGTTATTGTATGGTATGGATGGCTGGAATTGCGGCAGAACAGTGGGTGTACCATCACGCTAGTGGGGGCACCGATGATCGGCAAAAAATTAGACTCCTGTGGCGGCAACTGCAACGTTCCTCTAGCGAAGCCCAAATCAAAGAACGTTGGGGGATTTTGCAAGCAAAAGCCTTAATTGAAAAACATCAATTGGCTTACGAAGCCTTAGTGATTGCTTTAAAACAACGGACTCCTATTCCTGAATGTTATCGCATTTTGGAACAACATCAACCGTCAGCTTAATCTATATATTAAATACAATTGATAAAAGATTCAGGGGTGGGTTGGGTAGAACGAAGCTGACTTGCGTGTCGCCCCCTGACATTCCTCTGGTGGACAGATAAACTTTGAAAAAGGTGACAGTCTTGACTAAATGCTTCCTTGAGAACGCGATACATTAAAAAATGAAATCCAAAAAGCATGGGGTGATAACTTTCAATAGCGTTACCCTCTCAGTTAGGAGATCAAGTGGGAGTATCATTTCAAGATGACATTTGAAGATATTTACAAATTTTTTAAAAGTCCCCCTCCAATTCATCTGAATCGAGAATTGGCGGTTTGCTATGTTCTGTCTGTTTTCCTGCGGCGAGACTCCTATGGAACAGAGCTAATTGAACACCTAGAAAAAGAGTATACTGAATTCCGGTTATCTGATACAGTGCTTTACAGCGCCCTCAAGTTTTTAGAACGAGAGGGAAGTATTAGCGGATACTGGAAGAAAGTGGAAGGACGGGGTCGTCCGAGACGGATGTACCAAGTCATCCCTGAATTTCGAGCCAAAGCGCGGGAACTCGCTCGATTATGGGATGAGTATACGGCAAGACAAAAATGTATGTAAAGTAATGAGAGGAAATCAATTTTATGATGGTCTCAACTTGCTGAACTTATGTCTTTGCCTGTACTCTCATCAACGTTTTTCCTGACCTTATTGCTGGCGATTGGCTTGTTTTTCTTTGTGAAAGCCTCTGTTAAAGCTCGTATCGAGCAGCAAAAGCTGGTTGCTAACTTAACGGGTGAACTACTGTTGAAACAGCTCCAACAGTACTTCCAGTCCCGTGCTTATCACATCGTTACCACAAATCCCGATGAGAATCAAATTGTCTTTGAGGGGATGGTTCGTCCTAGTGGATTTTTGGCTGTTTTTTTGACCCTACTCACTGCCATTGGAACACTTTGCTTAGCTTTAGTGCTGTCGATGGTTTTACCACAGCAGCAGCAACTGTTCTTAGGATTAATTTTACTGTCTCCCTTAGCTGGCCTGTTTTACTGGCAACGGGCGGGACGAAGTGAGCAGGTATTCCTCCAGTTAGAAGCCATGATCTTCTCAGAAAACCAGCCCCAAAGTATTATTAGCGTTCAAGCTCACCGAGATGAAATCACTAGCCTCAAGCAAGCCCTCAATTTACAACCTTGGGGAACCGTGACCTCATCTGAAGCCTAGATAGCCTAGATGCACTTCGGCGTTGATTGAGGTGAGTAGCTGCCAGGGCTGTTTCGACCTTAGACATTCAACAGCGAGAGCATCCAAACCGCGCCCAGCTCAATCACTGAGGTCTTATAGGATGCTTTCTCCGGACTCCTTGGACATCTCAAACTGCTTGAACACGACGATGTATCATCCCTTGGGGGTCAGTTCATTGACGCTTAATCGATTGAACTCATGTTTTGAATGAATTGGTTCGACGGTTGAAAACCCCAAGCGTTGAACAACTTTAATTAACAAATTAAAGTAAAATGCACTATGATTGAGCTATCCTAAAAAGGATGTTAAAACTGGCATTATCTCTGAGAGGTCACTAATCGACTTTGACTCACTGAGGGAACCGTTTTTTCAGCAACATCTTTTAGACTGGGAAACAGAAAATGATTTTCTTCAACGTATTGAGCGCCGAATAATCCTTTCTCTGCCCAAAAATATCGATCCGTCGTGTGTTCATTGCGTTTCACCAACAGCAGAGCCGGTGGAATAATACCAGCAGCATGAATGAACTTGCGAGCAGCCGTTACGGGTTTGTCTTCGCCACTAGAGATGCTATATTGGGGCACACATTCGAGAATTCGACGACCTTCCTGTCTCCGGCGACTTTTGCGCTTTCTTCTTCTAGCCAACGTGCTTACCTCCTGTGTTTGCAGACAGATGTAGTGATAGCTACAAAATCCGGAAGCATTATATCCGCTTTGAAAAAAAATTTCAATATCTTTTAATAAACTGATACACAATGGTCTTGTGATTTGACAACATTCGTGATACCGTTTGGCGGGGAACAGGGGGTAGGGTGTGGGGTGTGGGGACAAGGGAGACAAGGGAGACAAGGAAGATAAACTGTTGCCTTCAGCATAGCTGCCTTCTGATTCCTGACTTGCAGACTCCCGTTCCCGTTTCCACGGTTGGGACGCACATGGGCGCAGCCTGTGCAAAGCACTTAGGCAGGCTTCTGACTTCTATGTTCCCCTCTCCCCTTCACCTTGTCTCCCAAAATTAAGTGCACGACAGCTTATTGCTGAGGCAATGCTATGGCTAACGTTAGAGAGAAGAAATCTCTTGAGCGAAAGTGGTAAATTAACAATATAAATGCAGTTGAAATGGGAATGTCAACCAGTTCAGAATTTGTTACCCTTTGCCAAACCCAAGTCTCTCTGGTTGCCAGTTTAGGGGCATCCCTCAGCGTGGTTTATCTGACTGAAGACTGGATAGATGGAACCCATCATAAACTGATTCCTGTGGCAACCTATCCGGAAACGGCTGTGGCATGGCTTGATAATTCGGGGATGCTGTCTCTCCCCCAAGAGAGTCAAACCGTTGCCTTAACGCCCAAATTTTCGGCGTTAACCCCCTCAGAACCATCTAACCCCACTGATGCTGATGCGGTTGCGGTTGAACTGTGTGCAGCCTCCCAGACGGACTCAACCCCTGAAGAGAATGATCCCGATCTCGAACAACAACAGCAAAAAATTGTCATTCCCTTAGTTCATCAGGATGTTGTGATGGGATTTCTAGTAACGGGACGGGATGATCGGCCCTGGAATGCTCAAGAACAAGATCAACTTCAAGGAATTGCCCATAGTTTAGCGGCTGCTTGTACCTTAGATCGTCGTTTTCAATGGCTGAGGCAGCGCTACGAACAACAGCAACAGGTACAAACCCAACAATATCAAACCTTACAGAATTTACTGCATCAACTCAAAAGTCCGTTAACGGCTTTAAAAACCTTCGGTAAACTGCTGCGCCGACGATTTTTACCGGAAGACAAAAACCATAAAATTGCAGACAGTATTATCCGGGAAAGCGATCGCATTACGGAACTGTTACAGCAAGTCGATCAAACCCTTGAGATGGGAGAAACTCAGTACCGTTTGCCACCGAACTCAGAAAACGGTGATGCTGCTGAGTCCCCCACTCCAGATCAACCCCTCAATCTCAAACCGTCTCAGTCTCCTGCCCTCCTGCCGGCTGCCCAATTCACAGCATCCATTAATCTGGAAACAGTACTTCAACCCCTGTTAATGTCTGCCAGTGCAGTTGCTGAGGAACGCCACCTCAGTTGTCAAGTGAACTTACCGTCTAATTTACCCCCAGTGCAAGCCAATCCTCAAGCCTTGCGGGAAATTTTAAGTAATATTTTGGATAATGCTCTCAAATATACCCCTTCTGGTGGCACCATTGAAATTCAAGTTCAGTTCAATTCTCACCAACTGGGGATTGGAATTAGTGACACTGGCCCTGGCATTCCCCAAACCGATTTAGAACACTTATTTGAACGGGGATATCGCGGGGCACAAGCCGCCGGAGAGATTTCCGGAACGGGTTTGGGACTGGCGATCGCTCAAGATTTAATTCAACAAATGCAGGGTAATATTCAAGTGTTCTCTCCTAAACATCCGGATTGGATTTCATCTATTACTTCAGAACCCACTGAAGTTCACCCCGGTACAACATTTGTGGTTTGGTTACAATTATGGCAGTCAGATTGAGTTTAAAGCTTGAGTGGGCTTCTCTTCATAACCCGCCTGATGATCAAAAGCAATAAAAATGACAAAAAAGTAGCCAGTTTTGGCTACCTTATAAGAGAGCTGTTAAAGACAGATGGACATCATTCAAGAATGCTACACATTATCAAGTAACCCGGTGATTCGGATGAACTTTATACTTCTGACATTCTTCTTTTAGAATAACGATAAAGTTCTGATGCTGTCTTCAAGATTTAGTAAAACTCACAACAACTTCCGTAAAGAATTGATGAAGCCTGAAAGTTGTTTTAGGAGGTTTCAAGCGGATAACGACTTAAAATTAGTTTCTCAGCAGCCACGCGATCGCTGACAACACCATCTAAAGTCGCCGCTAAGACTTCTTCCAACATTTGCTTAAATTGATGGCTGGGCTTATATCCTAACGCTTTCAGATCATGACCCTTTAATAAGGATTTTACGGTTGACCACTGGGTTAAATATTGCCAAATTTTGTGACGTACAAACCGAGAACTTTGAACTGCAATTAAAATTAACAAAGGCAGATCGTATGGTTTAAATAACTGCACAAATTGACTGGGACGTTGACAATTATAAATTGATTGATGAATTTCCGTTTTACTTTGTTCTAATTGTTGGAGTCGTTGGATATTATCCAATGGCAGTTGTAAGGCTTCTGCCACAATTGAACGATATTGGGGGGCTAAATGAGCTAAAATCACCTCTAACCGAATTTGCCAATGGGTTAACTGTTGTTTCTCTGGATCAAATTGTTGTAAACAGCGATCCACTAAACAGATATTCCGCCATAACTGACTATCTAATTCTAACGTGGGATGAATACATCGCAAGGCTTTTAATTCCCCTAAAAGATGCAAAGCTGATTGCCAGTAGGGGGCTTGTAAAATATATTTTAACTCACTTTTTAAACGGGTTTCTAAAGCGGGCAATTTTTGAATAGTTTTCGAGGAAGAATCTTGATGCCATTTCTTTTCATAAATCCCGCTACTAATGGCATACTGAATATAGTTTTTGGTTTGAGTTTCGATTTCAAAATTAAGACGAACTGCAAATCGAACCGCCCGATAAATTCGGGTTGGATCTTCAATAAAGCTATTGGGATGTAAAACCCGAATTAGACGATTTTGTAAGTCAGAAAGTCCGCCAAAAAAGTCTAGTAGTTCTCCAGATTGAGGTGAAGTGAGCCGCAATGCTAACGCATTAATGGTAAAATCTCGTCGATATAAATCTTGACGAATTGAACTGGCTTCTACTTCGGGATTTGCAGCAGGATAAGGATAAAATTCTGTACGCGCTGTGGCAATATCAATCCACAGAGAATCAAAAACAGGATGATTATGCCACAATAAAGCTGCTGTTTGAAATTGACCATGAATTTCTAATCTTGCCCCAGTATAATCTTGTTGCAAGGCTTTTCCTAGGGCAACGGCTGGTGGATGTTCTTCCTTCTGCAAATGAGAGTGATGATAACAGCCATCAACCACTAAATCTAAATCGGTTAATAACAGCTTTTCTTTGGGTTCTGCTAATAGTAAATCTCGGACTGCACCCCCGACTAAATAAAGCTGCAAATTCTGCTTTTGGGCGAGTTTTGCGGCTTGTTCTAAAAGTTCTAATAAATGAGAATTAATGCGAGTTTTTAAGCGAGATTGCAGGGAATAAAAGCCACTCGTAGGAAAACCATCTCTCTCTATAATTTCTTGAGACTGTTGTTGTTGATGCAGTTGGCGTAAAACATCAGTTCTTGTTACAATCCCCACTAAATTATCGGCATCTAAAACAGGTAATCTCCCTATATCATAAGTGACCATCAAGGACTCAATTTCAGGTAAAGTGGTTTCTGGTTTAATTGTTTTTAATTGAGGAGTCATATAGCCTTTAACAGGCGCATGGCTAAAGCCATGATGCAAAGCAATATCAATATCTCGACGAGAAATAATGCCAACAAGTTGATCTTTTGAATTAACAATTGAGAGTCCAGAATGACCATAACGGAGTAAAATTCGATGGGCTTCTGCAATACTGGTATCTGGGCGAATAGTACGAACCGGAGAAGACATAATTTCTCGGGCGGTGAGGGGATGGGGAATTTGTGCTTTGAATTGATCGACTAATTGTTGTAAAGTTTCTACAGGATTTACCTCTCGTAAAACCACAGAAGCAGCTTGAGTATGTCCACCGCCTCCTAAGGGTTGAAACAGTTGATTTAAGTCCGTTCCTTCAATCCGTGATCGCCCTATAATTGTAAATCGAGATTCTTCACCGTTCTTGAGAAAATAACGATTTCCCAGTAAAATTGCATCACTTTCAGTTAATTCTAAAAGTTGAGAGGTTAAACTGGATAAACCGGGAATATATTGATCCGTTTTGAGTAAAATCCAAGACAGTGTATACCCGCGAATAGTTAATTTGTTTAATTGATCTAAGGCAACAACTAATAAGTCTTGTAATTGAGGTGATAAACCGGGTTCAACATACTCTGCAATCACCGATAAACTGGCTCCATGTTCCATCAACCAAGCCAAGGCGTGAGCATCTCTAGGGGTGGTTTGATCAAAGGTTAGAGAACCGGTATCAACATGAATTCCTAAAGCCATCACAGTGGCTTCTGCTGGGGTTAAATTATTGATATTTTTCTGTTTAATTTGTTCTACTATTAACGTGGTTGTTGCCCCAACCTCTTCAATTTTGGTTGTAGTTGCTGGAATATCTAAAGTCATCTTGAAATGATGATCATAGACTGTAATTTCATTGATTTGAGGCAGATCAAACCATTCACTGGCTTTTCCTAAACGATCTTTATTTTGAGTATCAACCACTGTGAGTTGACGAATGTTTTCAGGAATAACGGAACGCCGTTCTATCATGGCAAATTCATCTCGATGTAATGCTAAGAAATCCCGAACGGCAGGATGACAACCCCCTGTCAAAACAATCTTACTTCCTGGACATAATTGAGTGAGTCCGACAGCAGCGCCGAGAGCATCGAAATCTGCAGTTGTATGACAGAGAATTAAGTGCATTTTATCCACATATTTATATCTAAATTATAGTTTTTAACGGTTAATCCAATAATTTCTTATAAAGTTTTACCATAAAAAAACCATCCATATTATGTTGTTGCGGCCATACTTTAATCCAGCCTTTTGGTTGTTTCCAATTTGAAAAGAGTTCCGGCGGTTGTTCAATGTTCCAGTCTGAATGTTCCGTTAAAAAAGACTGAATCACAGCTTCATTTTCTTGAGGATGAAGGGTACAAGTAGCATAAACTAAACAACCCCCTGGCTTCACCCATTGGGCGACTTTTGCTAATAGTTCGCTTTGCAGTTTTGACAGGGTTTGAATATTATCTGGCGTTTGTCGCCAACGCGCATCTGCCCTTCGGTGTAATGTTCCTAACCCAGAACAAGGTGCATCTAATAATACTCTGTCTGCTATGTGATGATAGTCGCCACATTGACAAACATCTACTGCTTTAATCTCAATTGAATTCAATTGTAATCGCTCAATATTTTGTTGAAGTTTTTTCAGCCGCGACGGCACTTTGTCTAGGGCAATAATTCTTCCCGTATCTTGCATTAATTCTGCAATATGAGTGGTTTTTCCTCCCGGTGCAGCACAGGCATCAATGATAAATTCTCCCGGTTTTGGATCAAGTAAATGGCTGACTAATTGAGCGCTACTATCTTGAACTGTCCACCAACCTTGATCATATCCCGGTAATTTTTGAATTTGACCAACACTGTGATTTAATCTGATGGCTTGGGGAATTTCAGTTATTGAAGTTACAGAAATCCCTTGGGATTTCATTGCCGTTTCAACAGGATCTCGGCTCGTTTTCAAAGGATTAACACGTAAATCAATTGTCGGAGATTGATTAAACCATTGACAGAGTTTTTCTGTTTCTTCTAAACCCAGTTTCTCCAGCCAAAACTGAATCAACCAATCTGGAAAACTATATAATATTCCTAAGCGCTGAACAGTATTTTTAGGTAAATTGAGTAGGGCTTCTAAAGTTGATTGTGGATGAAGTTTAGCTTCAGGATCGCTTGATTTTAAACAATGAGCATTAACCTGCCGTAGATATTGGCGCAATACTCCATTGACAACTCCTTTTAAGCCGGATAAGCCGTTTTCTTTTGCCAATTCAACACTGGTATGAACTGCAGCCGAGGCGGGAATTTGACTGAGATAGCAAAGTTGGTATAATCCAATATGAAGAATAATTCGCAAAGCGGGTGGTTGTTGATTGGATTTCTTTTTACCCAGTTGATTAATTAAGGCATCTAGCGATCGCCGTCTGCGAATACAACCATAAACCAGTTCAGTGGCGAGTCGCCGATCCGCTTCCTCAAATTGTGCCTGCCTTGTCTGTTGCTCAAAAACAACATCCACTACTTGACCCCGTCGTTCTAAGTCTCGGAGGGTTAAAAATGTAATTTGACGGGGATTATTTTTCACAGCAATTCTACGCTTAAAATGAACTGATTTTCAATTAACTGAATTTTAAATCGATTGACTCCAAGACTAGAATAATTTCAACTAAAATCAATGATATAGGGTAAACCATAATGTCAAGTGTTCAGAATCAGCCCGGATTAAATCGGTTTTTGATTCATAAATTAAAATCCCTTTTACGAACACCAGATTGGTCTGAAGGCAAGAATTATGAGGCTTGGCGATGTCAATTTGTACTTCAGCGTCTCAATTTAGGGTTGGGATTGGCAATTTTAGCTTACCTCAGCTTTATCCTATTACAACTCAACAGTTTATTTTTCAACCCAGAAGAATTTAGACTCCCTTGGTTGGTTACACAGATTATTGTAGAACTTTGTTTGTTCATTAGTCTAGTTATTTTACAAACTTCCTGGGGACAACAACGTCCAGGTTTAATCTTTTTGCTGTTCTCTTGGGTGGTGACCCTCAGTCCACAAGTTCGTGCTACATTTTATGGTCTTTCTCAACCGTCGATCATTGAATGGCCCCTGATGTTTTTTGCCCAAGCGACCTTAATTCCAGTGTGTTGGCGACTCCATCTGATTTCTCAATTGGGGGTGTTGTTTTATTATTTTAGTAGCCAATGGCTCTTTAATTTAACGGTACAACGTTCTGTTGCTTGGATGAGCGAAGATTTTTTATTATTATATCTCTTTTGGATTGGTTTCATTAGTAATCTTTCAGTGTATCTGTATGAGCGTCTGGCTTACAGAGAGTTTAACACTCGCCGCGCTTTAAATGAGGCGTATAATCAGCTTAAAATTGAACAGGAACGTTCGGAAAGTTTATTGCTGAATATTTTACCTTCCCCCATTGTAAAACGGTTAAAACAAAAACCGACTACCATTGCTGATAGTTTTACTAATGCAGGGGTTTTATTTGGGGATATTGTTGGCTTTACAGAGTTATCAGGGAAAATTACCCCAACGGAATTAGTGCAATTGTTGAATCAAATTTTTTCTGATTTTGATCATCTTGCCGATCAACATAACTTAGAAAAAATTAAGACCATTGGTGATGCTTATATGGTGGTTTCTGGCTTGCCTTTACCTCGTTATGATTATGCAGAAGCCATTGCCGATATGGCGTTAGATATGCGGCTAACCTTAGAACAATTTAATCAGGAAACTGGACAAAATTTTCAGATGAGAATTGGTATTGCCACAGGGCCGGTAATTGCCGGGGTGATTGGTTTGAAAAAGTTTATTTATGATTTATGGGGAGACACTGTTAATATTGCCAGCCGCATGGAATCTCATGGGATTGCTAATGAAATTCAGGTGACAGAAAAAACTTATAAAATTTTAAGAAATCAATATCTTTTGGAACAACGAGGCATGATTACGATTAAAGGTAAAGGAGAGATGATGACTTATTTATTAAAGAGTAAAAGGAATAGGGGGTAGAGTGTAGGGTGTGGGGTGTAGGCAACAGGCACTCCTGCTACAGTTGATCTCCCTTGTCTTCCTTGTCTCCCTCTTTCCCCATCCCCAAGCCTGCCCGTTTAACAAAAAATCACAGAAGTTGAGTTTCTTAAGGAATCATTATATAATTACGATTATTAAAAAATCATAAAGATCCTTGTTCAAACTTTACAAGCTTTGTAATTTATGCAAAAAGACTACTACGGGCTGTTAATTTCTGCTCAGCACATTCGGAATCGCTGGAAATGGCAGATAATATTACCTTATGGGGTAGAGCTAATTTCTAATGAAGATTACACAACCCCAGAGAAAGCCTTGCTGGGTGGGGAACGCTGGATTTCGGCTGAAACAACGTTTAATGCCCTCAACAGTTGTCTGTCTCAGTTTTATAGCGTTGGAACCATTGATCAGTTTGAATATATTAACTTAACGGAGTCTTTACGAGGGATTACTCAACGCTGTTAACTGCATCAATTCTCAAACTTCCCGAACCATGGAGAGGGATTCAATGGGGTTAAAATCAGGAAGGGGTTGGGGAACCAGGAACAATTTTCGGTGATTGGGGTAGGCGGGATCAGCTTGCGTTTCTTGATCTAAAACAGCCACAACATTTTGATAGATTTCTTCTGCTTGTTGGCGGGAGTTACCAATGCAGGTGAGTCCCACTTTCCCAAATTCTGACAGGCATCCCATCAAATGAAATACGGTTCCGGTTTCTGTGCTACTGTCAAAATGCAGTTGATGTTGGGCGACAATATCCATCAAATCATCTGGTAATAATCCTCGATAACAGTCTTTCTGTAAATTGTCCGAGGCAATATAGTATTTCGGTAACCCTTTAGGACTATAAAATAACCCAGTAGCCGGATCATACGATCCATTTGTGAGTAATTTTAGAGTCATAAAAGGGTGGGTGGTTCCCCCTCGACGTAAATTAATTTCAATGGCTTGTAAATCCCATTGATTGCCGCGATGAACGGCAATAAAATCTAGTCCAAATCGTTCTAAAGCGCCTTTTTTAGCTAAGTTTTTCCCCACTAATTCTCCAATTTCTTGTAATTGCAACCGATAGGATTCATCAGCGGGAAACTGACAGCCCAGAAAAATTTGACCATCTGGCCCGCCAAGAATTTGATCGTGGGTGGATAAAACTTCTACTTCTCCAGAGGGATGAATTTGACATTGAACACTGGGCGATCGCTTGTCACTGCCTTCAATATAAGCTTCGGCGATTGCCCCTAACTCGGGAATACGACGGCTAAAGTTTTCCCAAGTTTCCTCTGCGGATTGAAACCGTAACTGTTGTAAACTCTCCTCAATTGTGGATACCTGTTGCTGATGAGTTTCTGGGAAAGTGGGGGGTAAATCTAATAAGGCATTGCCTTCTCCTGAAAATCCCTGATTTAACTTAATGACGATGCGTTGGAGTTGGGGTTGACGTTCCCATAACTCTGTTGTGACTTCCACTAAATCCTCAACCGTCCAGACTAAATGACTGCCATCCGGGTGAGGAATCCCACATTCTGTAAATATTTTCCGACTGCCGCTTTTGGTTCCCCATTCCAATAAATCGGGATCGCAACCCAGTAACGGAATGCCTAATTTGACCGATAATTCCCGTTCTGAGGCGGTGGAATTAAAACAGACCATATAAGATTGTCCCGGACGTAATCCTTGTCGAATGCGTTCCAACAGACGAGGACGTTTTAAAATCTTATTCGTAAGGGATTGATGGGAAGAATCATAGACTGAGAATAACAGCAGGCGATCGCGGGCATGGGAAAAGGGAATTCCCGGCATTAAGTGTAAGTAATAATCAATGACACTGGGATGAATGGGTTGAGAGGTGAGATAAATCAACCGCATTCGAGGATTTCGTAACCGAATCAAAGAAAATAGTAGACGTTCTTCATATTGATGAACCCCTTCAATTTTCGTCAGTTGAGTTTGATCTAAACTGAGGGAGGGAATTACTAAAACGTCAAAATCTCCCTGTTCTAGCTGATCTTTCTCTTGAGAATGCTGACGCAGTTGATATTGTAGATAACGAAACTGCTTTGCTATTTTATCCTCAGACTGCTTTACTGTTAGCTTCATCCCTGTTTTACCTGCATCCAACATCTTAATCTTAGTGGATCAGAGGTTGAATTTAGTGGAGTTGTAACAATTTCTAGTAGATTTTGTCGGGTGTGTTAATGAAATGTAACGCACCATCCAAAGTCGGTTTGTGCTAATAAAGCCTCATTCATCATGTCACCCTACCAAAACAACTGGAATGGTTTTCATTTTATTCTCTACAGCAACCAGGTGATGTTTGACTGGACTTACCTTTTCTTACCTGAATGGGTTGGGTTGCACTTTGTTTAACCCAACCGACTTAACTTGACAACTCAATGCTCAACAGTTTAATCTTGATAACGATCTAAAATAATCATTTTTTTACCAATCACAGGATTGCGAGCAATTAATTGTCCATCAGGATTCACCATTTCTAGTCTTTTAAATGCCAATTTTTGAGCTTGACTGAATAAATTTGCAGTCATTTCATCTTGTTGTTGTGGGTCTAATTTATACCAGTCAGGTTTGACTTTAACCTGTAATAAATTCTGGGATAAATTCATCTGAATCGATTGTACCCGTTCGTCACTGTAAGAACCGGCTAATGCTGTAATTTTGGCTTGCAATGCCAGAATTAAATTCTGTTCTGGGGTTAACTGTACCATCGGGTCTACTTGAGACTCTTCTGGGAATATTTCCTCTTCTAACATCCCATCAACCGTTTCTAATTCTGCATCCACTGCGACTGGAGGTTCTATAACGGATGTCACGGTAGGTGGAATCTCCTCTTCTGCTAAAACCACAGATATCGGCAGTATTACTGTTGCGATCGCCAATAACAAGATTACCGCAATTTTCCAAACACTTCTAGGGATAAAAATAGTAGAAAACATTTCTGCAAACCTAACAGTTACAAAATCTATCATATAGCGCTATGTGCTAGGGAACAGGGAGTAGGGAGTAGGGTGTGGGGTGTAGGCAGGAGGCAGGAGGCAACAGTTTATCTTCCTTGTCTTCCTTGTCTCCCTTGTCTCCCCCATCTCCCGATCTGCCTATTCCTGTACGGGCGCATTGCAATGCGCCCCTACCTGACTTCCCATTTCCCTATTCTCGATGACTTAAAATAAATTCAGCGACGCTTAAGTCAATGGGAGTTGTCACCTTCAGATTGGTTTCTTCTCCTTCCTCAATTTGAACGGGTAAACCACATCTTTCAAATAAAGCGGCATCATCGGTGACTTCCCAGCCCTGAGATTTTCCTTGATCGTGACATTGTTTTAATAACTTCACTTCAAACCCTTGGGGTGTTTGGGCGGCCCATAAATTGCTGCGGTTGGGGGTATCCTTCACGATATTATTTTCATCGACAATTTTAATCGTATCTTTGACGGGAATCGCAGCAATTAAACCGGGACAAGTCTGTAACGTTGCCGTACAACGATCAAATAAATCCGGTGTAGCTAAACATCGCGCCCCATCATGAATCAGTACCCGATCTGCTTCTGGAGGTAAAGCCTGTAAGCCGTTGTAGACGGACTCCTGACGGGTGGTTCCCCCCTGAATGATTTGGATGGGTTTGGTTAAGGATAAGTCGCTGAGAATGGCTTTAAAGTCCGGGAAATCAACAGGTTGACCAATGATACCAATCCACTGAATGGACTCAGATGCCTCGGCGGCGGCTAATGTCCAAGCCAAAATCGGTTGTCCTCGCAGATTTAATAATAATTTATTGCGTTGACTCCCCATGCGGGTTCCTTTGCCGGCTGCTGGAATTAATAAATGCATTGTGAGTTTTTGGAATGATGACCAGAGATTCCCGTAAAATTGAGCTGATCACTAGATTAACTCGATAGAGATGAGAATACTAGCCCTTGTCCCTGGCGGGATTGGCGACCAAATTTTGTTTTTCCCGACACTCGATGATCTGAAGCAATCTTACCCAGATGCCCAAGTTTCTGTTGTCACTGAACCCAGGGCAAAAGGGGCTTATCGAGTGTGTAAGTCAGTTTCTGAGGTGATTCCATACGATTTTAAGGATCAAAACAGTTTAGCAGACTGGGGGAACTTCCTGGGGATTGTGCGCGATCGCGAATTTGAGGTCGTTTTATCCCTGGGACAACGTTGGACGGTGGGATTGTTACTGTGGTTGACGGGTATTCCCAAACGGGTGGGATACGCTGGCAGCAGTGGTGAGTTATTTTTATCGGATGCGGTTCCCTTGAAAACAGAACAGTATGCCGCAGCGATGTATCATGATTTGTTGCAGGGCATGGGCATTCATACCCCTTGTCCGGAACTGTCGATTAATGTTCCTAAGTCAGATATTGATTGGGCTGAAGCGGAACAACAACGCCTCGGGGTTAAAGATAGTGGTTATATTTTGATTCATGGGGGTTGCAGCCAACTCGCCCAGCAAAAGGGCATTGATAAGCTGTATCCTGTGGAAAATTGGCAAAAGATTATCCAGGATATCCAGCAACGGCAACCCAATTTACCCGTTGTTATGGTTCAGGGGCCAGAGGATACGGCCCTGGTGAAGCAAATTCAGGAATTATCTCTAGAAGTGAAAACGACTACTCCTGATGATATTGGTAAGTTGGCGGCGATGATTGCGGCAGCTAATTTGATGGTGTGTACCGATAGTGCCCCCATGCATTTAGCAGTAGCGGTAGGAACCTATACGGTGGCGTTGTTTGGGCCGACTGACCCCGAGAAGTTGTTACCCAAAAGCGATACGGCTAACGCCAAGCTGCGGGACCGCGTCATTGGGATTAAATCTCCCACTGGAAATATGGCAGATATTTCCCCAGATGAAGTGTTGAAGAAAATTTGGGGCAATTGATTTTATAGGAGGGAGTGGGGTGTAGGGCGTAGGCAGTAGGGTTAAGAAAATGATCCCTCTATTGCCTACTTTTTATTCCCCATTTAATTTAGATTCTACAGTCTCAAGAATCACATCATAACGAAAATCATTGGCGAGTTGAGTCAGTTGGCTGCCGAGAGAAGCATGAGATGCAGAAATTTGGTCAATCACTTCAGTTATCAGGTTAGAATTCAGTTTAATAGCAGCTTGTTGAAGTTGTTCTAGCCAAGCTATTGGCATCTCGCTTAAAGCTTGAGATAAAGTATTTTGATCGACGGTAATTTCATTGGAAGTTTTCTCAGAAATAGCAGATTGTTCTTCATATAAAAATTGAATGCCTAAATGTTCTGTCAGTTTCTCAAACAAGATTTCAACACGAAAGGGTTTGCGGACAAAATCATCACATCCGGCGGATAAAACAATAACTTGATCTTGTTGTAATGCACTAGCCGTTAAGCCAATAATCACCGTGGCTTGACCTTTTAAATGCCGTTTAATCTGTTGAGTGGCTTCATAACCATCTAACACTGGCATTCGCATATCCATAAAGATTAAATGGGGCTTCCAAGCCTCCCATTTTTGAATGGCTTCTTCACCATTTTCGGCTTCTTGCAATTCAAAACCGAGAGGATTTAATAACTGAATTAATAATTGGCGATTTGTCCAATTATCATCCACAATTAAAAGGCGATAATGAGGTTGATTGGGAGCAATTCCAATGATATTTTTGTTTTGAGATTGAGATTGAGATTGAACTACATTGGCTTCAACTTCATTTACTTTAATATTAAATTTAAAAATAGTTCCTTGATTGAGTTGACTTTTAACAGATATTTCTCCTCCCATCAGTTCAATAAATTTTCGAGTAATGGGTAATCCCAAGCCAGTTCCTTGCTGAGAATTTCGTCCAGATTCAGTTTGGATAAATGGATCAAAAACTGTTTCAATTTCATCGGCTGAAATCCCTAAACCGGTATCTTTTATTTCAAAATAAAGTTGAGGTAAATCATACCAAACCTTTAACTTAATAAACCCTGCTGATGTAAATTTAATTGCATTACTCAGTAAATTAATTAACACTTGACGTAGTTTACTTTCATCGCTTTGAATATATTGAGGGACAGAACCAGCCATCTCAAACTCAAGTTCCAATCCTTTAGATTGTACTTTGAGTAAAAACATTTCTTTAATCCAGTTAAGGAGTTTTAGAAAGTTAAATGCTGTAGGATTTAAGGTGATGCGTCCTGCTTCAATTTTTGACATTTCTAAAACATCATTGATTAAATTCAATAAATGTTCGCCACTGCGATTGATAATTTCTAAATGTTTTTGATGCTGTTGAATTGGTTGATCAGGATGATATTGTAAATCTCGATTGATTAATTGCGTAAAACCTAAAATAGCATTCATGGGAGTACGCAATTCGTGACTCATTCTGGCTAAAAATTCACTTTTGGCTTGGTTAGCGGCTTCGGCGGCTTTTTTGGCTTCTTGTAAGGCAATTTCAGCTTGTTTGCGATCACGAATATCCCGGACAATGGCACAGCTATATTCTTTGTTATTGTATTCTAAATAATTAAGGGTAATTTCGACATCAATAATTTCCCCCGTTTGAGTTTGATGACAAGATTCAAATGTCACTGAATGTTGTTGTTTTAATTCATCCCAAGAAATTGACCAAGCATTTTTGGAGGCATTTAAATCAATATCTTTCACTTTCATTTTCAGTAATTCATTCTGGGAATAACCCAAAAGAGTTGCCGCCGCTTCATTGGCATAAATCAACTGTCCTTTTTTATCAGTTAATAAAACATAATCTCGTGATTTATCAATAGAAAATTGAGTTAATCTAAGTTTTTCATCAATTTCTTTGCGTTCTGTAATATCTTCTAAAACTCCAAGAATGCCAATCACATTTCCCTGTTCATCTAACATGGGAATTCGACTAATATCTAACCATATTGTTCGACCATCTTCCCCTGGATTTTGTTTGGGTGCAATCACATTCATTTCAGGTTGTTTAGACTGCATCACTCGCCGATCTTGATTCCGATAAAACTCTGCCACTTTTTTATTCGGAAATAAATCATAATCGGTTTTTCCAATCACATAATCTGCCTGTTCTAGTTGAGCATATTTCGCCCAATTTTTATTACATCCTTTAAACACTAAATTTATATCTTTCCAAAAAACTTGTTGCGGAATACTATCTAAAATTAAGCGTAAATATTGTTCTTGTTGCTGTAGTTCTGTTTCTGCTTGTTTATTTTGAGTGATATCTAAAACCTGACTTATGACCGAAATCGGATTTCCTGCTTGATCTCGTCTTAAATGACATTGAACAATCCCATAAATTAAATCACCATTTTTATGACGATAGCGTTTTTCTAAACGATATTGTTGAACTTCACCTTGAACTAATTGATTAAAATGAATCAAACTGATTTCTTGATCGGTTAAATCCGTAATTTGATTAAATTCACAATTAACTAATTCTGCTGAAGTGTAACCGATAAATTGACAAAAAGCTGAATTAACTTCTAAAAATTTTCCAGTTAATGAAATTTCAGCGATGCCAATGGGTGCAAAATGAAATAAATCTAACAAGCGGTTTTTGCAATCTTTGAGTTGCGCTTCCACTTGCTGACGGCGTTGAATTTCTTGTTGTAATTCGGAGGAATAATCATTCATGGCTTGATTGATTTTTAATGGGAATTGTAAAATAGAATGTTGTACCAATATCTACCTGAGATTCTAACCAAATTCTGCCTTGATGACGTTCAATAATTTTTTTACAAGTCGCCAAACCAATACCATGTCCATCCCCTTTTTGTTCAGAAGATAATCGTTGAAAGACTTGAAATATTTTTTCATAAAATTGCGCCTCAATTCCTATGCCATTATCTTCTATGCAAAATTGATATTCTTCTAGCAGTTCTTCAGCAAAAATGTTAATTTTAACCAAACGATGCGGATGACAATATTTAATTGAATTACTAATTAAATTTTGGAAAAGCTGCCCGATTTGAATTGAATCAGCATGAATAACTGGTAAGTTAGAGTAAGTAACAATTGCGCCACTCTCTTGTATTGTCTGCCTTAACTTGAGTAACGTTTCTGCTACCATTAAATTACAATCAACGGATGAAAATTCTTTTTGATGCAATCCAACACGGCTATAGTTTAATAAACTTTGAATGAACGCCTGCATCCGCATTCCTTCTTCTAAAATTGGGGTAATAAATTCATCCGCTTCTTGTTCTAAGTTAATCTGATCTTTGAGGGATAATATAATTTCAGCAAAACCCGTAATACTTTGCAAAGGTTGTTGTAAATCATGGGAAACGACATAAGCAAACTGTTCTAAATCTTGATTAGAACGAATTAATTCTTGATTCAGTTGTTGCAGTTGTTTGTTTTTATATTGCAGTTGCTGTTTTAAGCGAAAAATAGTGAGTTGATTTTTAACTCTTACCAAAACTTCTTCCACTTGAAAAGGTTTTGTAATATAATCAATTCCCCCTGTATTAAACGCTTTTACTTTATCAAAGACATCATCTAATGCACTTAAAAAAATAACAGGGATTTCTGTAGTCTCCGGCTGTAATTTGAGTTGATGACAAACGGTGTAACCATCCATATCTGGCATTTTGATATCCAGCAAAATCAAATCTGGCAACTCATTTTTAATTGCCATTAAGGCTAATTTTCCATTAATGGCACACCGGACATCATACCCTTCTTCACTTAAAGTAGTAGACAACAATCGCAGGTTATCCGGAGTGTCATCAATAATTAAGATTTTACTTTTATTTTCTACTGTTAGGTCGTCACTCATTTGCTTATATAATGTAAATCGTTTTGACGCAGGGTCGTTGTTTTAGCAGGAGGTGCATCCTGCCTTTCTTCAATTCAGAAAAAACGATTGATTTGAATCATGTTATATCCATTTGCAGTACCTCCTGTCATTTAAAAGGATCATTTCACGGTGTAACCACTTAAAATATTCTTCCTGCTATTTTAGATATAAAAGAGATCAAATCAAATGTGAATTCAGAAAACTGCAAAACTCCATACCCATTCTCTGAGGAGAGTGATCTTTCCTCAATTATTTCTCAATTGATTCCTTTTCCCAAGCGTAAAGGGTGAAAACAGGAGACAACAGGAGATTCTTAGCAACTCTCCTTAAAAGGCTGAGGATATGATGTACGGTTGATTTATGGTCAACATAGAGACGTTAAATGTCACCTCTCGAGGCAGGAATAAAATTTGTCAAACATCCTCTTTTCCCATCGCTGTCATCTCTCTACTTTCCCCAGTGTTCCCAAAAAATCATATCATTTAGTTTATAATTAAAGGATTACGGTAAACAAGTCTTTTATATTTTTGCTGAAACTCAAGAAAGTTCAATGACGATTATTACTCTACAATCAGTTCAAAAAGATTTTGGGATTAAAAATATCCTAAATCAGGCAAATTTAAGTATTGATGATACAGACAAAATTGGATTAATTGGAACGAACGGTTCTGGTAAGTCTACCCTATTGAAAATGTTGGCAGGAATTGAACCGGTTGATGCGGGTAAGCTGTGGATCAATTCTAAAGCTAATATTGTCTATTTACCGCAAGAACCGCAATTAGATGAAAATCATACGGTTTTAGAACAGGTTTTTGCTCATAGTGGTGAACAAATGCGTTTAATTCAAGCCTATGAGGAACTGTCTATCAAAATTGCAAAAGATCCAGAAAACAGTCAATTAATGACAAGATTTTCACAGGTAACCCAACAAATAGATGCACTTCAAGCCTGGGAACTAGAAACTCAAGCCAAAATCATTTTATCTCAACTTGGAATAGAAAATTTTGAGGCTAAAATTCAAACTCTATCGGGAGGATATCGTAAACGAATTGCTTTAGCAGCGGCTTTATTATCTGAACCGGATTTGTTATTAATGGATGAACCCACAAACCATCTCGATGCCTTGTCTGTAGAGTGGTTACAAGGTTACTTAAAAAACTTACGGGGTGCGTTACTCTTAATTACTCATGATCGCTATTTTTTGGATCAAGTGACAAACCGTATTGTTGAACTTGATCGAGGCGATTTATACAACTATAATGGTAACTATTTTTACTACTTAGAAAAGAAAGCTGAAGCTGAAGCAACTGCGGTGAGTCAACAACGAAAACATCGCGGTGTACTACGTCGAGAACTGGAATGGTTAAAACGGGGGCCAAAAGCAAGAAGTACAAAGCAAAAAGCTAGAATTCAACGAATTATAGATATGCAAGAAACGGAGTTTAAAGCTGAACAAGGACAAGTTGAAATCTCTACACCTTCCCGCCGGATTGGCAAAAAAGTAATTGAACTTAACGAGGTTTCAAAAAGTTATAATAATCAGGTTCTCGTCAAAGATTTTACTTATACATTTAATCCAGATGATCGGATTGGAATTATCGGTAAAAATGGGGTGGGTAAATCAACTCTAATGAATTTAATCACCAATCGAATTCAACCTGATTCGGGAAAAATTGATATTGGAGAAACGATTCATATCGGCTATTTTGATCAACAATCTGAACATTTAATGCAGGCATTAAATCAAGAACAACGGGTGATTGATTACCTGAAAGAGGTAGGAGAATATGTTAAAACCGCTGATGGGTCTCAAATTAGTGCCTCTCAAATGTTAGAACGGTTTTTGTTTTCACCCAATCAACAGTATGCACCCTTACATAAGCTTTCTGGTGGTGAAAAACGACGGCTTTTTCTGTTACAGGTTTTGATGGGTGCGCCGAATGTTTTAATTTTAGATGAACCTACAAATGATTTAGATATTCAAACCTTATCTGTTTTAGAAGATTATCTAGAAGAATTTAACGGTTGTGTGATTACGGTTTCCCATGATCGCTACTTTTTAGATCGAACCATTGAGATGATTTTAGCCTTTGAATCTGAAGGTGAAATTCGTCAATATCCAGGCAACTATTCCCTGTATTTAGATTATAAAGCATCTGAAGAACAGGAGGCTAAAAATAAAGCCGTTGAACCGGAAAAATCTCAACCAACAATAACTCAATCTAAGTCTGATCAACGTTTTTCCTGGGATAAAGAAGGGAAGCGGAAGTTATCCTCAAAAGAACGTCGAGAATATGAAACCCTAGAGAAAAAAATTGCTCAGCTTGAAACCAAAAAAGCTGAACTGGAACACAAACTCTATCATAATCCTCCGGCTTCTATTGAGGCACTGCAAGAACTGAATCAAACCGTTGAACGACTGTCTCAAGAGATTGACCAAGCAACGATACGGTGGTTAGAGTTGGCAGAAATTGATTCTTAAAAAAGATATGTCATTCGTTATTCGTCATCTGTTATTTGAGGGAACAGGGAGTAGAAAGTGGAGCAATCATCTATTCCTCACTGCCAACCAATGACGAAGAATGAATGACAAATGACGAATGACAAAGAACAAATGACTAAAATCAAAAGGTTATAACCGGCCAATCTGTAGCACGATAGTAACGGGTCATGTCGTCAAATTTCCGTAATTCTGCTTTCTTAACTGTTAATTCTGGGGGAGAATCTAGCAATTGTTGGTTGAGTTGGGAAAGCTGTTGACTTAACTGCTGTCGATCTAAATCCGTTGAAATTTCACCAAAATAACCAAAGGTAATATGAGCCGTTAAATGATATTGCTGTTCAATTCCTGAGGAAATTACGTTATGATTTTGATAAACTGCCCGGCGGAATTGTAAAATTTGATTGTAGGATGCCTCATCTCGTGGGACGAGACATACGCCTAATGCCCGCGTCATCACAATCATACCAAACACTTGCCAACGAATCGGTTGATCCTGAACAGGTTCAAAACTTTCAAAGGATTTGGCGATCGCACTTTGCAGATTTTTCTCAAAATTGGGGGTTTGTATCCCATCTCGATAGGCACTGTCCCAAATCAAATCGGCTAACGTCAGATGTAAACTGTCTGGGGGAACGGGTAAGAAAAAATTGGGATCTAGGGTTTGGCTGAGCTGCTGTTGAACTGTCTGTAAAGTTTGGTAAAATTCCTGGTTATCCAGGTCTTCCTCGGCTGGCGGTGTCATAATCGTATAACCGGGGAACGGAACCGCTACCCTTTGACCAGAAGGCTGGGGTTTATATTTGGGAGATTCCTGAATCAGTTCGAGTTGGGAAAGATAAGCCTCAGGCAAGGTCAGCCGAGCCACTCGGTTAACATAAACTTGATATGTATCGTCCAATGCTAATTCCCTCGTTAGTCAATCAATACGTCTGATGCCAATATACCTTTACTGGGGAGAAGATGACTTCTCGCGGGATAAAGCCGTCGCTACCCTGAAGCAGTCTGTTCTTGATCCCAGTTGGTCTAGCTTTAATTTTGACAAAATTCTACCGGATCAGCCAAATGGGTTGATTTTTGGCTTAAATCAAGCCATGACTCCGCCGTTTGGTTTGGGCAGTCGTTTGGTTTGGCTGGTGAATTGTCCCATTACCTATTATTGTTCCCCCGATCTTCTGCAAGAGCTTGAGCGCACTTTACCCATCTTACCGGATACCACCACTTTACTATTAACCAGCCCCAATAAACCAGATGGTCGGCTGAAATCCACCAAATTACTGCAAAAATACGCCACTGTCCGGGAATTTTCCCCCATTCCCCCTTGGAAAACTGAACAGTTGATTCAGCAGGTACAGGGGGCAGTTACAGAAGTCGGGGTTCAATGTACCCCAGAAGCGATCGCGGCTTTGGCTGAAGCCGTAGGCAATGATACTCGCCAACTGTATAATGAATTAGAGAAACTGCGATTGTATAGTAGCAGTCCAAACACGATTATCGATGTTGAAGCGATCGCCGCTTTAGTTCAGGTCAATACTCAAAGTAGCCTCAAATTGGCAGCAGCGATTAAATCCGGTGAAACGGCTGAAGCATTAACATTAGTGGCAGAATTAATTGCTCACAATGAACCTGCATTAAGAATGATTGCAACCCTAGTGGCTCAGTTTCGGACTTGGTTGTGGGTGAAGTTAATGATGGAGATGGGGGTTCGAGATGAGCGGGAAATTGCCCAGGCGGCAGAAGTGGGTAACCCCAAACGCATTTATTTTTTACGAAAAGAAGTTCAGTCTGTGTCTCTGATGTCCCTACGACAAACGTTACCCCAGTTACTGGAATTTGAACTGTTATTAAAACGAGGCGCACCAGAAACAGCAACCTTACAAACAGCGGTAGTCCAGTTGTGTCGGCTGTTTCAATCGGGAACTTTTCCATCGGCTTGAACGCCTATTCTATAAAAGCATTCCCGTCTTATCCAGATACAGTGCAAGAGTTTTATGAATACAATGGACAAGATCCAGAATTGTCGGGTAGCCTTGATGAGTATTTAGTCGGTAACTGGGTTTATGAGCCAAGACAAGGATTCAATCAGGATGACAACTTTGGTATAAGATTTGGTGACCATGCTTTTCTTGATACTGACTACGATCCTGTTCTGGAAGAAATAGAACTGTTCCCTCTCTAACCACTGAAAACTTCGCTACACCCTATCTCAGAAAAATATAGCCAGTTTGTTATTTAGATTAATCTACTCCCCTCTTCTTTATGTAACTTTAGTGTTTTATAAAATAAATACAAAGTGAATTGAGGGGATGTCGCCTAAGAGGCATGGCACCGGAAGGTTGACCTGGGCAAAAGACAGGTAGCCAAACCAAAGAAGCATATTCAAAATGATTGCTTCTCTCTACCGATTGAGTCCCATCAAATTAGTTAATATAAAAAGTAAGGAGAGGGAACTAATAGTTCATAAAAATATAGTCAAATGTGACACACCTTTACTTTGTCGGCGTTACCCGCTCCGGGTGAACTACAACACCCTCTATCCCATAACCGAAGGCATTTGGGACTGCTTTTCTCATGATGTTCAAAGAACCGTTCACATCGGCATTAACCAATCGTCCACAAGCTGTGCGATACAAACCCCGTTTGACTCTTTTTCCACTGAAAGTCCACTGATTTTTCTCACCCTTTTTGTACACCGGAATGGGATCATTATCAATAAAACTAGCTTTTGAGGTATATGATTCTTCGGTTAAAATTACCTGAATCCCTGCTAGTTTTGCTTTATAAGATAACATTTCTATGAACTTGGCATGAGGAATTTGAACGAAGTTTTGATTCGTCTTTTTTCCCAAGTTCATTTCTTGTT
>Ga0209594_1000317_pt1 | contig 32449 bp, 24 predicted proteins | sample AshMeaCrysSpring_FD_184126 | JGI IMG/M metagenome (GOLD analysis project Ga0209594, IMG submission 184126) | Groundwater microbial communities from Big Spring, Nevada to study Microbial Dark Matter (Phase II) - Ash Meadows Crystal Spring... | ecosystem: Environmental > Aquatic > Deep subsurface... | reverse complement strand
GCCGCCATGATGCCGCAGAGATTGGCTACTTCCCGACTGTGCATCAGCAGGTTCTGTCCGTAGGAAGAGCGAAAACGCATTTTGCCCACTACCCGCACCAACTCTTTGTGCAGCCCGTGGATGCCGAGTTCAATGATGGTCCTTTCGCCAATTTCCATGACCTGTTCTTCAATTTGCCTGCGCGTCTTTTCCACCACTTCCTCAATTCGGGCAGGGTGGATCCGGCCGTCAGCCACCAGTCGCTGCAGGGAAAGGCGGGCAATTTCCCTTCTCAGTGGATCAAAGGAGGACAAGACGATGGCTTCCGGCGTATCGTCCACTACCAGGTCTACACCAGTAGCGGCTTCGATGGCGCGGATGTTCCGGCCTTCGCGTCCGATGATTTGGCCTTTGATCTCATCGCTTTCAAGGTTGAAAACGGTGACGGTATTTTCGATGGTCTGTTCTGCGGCCGTGCGCTGGATGCTCTGGATGATGATTTTCCGCGCTTCTTTGTTGGCGCGGGATTTGGCATCTTCAATGATTTCCTGTTGCAGGGAAAGGGCCTGGGTTTGGGCCTCCTGTTTCAGGCTTTCAATGAGCTGGGCCTTGGCTTCGTCCGCCGTCAGGCCGGCGATTTTCTCAAGCCTGCGGATATGCTCTTCCTGGTGTTTTTCCAGTTCTGTCCGCTTTTGGTTGATGACCTCGATCTGGCGGTTGAGGTGTTCCTTGATGGAATCGTTCTCTTTGCCCTGTTTTTCCAGGCCTTCCAGTTTTTGGTTGATGGTCAGCTCTTTCTGACGTACACGGTTTTCCGAATCGCTCAGTTTGCGGTTTTTTTCCAGGACTTCTTTGTCGTGTTCCGCTTTGAGTTGTACAAATTTTTCCTTCGCTTCCAGAAGACGCTCCTTTTTGAGGTTTTCCGCGCCGGTCTTTGCATCGGCCAGGATTTTCTGGGCCTGTTCTTCCGCATCCGCCAGCTGCCTGGCCGTGTTCTTGGCAAATATCAGCTTGCCTGCGAATACGCCCACAACGAGGGCTACGAGTGCCGATATAGTGAGTATGATCAGACTATTGTCCATGAAATGGTTGGGTTTTATCAGATTCACAATACACCACTACCCACCGGGGTGGCAAGCAGGGCGGTAACCGCCGAAGTTACAAAATGACGCCTAGACGAAGAAAACTAGTTGAAGAAAGGGAAGGCTCAGGTCTTTTATCCCTTGAAATGCTCGTCCAGCAAGGCTTCCAGGGAACCCAGCCGATCCGGCAGTTGGCCCATCTCAGGGCTCATCTGGCCTTCCTGTTGTTCCGTGACGAACCAGAGCAGGACCATGGCGATGTAATCCTGCATGTCTTTGCCTGCAAACCGGGTTTTGAAATCAAGCAGCTGGTCATTGATCCGGCGGATGAGCTGCCGCACTTTTTCTTCATCGCGGGGCTCAATGCGGACACGGTAGTTCCGGTCTCCGATGGTCAGGTTTATGGGAATCAGTTCTTGCATGGCTTGTTGTTAAGGCGAGGGGTGAAAAAATGACTATTCGCCCAGCAGGGCAATGCATCGGTCGATTTCCTTAATATAATGGTTGAGCTGTTTCTGCAATTCCTTCCTGCCTTTATCGTCCATTTCCCCCGAAGCCGCCCTCAGGAGTTGAAGCTGTCTCTCGAGCATTCGGGCATGGTCTTGCATTTTCTGCTCTGATTCGTTCTTCTTCGTCAACTCTTCTTTCAGCCGCAGGTTTTCTTTTTGCAGTCCCTGGTAGTCCCGTATCAGTCGCACCACCTTCGTACTGACCCGTTCCAGTTGTTCCACCGTCTTATTCATATTATCTGCGCACCTGTGCATCCAGGTCCTTTTCAAATATACGGATGATTTTCTGCATCATTTGGTCCACTTCCTGGTCCGTCAGGGTTTTCTCCTCATCCCTGAACTGGAAGCTAACGGCCATGGATTTCTTCCCTTCGCCCAGTTTATCGCTTTCAAAGACATCAAACAGCTCAAATCCCCGCAGGCGAGCCATGGAAGCTTTGTTCAGGGCTTCGGATACCCGGCCCCAGTGCAGCCCGCGGTCCACCACTACAGCCAGGTCCCGCTGCACGCTGGGGTACCTGGGCAGTTCCCGGTATTGCAGTTTTTGCGCGGTGGCCAGGTCCAGGATCGCCTGCCAGTTCAGGTCTGCATACCAAACGTCCTGGCGGATGTCAAAATGGTCCAGGGTTTTGCGGTGCACCATGCCCAGGGTCACCATTTCTTGCTTCATCAGTTCCCCGGTAAGACAGAGGCCCATCCTTCCCTGTTCCCGGGCCTCGTAGCTGGGCTCTTGCAGTCCGAACTGCGCCAGGATATTGCGGACGATGCCTTTGAGGTAGTATAAATCGGACGGAAGCGGCTTCGACTGCCAGCCCTCCGTCTGTTTTAGCCCGGTCACAAAGAGTGCCAGGTGTTCCACTTCATTATATCGGCCCGCATCCTGGCGGTGATAGGTTTTGCCAAATTCGAAGAAGCGCAGGTTCTGGTTCTTCCGGTTCAGGTTGTGGGCAATGCTCTGCAGGCCCGTTTCGAGCATGGAAAGCCTCATCATATCCAGTTCCGCGCTAAGGCTGTTCATCATCTTCACACCGCCCCTGAGTTCTTCTTCCGTATAGTGTGCGCTGTGGACAATGGAATTATTCATCATTTCATGAAAGCCCAGGCCCACGAGGGTAGCAGCGGTTTTCTCTTTTCGGGATTCGGCGTCTGCGCCGGGTTCTGCGGCGGGGCTGAACCGGATCATGGAAGGTATTTCTATGGCGTCAAATCCATCAATCCGCATGACTTCTTCCGCGATGTCCGCTGGCAGCGAAATATCCGTTTTATGTGCGGGAACCTGCACGGTCATACCCAGGCTGTCTTCTTTCAGGATGTTGAATCCCAGGCCCAGGAGGATTTCTTTGACCACTGCGGATGGATAATGCTTTCCGCTGAGCCGGGTCAGGTAATCAAAACTGAAAGCAAGTTCCACCTGTTTTTTGGGGGTGGGGTAGATGTCCACGATGTCCGAAGTAATTTCACCGCCGCTATGGATGCAGATCAGCGAAGCGGCTCGTTTCAGTACTTCAACGGTCTGGCTGATATCCACGCCTTTTTCAAAGCGCATGGCCGCGTCCGTCCGGAGGTTGTGCCGGAAAGAAGACTTGCGGATGCTGACGGGATCAAACCAGGCGCTTTCCAGGAAAATGTTCTTTGTGTGGGAATTCACACCGCTGTGGAGTCCGCCAAAGACACCGCCGATGCACAGGGGATTGCCTTCCCCATCGCAGATCATCAGGTCTTCCGCATGCAGTGTTCGTTCTTTCCCGTCCAGGCTGACAAAAGCAGTGCCCGCCTCCAGGTTCTGAACAATCAATTGATTGCCCCGGATCTGGTCCGCATCAAATGCATGGAGCGGCTGGCCTGTCTCGTGCAGGATATAGTTGGTGATGTCAACGATGTTATTGATCGGCCGCAGGCCAATGGCTTTCAGCCTTTGCTGCATCCACAGGGGAGAAGGCCGGACCTCGACGTTTGAAATGCGAATGCCGGCGTAGCGAGGACAGGAAGCGGAATTTTTTACCTCCACGGTAACGGGTAACCGATTTTTGCATTCCGGCAGTTTGCCATCCAGCGGGGACTTTACCTGCAGCCCCAGGCCTTCGTGGTGGTTCAGGTAGGCACAGACGTCCCTGGCTACGCCCAGGTGACTCATGGCATCGCTGCGGTTCGGGGTAAGCCCGATGGATATGACCTGGTCCGAGTAGGGTTTGAACAGGTCTGCCGCTGGGATGCCAACCGGCGTATCTGCGGGCAAAACCAGGATGCCGTCGTGTCCTGTGCCCAGGCCAATCTCGTCTTCCGCGCAGATCATGCCCTGGCTCTCAACCCCGCGTATTTTGGCCAGTTTCATGGTCAACGGATCCCCGCTGATGGGGTAGATGGTGCTGCCCACTGGTGCCACGATCACTTTTTGACCGGCGGCCACATTGGGGGCCCCGCAGACAATCTGAAGCGGGTCTCCGCCTTCGGTCCGCACCCGCGTGAGGGAAAGCTTATCCGCATTGGGATGTTTCTCCACTTCCAGCACTTCAGCGGTGACCAGGCCTTTCAGGCCGCCCCTGATTTCCTCGAAAGTCTCCACGCCCTCTACTTCCAGTCCAATGGAATTGAGGATCAGGCAGAGTCGCTCCGGGCTGATAGGGACAGGCAGGTATTCGAGCAGCCAGGCATAGGAAATGGTCATATGGGGTATGCTTTGGGGTGAGCAAAGATAGGTCCATTGGCGTATTGTGGATTCCGGATTCCGTATGAACTTCCCGGAGGCCGTCTCTTTGGGCGAAGCCGAGGGTCATCCACCAAGGAAAATTATATCATCTATCTACCATCCACCATCCACCATCTATCATCTACCACCCCAACCCCCCACCCTCCACCTAAATCAACCCTCCGGAATTCTCCAAAAATCAGGTCAGAAAAAATTGGTCACAGGGAATGTGGATTAACGGATCTTTGTGGTGTTGATTTTTTTTAAATTGTGGAAGAGCAAGGAATCCTTGTGGATAACCCGGGTATTACCCGTGGATTATCGAGGGTGTTGCCTGTGCATAACTATTGATGATTAAATCAAGTCCCGGGCATCTTTAGGGATTTACATTCGCCGTCCTGCCACCGGTAACATTCCGGTAACACAGGCGGGTCCATCCCAGGAAAGGGAAATATTGACACCTTAGGAAGTACCTTACATGGAATTAACCAACCTCAACAGAGATAAGCGGAACCGCAGAAAATCCAGTCCTGAACTGAACACCCTGATGTTTGGAAAGATCCCGCCCCAAAGCAGGGAACTGGAGGAAGCGGTACTGGGTGCCATCATGCTGGAAAAGAATGCATTCGACCAGGTGGTGGAAATCCTGAAACCCGAGTGTTTTTACGTGGATGCCCACCAGCGCATCTTCAAGTCCATGATGGACCTGGCGCAGAAATCCATGCCCATCGACCTCCTGACCGTGGTGGAAGAATTGAAATTCAGGACAGAGCTGGACATCGTGGGCGGGCCCTATTACATCTCCAAGCTTACCAACGGGGTGGTCTCCGCGGCCAACATCGAGGCGCATTCCCGGATTATCCTGCAGAAATTCATTCAGCGGGAACTGATTCGGATCAGCGGGGAAATCATCGGGGACGCCTATGAGGATTCCACGGATGTCTTTGACCTCCTGGATGAGGCGGAAAGCAGGCTTTTCGAGATCACCAACAACCACCTGCGCAAGAATTTCGATTCGATAGACGTGGTCATCATGAAGACCATCCAGCGGATCGACGATATGCGCAATCGCGCGGAAGACATTACCGGCGTTCCAAGCGGCTACCCCTCCCTGGATGCTGTGACCTATGGCTGGCAGCCTTCTGACCTGATCATCCTGGCCGCCCGACCCTCCGTGGGTAAGACGGCCTTTGCACTGAACCTGGCCCGCAATGCCGCCCTGCATCCCACCAAGCCCACTTCGGTTGCCCTGTTCAGCCTCGAGATGAGTGCCAGCCAGCTCGTTCAGCGGATCCTCTCTGCCGAGTCCGAGATCTGGCTCGAGAAAATTGCACGCGGCAAAATGGAAGAACATGAGATGCAACAGCTCTATAAAAAGGGTATTCAGCGACTGTCCACTGCGCCCATTTTTATCGATGATACGGCCGCGCTGAACATCTTTGAACTGCGGGCCAAATGCCGGAGGCTGAAAAGCAAGCACAATGTGGGGCTGATCATCATCGACTACCTGCAGCTCATGAGTGGTTCCTCGGACAACCGCAACTCCAACCGCGAGCAGGAGATCAGCACCATTTCCCGCAACCTCAAAGGACTGGCCAAGGAACTGCAGGTACCCATCATCGCCCTTTCCCAGTTGAGCCGCGAAGTAGAGAAAAGAAAAGAAGGAAACAAAATCCCCCAGCTCTCGGATCTGCGGGAATCCGGCGCCATCGAACAGGATGCGGACATGGTCATGTTCCTCTACCGTCCGGAGTATTACGATATCAACAGCAATGAATTTGGCGAGAGCAATAAGGGTGAAACCCATGTCCGTATTGCCAAACACCGTAATGGTTCCCTGGAAAATATCAAACTCAAGGCCCTGCTCCATATCCAGAAATTCGTGGAAGCGGATCAGGACGACTTCGGAGGACCTCCAATGGGCGGTGGCAGTTGGAAGCCGATCCAGGGCAGTGGCGGAGACGACAGTGCCAGGCTCTTTATCCAGAAAGGAAGCAGGATGAACGACCTTCCAATGGGCGATGAGGAAACGCCGTTCTAGCTTCACAAGCCTGGTTTTCCCAGGACAGAATTTGGATGGGCAAACTGCGCCTGGGCGATGAATAAATCCCTTTTTTGATCTGCGCTGATGAAGGCCTAGCTTTAATCCCGTGTGTCGCTCCGTTCCATCGTGTCCGCGGATACCGGGGTGGCCAGCCGGTTATCATGTCCAAATATGGAATATTCTTTTTTCTACGAACCTATACTGCCTCAGGGCACAGAACCCTTCCCGCTTCGCGAGGAAACGGCGCGGCATCTCATCACGGTATTGCGTAAACGAAAAGGCGACCGCCTCTGGATGACCGATGGAAAGGGTCAACGATGCCTGGTGGAAATTTCTGAAACCGATAAGAAAAACACGCTGGTCAGAAAGATCTCCGTAGCAGCCACGGATGACAGGTCCTCAGGGGATACAGCTTCCGCTCCAGCCCGGCCGGAGTTGACCCTGGCGGTCTCCCTGCTCAAGAATCCCACCCGCTTTGAATGGCTGTTGGAAAAAGTCACCGAGATTGGCGTGGGCAGGATTGTCCCGTTGATCTGTGCACGTACAGAAAAAACTTCTTTCAAACGGGAACGCCTTCAGAATATCCTCATCAGCGCGATGCTCCAAAGTCAACAGGTATGGCTACCGGAAATGCCGGCGCCCGTGAAATTCGCAGATTTTGTGGGAGAAGAATTTGTTGGACAGTCCTATATCGCGCATTGTCTTCCCGGTGAGAAAAAACTTTTTCAGCCCCCTTCGCCGGGAGAAAAGACCCGGATCCTGATTGGTCCTGAAGGCGACTTCACGCCGGACGAAATCAACCTCACCATTACAAGGGGCTTTCAGCCGGTCAGCCTCGGCAAGACCCGCCTCCGGACAGAAACCGCCGGGATGGTGGCGGTGGCTATTAGCTCATTAACTCATTCGCTCATTGACTCATTAGCTGATTAGCTGATTTTTTTGCGATGTAACTGTTTCTCCATCAATGAGCTAATCCTTCAATGCGCCGAATCATCATAAGGTGTGGGGTACGTGTCCTTGCGTACAGGCGGCAGCACGGGTTCCCGAAGTTCAACGGGTTTGCGGGCTTTTTCCCGGCGCTTCATCCAGAGGTTCATCAGTTCCACGCCAAATGAGAAGGCCATGGCAAAATAGATATATCCTTTGTCGATATGGCTGCCATGCACCGGTTCCAGGCCTTCAAAAAACAGGCTGAAGCCTACCATCAACAGGAAGGAAAGCGCCAGCATTTTCAGTGTGGGGTGTTTGTGGATGAAATTGGAAATCTTTTCTGAAAAAAAGAACATGATCAGCATGGCGATAACCACGGCAATCATCATGATTTCCACGTGACGGGCCATTCCTACAGCCGTGATGATGCTGTCGAATGAAAAAATCATATCCACCAGGATGATCTGGGCCATGACCGCTCCAAATACCCCGGCCGAACCTTGACCGGCGATTACTTTCCCGTCGGCACCGGGCTCCTCGCCCTCCAGCTTGGCGTGAATCTCCTTGACGGTTTTGACCAGCAGGAAAAGTCCACCTACAAACATGATGATGTTGCGGAGGTTAAATCCCACGTGGGTTTTGCCCCAATCCAGGCCAAAGAGTTCGCGGTTGCCGTTTTTCACAAGCCAGCCCAGGGCCAGCAGGAGCAGGATCCGTACGGTTATACCGGCAATCATCCAGATCCGTCGCGCGGTCAGTTTCTGATGATCCGGCAGGCGCCCCATCAGGATCGATACAAAGATGACATTGTCGATCCCCAGCACAATCTCCAGGGACGCAAGGGTGATCAGGCTGATCAGTGAGTCAACAGTAAACAGGTGTTCCATGACGGAAATGTATAAGCGTAATTTAAGATTCAAGTTCAGTTAGGCTGCCCGGTTTCTCTTTGAATTCGGACCAGGCCCTTACAAATTTTCTTCACCATCGCCGGTCCTTCATAGACAAAGCCGGTCCAGACCTGGACCAGTGCGGCACCTGCATTCAGTTTTTCCTGGGCATCGGCGGCGGTAAATATACCTCCGCTGGCAATCAAGGGAATGCTTCCGCCTGTTTTTTCATGGATATACCGGATGATTTCCGTGGATCTTTTCCGGAGCGGTGCGCCACTGAGTCCGCCCGCACCTGCTTTTTCCGCCTGTGTGGCCGAGGCGGCAGAAAGCCCCGTTCGGTCCAGCGTGGTATTGGTGGCCACCAGTCCATCCAGCTTCAATTCCATGGCCAGGGCAATGATATCATCCAACTGTCCCTGGCTGAGGTCCGGCGCAATCTTCAGCAGGATGGGTTTATGAGATGGTTTTTGGCGGTTAAGGGTTTGCAGGTGGGAAAGAATTTTTCCCAGGGCCTCTTTTTCCTGGAGTTCACGAAGACCGGGCGTGTTGGGGGAACTCACATTCACCACGAAATAGTCCACATAATCAAACAGGGCGAGGAAGCATTTCTCGTAGTCCAGCCAGGCTTCCTCGTTGGGGGTCCATTTGTTCTTGCCGATGTTGCCGCCGATGATGGTTGGTGGATGATGGCTGGTGGATGGTGGACGGTGGTTAATTTTTGCAGTCTGTTCGATTTTCTGCGATCCTTCATCTACCATCTTCCATCGACCATCCCGCTTTCTCCACTCCGCCAGCGCTGCAACGGCAGCTTTCACGCCCAGGTTATTGAACCCCATCCGGTTGATCAGGGCCCTGTCTGCCGGGAGCCGGAACAGTCGGGGTTTGTCATTGCCAGGCTGGGGTTCCGGTGTCACCGTTCCGATTTCAATCGCCCCAAACCCCAAAGCCGCCAGTTCCCGCAGGTGGGAGGCGTTTTTATCGAACCCCGCCGCCAGGGCCACCGGGTTAGGAAACCGAAGCCCGAAAACCTCTTTCTCCAGGCCTTTCCCGGGGTTAAACCAGGAAGCCAGGATCCTCCTTTTAATGGGTATTGAACAGGCCAGTTTCAGCAAACCCATGGAAAAACCATGGACTTTCTCTGCGTCAAACATGAACAGGATGGAACGTAGCAGTGCGTACATCTGGCCGCGAAGATAGGATTTGGAAAAAGATCCGAATCCTCAGTTGGTTGTTGATGCAACTAATAGAGAAAATTCTCCTATCTTTAGTTCAACTTTGTCTACATTCAATTGAGCCATATGCAGGAAGCTTATATCGTGGCCGGTTATCGCACGGCCGTCACCAAGTCCAAGAAAGGCGGATTTCGTTTTACCAGGCCGGACGATCTGGCCATTGACGTAATCCGCGGTTTGTTGAAATCCGTCCCCCAGCTGGATGCCAAACGGGTGGATGATGTGATTGTGGGCAATGCAGTGCCCGAAGCGGAGCAGGGACTCCAGGTGGCGAGGATCATCGCGGCCCGTGCCGTGGGTTATCATGCACCCGGCGTGACCATCAACCGCTATTGCGCTTCCGGCCTCGAAGCCATTGCCATGGCAACGGCCAAGATCCGCATGGGTATGGCGGAATGCATCATCGCAGGGGGTACGGAGAGCATGAGCCTGGTGCCAACGGCGGGATGGAAGACGGTGCCGGCTTATTCTATTGCCAGTGATGAGCCCGACTACTACCTCAGCATGGGCCTGACAGCCGAAGCGGTGGCCAAGGAATACCAGGTCAACCGGGAAGACCAGGACGAATTTTCTTTCCGCAGCCATCAGAAAGCCATGAACGCCATCCAGCAGGGATATTTCAAGCCGGGCATCCTGCCCATCACGGTGGAGGAAATCTACCTGGATGAGAAAATGAAAAAACAGAAACGCAGCTATGTGGTGGATACGGATGAAGGCGTGCGCGCCGATACCACGGTTCAAGCCCTGGCCAAACTCAAACCTGCTTTTGCCATGGGTGGTTCGGTGACGGCGGGGAATTCATCTCAGACAAGCGACGGATCCGCCTTCGTGATGGTGATGAGTGAACGGATGGTCAATGAACTGGGACTGAAGCCTATAGGGCGATTGGTCAATTGCGCAGTGGCCGGCGTGCATCCGCGGATCATGGGCATCGGGCCTGTGGAAGCCGTGCCTAAAGTACTCAGGCAAAGCGGCATGAGCCTTGATGATATTGACCTCTTTGAACTCAACGAAGCCTTCGCCTCCCAGGCGCTGGCTGTCATCCGCACCCTGGGACTGGACCCGGAAAAAGTTAACATCAACGGAGGTGCCATCGCCCTTGGTCATCCCCTGGGCTGCACCGGTTGCAAACTCACCGTGCAGATCCTCAACGATATGAAGCGCCTCCATAAAAAATACGGCATCGTCACCGCCTGCGTAGGCGGCGGACAGGGGATTGCGGGGATCATTGAGCACATCAGTTAGAAACGGATGTTTTGTTTAGATCTCAACGCGCCGATAACGGATTGCCCTACTCGTAATTTCCCCAGGGATTTCTACCCATTTTCACAGCTTTTGTTGCCTAATCCGGAACATGGCAATGTTTTTGCCTTTCGATTAAACCATTGCGGTTGGGCAGGGTCCAATAAAGCCCTTACTGATCCGTTACCCTAATTCAATATTCAAACCAAGGCTTATGGACAGAAGGTCTTTCCTGCGTGCCCGAAATTCCAAACCCATCCTTGCGGCCGCGTCAGCCGGTGTTGCCGGGGGCGACCACCAGCCAGCGGTTGCGCCTGACACAGAAGCCCAGAATATTCATGCATCGGCCAAACCAGCCCGCCCTGCACGAATCATCCTTTCTGGTCTGAATCCTTACAATGGTCCCTGGACCCAGGCGGAGGTTGCTCACCTGCTCAAGCGAACCATGTTCGGCGCAAAGCAATCGGACATCAACCATTTTCTCTCCCGCAGTGCAGGCGCTTCGGTAGATGAACTGCTGAATCCTACGGCACCGGCGCCTCAGCCTCCGCTCAAAACCTATAATAATACGAATACACCAGCGGGTGATCCAGACATCGCCATCGCCCAGGGTCAAACATGGGTGAACACCGCCACAGCCGACGGAGGGGTGCAGAGCAATCGGCGCAATTCATACCGCAGCTGGTGGATGGGAACCCTCATCAACCAGGACCGCAGTATCCTGGAGAAAATGGTGCTTTTCTGGCATAACCATTTTGCAACGGAAGCAAACGAAGTGGGCAATGCGCGATATGTCTTCAAACAACACGAGACATTGCGCCAGAATGCCCTGGGCAATGTCAAAGTCCTGGTCAAAGCCATCACCCTGGACCCAGCCATGCTGGTATACCTCAACGGTCAGCTGAACAATAAAAATTCCCCGGATGAAAACTATTCCCGGGAGCTTCAGGAACTCTTCACGCTTGGCAAGGAAAACAATCCCAATTATACGGAAGACGATGTCAAAGTGGCCGCGCGGGTGCTTACTGGCTGGCGCAACGATGCGGCCAGCAATGTTTCTTTCTTTGACCCCACCCGTCATGATACGGGCAACAAAACCTTTTCTTCCTTTTATAATAACAACGTGATTACGGGTCGCACCGGCGCCACGGCGGGAGAACAGGAACTGGATGATTTGTTGACGATGATCTTCAATAAGGGCGAGGAAGTATCCCGTTTTATCGTCACCAAGATTTACCGCTGGTTTGTCTATTACGAGATCGATGCAACCACCCAGGCCAATGTCATTGAGCCCCTGGCGCAGTTGCTGCGAAACAGCAACTGGGACATCAGGCCCGTACTCTCTCAGCTCTTCAAGAGTGAGCATTTCTTTGACACCCTCAACCAGGGCTGTCATATCAAGAGCCCGGTGGACTTCATCGTGGGACTTTGCCGGGAATACGAAGTGGTTTTTCCGGGCAACGCGGATTATGCGGCACAGTATGCGCACTGGAACTACCTGCGAGGATGGGGAACCAACATGCAGCAGACCCTGGGAGATCCTCCCGATGTTTCCGGGTGGAAAGCCTACTACCAGGTCCCCAATTTCTACGAAATCTGGATCAACAGTGATACCTACCCGAAGCGAAACCAGTTTTCAGATATCATGGTCGTGAACGGGTATACCAATAACTCGAAAAAAATCATCATTGACCCGGTGGCCTATGCCAAGACCTTTCCCAACGCGTCTGATCCCAATCAGCTGATTGCGGACGTCATACAGCATCTTTACCGGGTGCCCGTATCACTCAATACGCGCAACCAGATCAAAAAAGATATTCTGCTCACCGGTCAGGACCAGGACTATTACTGGAGCAACGCGTGGAATGCGCACATCGCCAATCCCGCGGATATGATGGCCTATAATGCGGTGTACACCAGGCTGCGGGACCTGCTACGGTATTTAATGAACCTCGCCGAGTACCACCTGGCATAAACCAACTCCTATGAAAAGAAGAAATTTTCTGCTGCAAACGCTGCCCACTGCCCTGGTTCCGGCCCTGATTGGAAATTATTCCGTGCGTGCCATGGGCCCTTCGCCCATGCTGGATGCATTGATGAATATGGCTACGGAGACGGACCATGTGCTGGTAATTATTCAGCTCAATGGAGGAAACGACGGACTGAATACGGTGATCCCCCGCGACCTCTATGCCGCCTACAACGCAGCCAGGCCCAATGTGGCTATTCCGGAAAACAAAATCCTGGCGCTTAATGGCAATGCCAAGACAGGCCTTCATCCTGCCATGACCGGGATGCAGAGCCTTTTCAACGACGGCAAACTGAGCATCATCCAGAGCGTGGGCTATCCGAATCCGAATTTTTCCCATTTTCGCGCCACCGATATCTGGATGAGCGGTTCCAGCAGCAGCCAGGTGCTGACGAGCGGCTGGGCGGGCAGGTACCTTAACGAAGAATATACGAATTTTCCCAACGGCTATCCAAATACCACGATGCCGGACCCACTAGCCATCCAGATTGGATCCGTTACCTCACTTGCGCTGCAAGGCCCGGCCAGCAGCATGGGCATGAGCATCACGAACCCAACCTCCTTTTACAACCTTGTAGGCGGCTTGCAGGACCCGGCGCCCCCCGGACCTGCTGGGAAGGAGCTGACCTATATCAGGCTGGTGGCACAGCAGACTCAGCAGTATGCAACGGTGATCAAAGACGCGGCTAATAAAGTGCCGCAGCAGGTCACCTACCCCAGTAACAATGGGCTGGCAGACCAGCTGAAAATTGTGGCCCGCCTGATCAAAGGAGGACTCAAGACCCGGATTTATATGGTGAGCATGGGCGGATTTGATACCCATTCCGTGCAGGTCAATGCCACCGATACCACCACAGGCAACCATTCAAATCTGTTGAAAACACTTTCGGACGGCGTTAAGGCATTTATGGACGATGTGAAATTCCTGGGCGTGGAAGACCGCGTGATCGGGATGACTTTCTCCGAGTTCGGTCGGCGCATTAAATCCAACAGCAGCATCGGTACAGACCATGGTGCCGCCGCCCCCATGTTCCTCTTCGGTTCACAGGTGCAGGGCGGTGTCCTGGGTACCAACCCAACCATCCCAAGCGGCACTTCCGTGAACGATAATATTCCCATGCAGTACGACTATCGCAGTGTTTATGCTTCGGTGCTCCAGAACTGGTTCTGCTCCAGCGCTGCAACGCTGCAGACGGTCCTGCTGCAGAATTTCCAGGCCCTGCCCGTGATTAAGACCAGCGCGTGTACCACCAGCATCGATGACCTCAATCGGAATGCCGGGGACACCCTCATTGTTAACTATCCCAACCCGTTTGAGGCGTCCACCACTATCACGTTCAAAACAACCGGCGGACATACGCTGGTTCAGATCATCGACCCCCTGGGACGGGTGATCAGCAACCTCGTTGACCGTGAATATGCGCCGGGGTCCTATAACGTGCAATTCGATAGCGGCAAACTCCCAACCGGTGTTTACTATATGCGTCTGCAGAACGGACCGATACAGCAGGTAAAAGCCGTTCTGAAAACCCGTTAAGCATTCGAGCCAAACAAGGGTTAATAATGAATCCATGACCAGTACCAAAACCAGTCATGGATTTTTGATTTGATGAAGGGGCAACCCATTTCAACGAACCTATTTGCGGATTATTAGACACTGGGCTCCATATATTATTATTTTTTCATATTTTGCCAGCGATATCTACTGAAACCAACATGATCAAAGTATACCTGGTTGAAGACCACGAAATGTACCTGGAGGGACTCATGCTGCTATTGGGCAGGTACCCCGATTTCAAAGTGGTTGGGAGCAGCAGCAACGGGAAAGATTTTCTGAATAAGCTCCCTGAACTTACGGACGATACCATTCTTTTACTGGACGTCCACCTTCCGGATACTGAACCGGAAGAGATTATGATGAAAATCAGGGATACCCGCGCTTCCATGAAGATCATCTTTCTCACGCTGATGCGTGGAACCCGTTTCATTCACCGGCTTATGAAATACGACGTGCAGGGATATATCCTGAAAAGCGCCCCGGTGGAAGAGTTAACGCAGGCTATCCGGACGGTGGCTGCGGGCGGCACCTATTATACCAAAGAGATCGATATACAGGGCAGGCAGGATGACGCGCGCAATACCATCATTATTAACGACCGCAAGGTGGATGATATCCTGACCCGGCGGGAGCAGGAAATCCTGCAATTGGTATGCAAGGAATTTTCCAACGCAGAAATCGCTGAGAAACTTTTCCTCAGCATCGGCACCGTTGAAACACACCGCAAACGAATCATTGCAAAACTTGGTGTGAACAACACGGTGGGGTTGGTTAAATTCGCCGTGAGACATGGCCTGATTGATGAATAAGATCCCACTCCGATCCGCATTCCTCCATTTCCTTTGCAGGCATTGGCTCTGGCTGTTTGTTTGGCTTCCGTCCAGTCTCTTTGGGCAGGCAGATACCAATACGATCAAGCGGTGGTACGACAGGGCACTCGATTTTGACGAGTCCATGGTTGATTCATTTCCGGACTATATTCAACGCATCGAAACGGCATCCGGAAAACTGCAGTTTGAAAAGGGGGAGGTCCTGGCCGCCCGGCTCAAGGGGATGCATAAAGAGTACCAGCGGGAATACGAGAAGGCGATCGCCTTCTATCAGCAGTGCCTGGAAATCTCCCGGGAGAAAGGTTGGATCGCCTATGAAGAATGTGCCCTGAGCGACCTGGGATTTCTGTACACCGATATCAAAAACAAAGAGAAGGCGAAGGAGTATTACCGCCAGGCGGCCGAGTTGTCTTTGAAGGGCGGAATCCCCGCCACCATCATCAACAGTTTCACCAACCTGGCAGCCATCTGCAACCAGTTGAACCAGCCGGACACTGCCCTCTATTACCTGGACCGGGCCTGGCAGCTGGCGGAACGTTCTCCGGAGTCGTCGGATTTTGTATCTCTTCGCAACAATACTGGCAATGCATGGTTTGCCAAAAAACAATGGGACCGGTCGATGTCTTATTTCAGGCAGAACTACCATCAGAGCCGCCTGGAAGGCAACCGGGATCAGTTGTGGTATGACGTCCTGAATATGGCGGATGTGGAAATCGAACGCAGGCAATTTGATTCCGCGAAGAACTGGCTGGACACTGCCCACAGCCTGGCTTTGGGCCTGTCTTCCCAAAGAAAGGAAGCGGACGTTTACCATCTCTATGCAAAACTCTATGAACGGACGGGGGAATTTCGGAAAGCGCTGACAGCTATCAGGAGATGGTCAAGCCTGGATTCCGGCCTGGTCAATACAGAGATGCGCGAGACGATACTGGAAATGGAGACAAGGTTTAACTCCAGGAAAAAAGAACAGGAAAACAGGCTTCTGCAGACCCAGGTGGAGGCCGGTAAACTTCGAAGCAGGAACCTCTTGATAGCCCTGTTGTCATTGATCCTCCTGGCAGGTGCCATCGGATTTTTCTGGTTTCAGAACAGAAAGAAAAACGAAAAGCTAAGGGTCAGCAACGAATTGATCCAGGCACAGAACGAAAAGCTTTCCAGCCTGAATATGGAAAAGAATTCCCTGATCAGCATGGTGTCCCACGACCTCCATACGCCATTCACCGCCATTCATATGTGGTCCAACGTGCTCGCATCCGCGGACCGGGAATGGACGGAAGAGGAAAAACGCGCGATTGAACGCATCCGCTCAGCAGCCCAGAGTGGAGATCAACTGATCAACCGGGTGCTGGACGTGGAAGGGGATGAGGTGAACCGCCAAAGCATTCAGTTGGAAAAAATACCGCTTCGGGAATTCCTGGGTGAGTATGCTGAAAATTTCAGAAATCGTGCGATGGACAAGAACATCGGCCTTTCCATGGAATTTCCCGCACCGGATCTTACCCTGCTGGCAGACAGACACTTGCTGGAGAGGGCAGTTGCAAACCTCCTTTCGAATGCCATCAAATATACGCATACAGGGGGAATGGTCACCATCCGACTGGCTTCCACACCTGAAGGAACGGAGATCCAAATCCAGGATAACGGACCCGGAATCAGTGAGGAAGACCTGAAACAGATTTTCACCCGGTATTCAACTACTTCGAATAAACCCAGCGGTCATGAAAAAGCCCATGGGCTTGGCCTGTTCATTGTCAAACGCATCATGCAGGAACTCCAGGGGGAGGTCCGTTGTAAGTCCACCCCCGGTCAAGGCAGTTGCTTCACACTCTTTTTCGCGGGTACCGGCGCTACATAGATTTGCAATATCGTTGCAAATACAGATTTAATCCCTAGTTTTGAGGCCATGATAAGAGGCGTTGTCCAGGGAATCCTGGCCCTTTTGGCCATCCTTTGGCTGGTATTGTTACCCACCGGCCTGGTGGCACAATGCCTGCTCAGCTTTTCAGGTAAAGTGGAAGACCAGGATACTCATGAATCGCTTCCCGGCGCAGTGATAACCATCCGGGAACTGAAACAGCAGCGGGTGGCGGATGCAAAGGGCTCTTTCCGCTTTGACGGATTATGCCCGGGAAACTACAATATCGAGGTTTCCCATGCAGACTGCCAGCCCCTCAGCCTCCATATTCATTTGAAAGAAGACCTGAAACTGGACATCCCCATGCCTCATAAGGCCGGCGAACTCAGTGAAGTGGTTGTGACGGGTATTCAGCGAACCAAACAGGGCGGGGTCACTGCGGAATTGCAAGGACGTGCACTGGACGCCACCCGGGGCATGACCCTTGGCGAATCCCTGAAGCAGTTGACGGGAGTGAGTGTACTGCAAACGGGCACGAACATATATAAGCCGGTCATCCATGGATTGCATAGCAACCGGGTCCTCATCCTCAACAATGGCATCCGGCAGGAAGGACAGCAATGGGGCAGTGAACATGCCCCCGAAATTGATCCCTTCATCGCCAACCGGATCACCGTCATTAAAGGCGCCAGCTCCATCCGGTATGGCGGCGATGCCATTGGTGGCGTCATACTGGTAGAGCCCAAACTGCTTCGCTACGTACCGGGCATAAATGGAGAGGTCAACCTGGCTGCTTTCTCCAACAACCTCCAGGGCGTCGTTTCCGCGATGCTGGAAGGCAATGCTGTCAGGCTTCCGGCCCTGGCATGGAGGCTGCAGGGAACGGCCAAAAGAGGAGGCAACGCACGGACTCCAGGGTACTGGCTGGGCAATTCCGGCGTAGAAGAGTTTAATGGCTCCGCAACGCTGGGGTGGCGCAGGGACAAATGGGGCGTGGAAGGATACTACAGCATATTTCATACGCGCCTCGGCATTTTTACCGGCTCCCACATCGGCAACGTGACTGACCTGATCAATGCCATAAACAACGAGGAACCGCCTGATTATATTAAAGACCTGCCTTTTACCTACCGGATAGACCGGCCCTATCAATGGGTACAGCACCACCTGGTAAAAGGTAAAGCTTATTACCAGACAGGCGCCTACAGCAAGCTGAACCTGGTACTCTCGGGACAGTATAACCGAAGAAGGGAATATGATATTGTCCGTTCGGAGCGGCAAAACCCGCAACTGGAATTAGACCTTGCTACACTGATTGCGGACCTTGCCTGGGATCATTATAAGGGGGATCATTGGAAGGGCACGATTGGAGCATCCGTGCTTTACCAGTCAAACGACTATACCTATCGCTATTTCATTCCCAACTACCAGGCTTTGCAGTTCGGCGCTTTCGTAGCGGAAAAATACCAGTGGAACAAATGGCAGGTGGAAGCCGGACTGCGGTTCGACCGTCGCCATATGGACCGCATTACGGACAACGACCGGCAGCCGTTTGACGTCCTGACCGGAACGGTCCAGGTGCCGGGCGAACCCTATGGTACCCGGACTTTCAGCGGGATGTCCGGAAACGCCGCGATCTCGTACAAATGGAATGAGCGCCTGCTGACCAACCTGACACTTGCTTCCGCCTGGAGAAGCCCGCAGGCCAACGAGATATTCAGCGATGGCCTGCATCATGGCGCTGCGCGGATCGAAACAGGAAAACTGGATATGCAAACCGAAAGGGCCAACAGCCTTCTTGCAGGGATACAGTATAATGGCGAAACATTCACGGCAGATCTGGGTGCGTATTACAAGAAGATCGACGGCTTCATCTTTCTCAAGCCAACCTTTCCGCCCAAACTTACCATACGCGGGGCTTTCCCCAGTTTTGAGTTTGAACAGACGGATGCGCGACTGAGCGGGATCGACCTGCAGCTTTCCTGGTTATTGAATCATCATATTCGTCTTTCGGGTAAGGGATCCATGCTTCGGGCATGGGACAGAAAGGCTGAAGACTGGCTGATCCAGATGCCCGCGGATCGAGGCGAGTTTTTTGCGGAGTATTTGTTTGGCGATGGCCGTACGATGAAGAATTCCTGGCTCAAAGCTGGGGTGCAGTATGTCAGCAGGCAGAGCCGGGTACCCGATTCCGGAAACATCGAAATCACGAAACCGGACGGAAGCATCGAAATGGCCTCCGATTATGCGCCCCCGCCACCCGCTTATACACTGTTTAGCCTTGAGGGAGGAACGGACCTCAAACTGGCCGGCCACCCGCTCACCCTTTCACTCACCATGACCAATCTTTTTAACACAAAATACCGGGACTATATGAATGCCTTCCGCTACTATGCAGATGACATGGGCAGGAATATCGTGCTCCGGGTCAAATGGCCTTTTGACATTCATTGACAGTGAAATATTCTTATCTAAACTTCAAAACCAAGACAAATGAAGAAGCCCCTTTTCAAATGGATGATGGCGGTTGCCCTGTTCACTTTTGCAGCGGCATCCTGCAGCAAAGACGATGACGATGGTGGAAACGGAAACGAAGAAGAGCTCATTACAACACTTGAAGTAACAGCCGCAGAAAGCGGATCAGCGATCATTTCCAAGTTCATTTTCCGGGATCTGGACGGACCAGGCGGAGCAAATCCCAGCGTATTTGACAGCATGATTCTTAATTCAAATCGCAACTACGCGATCTCCCTGCGATTCCTGAACGAAAGTGTGAATCCCGCAGAAGATATCACCCTCGAAGTGGTGAACGAAGCCAATGATCACCAGGTCTATTATGAACCCGGTGCGGTGAACATCATTGCCCTCAACCTCAATTCAGACGGCGTGGGCCTTCCGCTGGGCACTACCTGCAACTGGAATACAGGTGGGCCGGCCAAGGGTACGTTGAAGATCACCCTCAAACACAAACCAGGCATAAAGCTAGCCGGCGATCCTGTGTCTAAGGGAGAGACCGATATCGAAGTCAATTTTGGGGTACGTTTGAAATAGGCCTTGGGCAGTGGGTTGTGGGTTTTGTGCGATGGGTAAAAGGCCGCGTAAACTTTCCCCTGAAGCTGCCCCTTCGGGTATGGACCGGGGTCACCTTCCGGTAACCAACCCATCCCCCACAACTCCCAACGCACAACCCTATCTTTGGAGCATGGAAATCAGCATCAACACACCCGCCCTGCTTTTCCCCGCAATCAGTTTATTGTTGCTGGCATACACCAACCGCTTCCTGGCCATCGCCTCACTAGTACGCAAATTGCACGAAGACTATTCCCAGGTCAGGGACAAGCCATCCCTGCTGGCCCAGTTGAAGAGCCTGCGTCAGCGGTTGAATTTCATCCGACAGATGCAGGGTTTTGGCGTCTTCAGCTTCCTGCTTTGCGTGGCCTGCATGTACTGCATCTACAATGGCTGGACCGATGCCGCCAAATTCATTTTTGCACTGAGCTTGCTCAGCTTGCTGACTTCGCTTTTCATTTCACTGTTGGAAATCTGGCAGAGCACCAAGGCCCTTGAACTGCTGCTGAGCGATGTGGAAGAACTTTCCGAGGAAAACCTGTTTTCGAAATTTTTGAAATTGAAGGGGGACGAAGACAAAGCGGGATAAGCCCGATGCCGGGTTCCCGTGAAACCAACAATCATCTGCGCGGCCGTGCGGATTGCTCCCTGCTGTTTGTTAAGCTCCTGTCTTGACTTCCCCGGGCCTCGCCATCTTTCTCCGTTCGCCGATTTGCTGACGCCACATCGCGTAGTAAAGTCCTTTTTCGTCCAGCAGTGCCTGGTGGTTTCCGGTTTCCACCACTTCTCCCTGTTCCAACACATAGATGCGGTCCGCGTGCATGATGGTGGAGAGCCGGTGTGCAATCAGGATGGTCACCTGTTCCCTGCCAGCGGAAATATCCCGAATGGTTTCCGTGATTTCTTCTTCGGTAATGGAATCCAGTGCCGAAGTGGCTTCGTCAAATAAAAGCACCCTTGGCCGCCGGAGCAGGGCCCGGGCAATGGAAAGCCGTTGTTTTTCTCCCCCGGACAATTTCAATCCGCCTTCACCAATCATGGTCTCAAGTCCCTTCTCAGCCCGTTCCAGCAGGTTCTGACAGGCGGCTTTTTGTAAGGCGTCCTGCAAAGCATCGTCGGATGCGGAAGGATTGACAAAGATCAGGTTCTCGCGGATGGTTCCGGAGAAAAGCTGTGTGTCCTGCGTAACAAACCCAATCTGGTTGCGAAGATCATCAAAGTCGATTTCCGTTTCATCCAGTCCGTTATAGAGAATCCTGCCTTCCTGGGGCCTGTAAAGTCCAACCAGCAATTTCATCAACGTGCTTTTGCCGGATCCGGAGGGCCCCACGAACGCGATGGTTTCCCCGCTATGCACTTTGAAACTGATCCGGTCGATCGCTTTCTGATGCGCGGTCAGGTGTTTGAAACCCACTTCCTGAAATTCCAGGGTCTCAACGGGTCCCAGGTGTTTGGGCACTGCGGGCATCGGTTCCGGCTGCTTCTGCATCAGCTTATCGTAATTATTGATTGAAGCTTCCGCTTCCCGGTAACTCAGGATGATATTGCCAATTTCCTGCAGCGGTCCGAAAATGAAAAAAGAGAAAATCTGCATGGTCACCAATTCGTAAGGCTGCATCTTATCCCGGAAGATCAACCACATGAGCAGGAATAGAATGAATTGCCTGAGGGTGTTGACCATCGTACCCTGCAAAAAGCTGATGCTGCGGATCCGCTTCACTTTGGTGAGCTCCAGGCCAAGGATTTTATAGGTATTTGCGTTGAGCCGCTTAACCTCCTGCTGTGTCAGCCCGAGGCTTTTCACCAGCTCAATATTGCGCAGGCTTTCCGTGGTGGAGCCCGCCAGGGAAGTGGTGCTGTTGACGATGTTTTTCTGAATGGTTTTGATCTTTTTGCTCAGGGTATTGGTCACCCAGGAAAGCAGGACGATGCCGCCGATATAGGCCAGGGGGACAGACCAGTGGATATTGATGGTGGCATACACGAACACAAACAGGATGCCCACCAGGATGGCAAAAAGTGCATTGAGGAAATAGTTGATGAACTTTTCCGTATCCGTCCGCACTTTAGTCAGGATGCTCAGGGTTTCCCCGCTGCGCTGGTCTTCGAATTCCTGGTATGGAAGCTTCATGGCATGCTGCAGCCCCTCCGTGAAAATCCTCGCCCCGAATTTCTGGATGATGACATTGGCAAAGTAGTCCTGGAAATTCTTGGCAATCCGGCTGACCATTGCCGTTCCCATGGACAAGAGCAGGATCCAGAGCACGCTCCACATGAATGGATTCCATGCCATGGGATCACCCTTATCCTGGCGGTCGCTTGCCTCCTGTGCCAGCTTGATGATCCGGCCAAAGAGAATGGGGTCGATCAATGAGAAAATCGTATTGATCGCCGCCAGGCTCAGCGTGAGGGCGATCAGGCCTTTATAAGGAGACAGGTACTTGAGGAGGATCTTCATCTTGTAAGGTATGACGCGAAGATGTTGTCACATCAAATTCCGTACAAGATCGGGAAAATCGGCAAGATGGCAGGTTAGCTCTTCCTAAACGCCCATTTGGCCATTTCCTTCCAGGTCACTTTCTTGCCGTACATCAGGATCCCTGTGCGATAGACTTTCCCGGCAAACCAGGTGGTGAACAGGAATCCGCCAATCAGGGATAACATAGACAAGATCAATTGCCAGTAGGGTACCGTGTCCGGCACGCCAAAGGGAATCCTTCCCATCATGACAATGGGGGAAGTGAATGGGATGATGCTTGCCCAAACCGCCATCGGGCTATTGGGGTTGTTCAGGGAGCTGGTCAGGATGATGAACGCAAAAATGATGGGCATGGTGATGGGGAGCATGAGGCTTTGTGCCTCCTGCGGATCTTCGTTGATCACGCTGCCGATGGCGGCAAAAAGCGATGCGTAAAAGAGGTAGCCACCCAGGAAATAAAACAGGAAACAGAAAATGATCAGGCCCCAGTTCACGCCCTCCACAATGGTCGTTTTGGCCTGCAGGATTTTGAGGGCCATGGTGTTGTTGGGCCCGCCGGGCAGGTTCTGCTGATCCTGCTGGATCTGCTGCATCTGTTGCAGGGTCTCCGCCGGAATGAATAGTTGCATGGCCGCCATCAGCACACTGATCAGGATGATCCAGAGTGCGAATTGCGTAAGGCCTACGCCGGCGATGCCGATGATTTTTCCCAGCATCAGCTCAAAGGGCTTGCAGGAAGAAACGATGACTTCCGCGATCCTGTTCATCTTTTCCTCGGCCACGCCCCGCATCACCATCGCCCCAAAAATGAACATAGTGATGTAGATCAGGATGCCGCTGCCAAAACCGATGCCATAGGCCAGACCCGCATTGGCCTGCTTGCTGTTTCCTTTGGCATCGGTTACCCGATTTTTCAGCATCACGGCGTCATCGCTGGCATCGGAGATGGAATCCAGTACGGTCTTGGTTATTCCTTTTTCTTCCAGCAGGTGGCTCTCGATGGATTTGTTCAATTGCTTTTCGATGTACCCGCGAGCACTGATGCCAAACTGTTTTTTGGATATCAGGTTATAGGGCTCCTGTCCGGGTGTCGCCGGCAGGTAGAGCACGCCGTCATAGCCTTTGTCAGTGAAGTTCAGGCTGTCCACGCCCGGGGCAAAGGAAAAGATGACCTGGCTCGAATCACTGCGCAGGTGTTTTTGCATGTAGCCCGGATCATTGACCAGGGCTACTTTCTGCACATCCACGGATTTGACGGCAAAAAATACCGAACCAAAGATGAACAGGATCATCATCAGCGGTAAAAGAAAAGTAGACAGGATAAAGGTTTTGTTCCGGACTCGGGTCAGGTATTCTCGTTGTATGATGATGCCGATCTTGCTCATAAGTCAATTTATTTTTACGTTCCGTTCACACTGCTTCGAACTGGCGGGCCATGGGTGTCCCTTCCACCTGGCGGATGAAGATATCGTTCAGCGAGGGCAGGATTTCGTTGAATGCGTGAATGGTCAATCCCTTGTGGATGAAATAACTGATGATGTCGTTGCTGGTAAAGCCTTCGCTTTTCTTCAGGACCAGCTCTTTCTCTGAAGCGTTGATCACCTGGAAGAGGTGTATGGCGGTATGTTCCGGCATGACTTTTTCGTCGAAAGCAATGCGGAAGATATCCTCCTTAAATGCCTGTTTGATGCCATGGACAGTGCCATCCAGGATTTTTCTTCCTTTGTTGACGAGGACGATGTGGTCACAGATCTCTTCCACCTGTTCCATGCGGTGGGTGCTGAATATAATGGTAGAGCCATTTTTGGCAAGCCTGAAAATCTCGTCCTTGATCAGGTTGGCATTGACCGGATCCAGTCCGCTGAACGGTTCATCCAGGATGATCACGTCCGGGTTATGCAGGACGGTGGTGACGAACTGCAGTTTCTGGCTCATGCCCTTGCTCAGGTCCTCTACCTTTTTGTTCCACCAGCTTTCCATCTGGAGCCGGACAAACCAGTCCTTGATGCGGGTCATCGCCTCATCCTTCGAGAGACCTTTGAGCCGCGCCAGGTACATGGCCTGTTCCCCGATCTTCATTTTCTTATAGAGGCCGCGCTCCTCCGGCATGTATCCGAAGCCCGCCACGTCCGCTTCCGGATCAAAAGGCCGTCCCTTGAACAGGATCTGGCCCTCGTCCGGGTAAAAGATGCCGGTAATCATGCGCAACAAAGTGGTTTTTCCCGCCCCGTTTGGTCCCAGCAGTCCAAAAATCGACCCCTTTTCGATGGAAAAACTGATGTCTTCCACGGCTTTCTGGGTGGAGAAATATTTCTTGAGGCCACTGACAGCTAGTACTGGCTGCATCCTTTTTTATGGGTTTAGAAGTTGAAGATAAAGGTCGTTAATCTCATTTGAGCGGAAGATGTTCGAATGGTAATAGGTATATTAAACGTGCTGAGTGGTCTTTTCTGATTTACAATTTTTCCAGCAGGATGGCGGCAAAGGTTTTGATGGCGTCTACATAGTTGCCCACCCGGATATTTTCGTTTTCCGCGTGCTGATTATTGTCTGCATTCACGGTAGGTACCGAGACGGCCGGAATACCCAGGGTCACCACGAAAGGCGATATGGGTATGGATCCGCCCGTGATCCGGATCCGGATGGGGTCCTTGCCAAATGCCCTGCGCATGGCTTTTTGCAGCCAGATGCCGGTCTCTGAGTCAAACGGGGTTTGAAAAGCCCCGTAGGAAATTTTGGAGGTCATGGAAGCAATCCGGGGATGGGACAGCCTTTCCGTTTCCGTAGGCGCCCGATCCAGCAGGTAGAAGCCCTGGTCCAGGACTCGCTGGCGCACCAGCCCAATGAGGCGCTCCGCATCACTGCCCGGGACCAGCCGGATATCCAGTTCCGCAACGGCTTTGTCCGGGATCAGGGTGCGCGCCTGTTCCCCCACATAGAGGCTTTGGAGTCCCCGGATATTGAGGGTGGGGTATTGCATCGCTTCCTGGAAGCTACCTGCCACTTTTTCCGGCTCAGCGATGCCCAGGAAGCGATGGATCTCATCGGGTTTATCCGGCACTTCCTGCAATAGTTTTTTTTCCGCATCGGTCAGCACCACGCCATCATAGAATCCGGGCAGGAGCACTTTGCCCTGCTCATCCTTCATGGATGCCAGCAACCGGGCCATGGAGAATGCCGGGTTGGGGGCATAGTTGCCGTAGTTCCCGCTGTGCATGGGTGCGCGTGGTCCGTAGGTGGTGAGGGTGACCTCCGCAATGCCCCGGGCACCGAAACTCAGCGTAGGTTGGTTGCTTACGTGCCGCGGGCCGTCGTAAATGATCAGCATGTCTGCTTTGAGCAAATCCCGGTATTCCTTGACGGCCGATGGTAAACGCGGTGAGCCCAGTTCTTCTTCAAAATCGAGGATGATTTTTAGGTTATAGTTGGGCGATGCCTTCAGACCTTTGATCAGGTCCATCGCCGCCAGGAATGCCATGGCGGGTCCCTTGGCATCTGAGGTGGAGCGGGCAAATATCCGCCAGTCGGGATTCAGGCTGCCCTCCTGAAGGCGCTCATCCTGTATAATCTCCCATCGCCCCTGCGCATTTTTTTCTTTCAGCACCGGCTTCCATGGACTGGCTTGTTCCCAGCGGGCCGGGTCCACTGGTTGTCCGTCGATTTGCAAATAGATAAGAACTGTCCTGGATGCGACTGACACAGGTTTTTCCGCCAGGAGCAGGGGAATGCCGCCAGTGGCTAACCGACGGTGGGTAAATCCCCTCGTAGCCAGGGCCTGCTCGCACCATTTCATGTTGACTTCAATATCCGCGTGCTGGTGGGCGTCATTGGGCATGGATAGTAAAGCGTAGAATTCCGGGAAACTTTTCCGCGCCTCAGCCAGGGCCAGTGCGTCCAGGGTTTCCTGGTTGGGTGCCTGGCTATGAACGTTGCTTAGAAAACTGCCGGTTAACAGGATGATTAAGATAATACGCACCATATTTATCGTTCTAAATTTTTTTTAAAGCATCTCATAGGTATACCGAAATTAGGTTTTGTTACAGTGTGTGATGCTTCTCTTCCGAACAATCGCCATCGCCACATTCTCCCCGTCCATCGCTGCACTCACGATGCCACCGGCATAGCCGGGTCCCTCGCCGCAAGGATAGAGGTTTTTGACCTTTGGGTGGTGCAACAGGATGGGGTCTCTCGGGATGCGAACGGGCGAGGAGGTCCTGCTTTCCGTTGCCACCACCACCGCTTCATTGCTCAGGTAGCCGCGCATTTTTTTTCCAAAAGCCAGGAATGCCTGTTGAAGGCGCTGTCCAACGAAGGGCGGCAGGACCTGGTCCAGGGGCGCGCTCCGGATTCCGGGAATATAAGAGCAGGGGGGCAGTGAAGTAGATAATTTGCCCCGCGTAAAGTCTTCCATGCGCTGTGCCGGGGCTACAAATTTTCCTCCACCCAGCTGGTAGGCTTTTTGCTCCACGGCGCTTTGGAAATGCATAATCAGCAGCGGATCGTCCTCCTGGATTTTTTTTGGATGGGCCGATTGCAGGAATCTCCAGGCATCCGCTTTTTCCACCTGAACCACCATGCCCGAATTGGCAAAGGGATTGTTTCGCTTTGAAGGACTCCACCCATTCACCACAAGTTCTCCGGGCGATGTGGAAGCGGTGGCAATGATGCCGCCCGGGCACATGCAAAAGGAAAAAACGCCCCGCGACTGAACCTGTTCCACCAGGCTGTAGGAGGAAGGTGGCAGGTGCGATGATCTTCCGATGAGGGGATCGCAATGATATTGGATGGAATCGATCAGTTCTTGCGGATGTTCGATGCGTACGCCCAGGGCAAAGGGTTTGGCTTCGATCTCCAGCCCCTGGGCCTGAAGCTGTGTAAAAATATCCCGCGCGGAATGTCCTGTGGCCAGGATCAGGTCGTCCCCCTGGAACTGATTGCCCTGCAGGGTTTGAACCGAAACCAGCAGATCATCTTTGATATTGAATTGATTCACCCTTTGGCCAAAATGGATTTGGCCGCCGCTGTGGACAATCTGTTCCCGCATGGCGGTGATGATCTGGGGCAGCTTGTTGGTGCCTATGTGTGGATGGGATTCGTAGAGGATTTTTTCATCGGCCCCAAAATGCACCAGGAGCTGAAGGATGCGGTTGATATTGCCGCGTTTATTGCTGCGCGTGTAGAGCTTTCCATCGCTGTAGGTGCCCGCACCGCCTTCGCCAAAACAGTAATTGCTGTCCTCGTCCAGTTTTCCTTCCCGGTTGAGCAGGGCCAGGTCCCTTCTGCGGGCCTTCACATCCTTTCCCCTTTCGAGGATCACCGGGCGGATACCTTTTTCAATGAGCTGGAGCGCGGCAAACAGGCCGGCAGGCCCGGCGCCGATGATCAGGGTCTGGAGTTCGGAATGCCTGGTATCCTGGAAATGAAAGCCGAGGCGCTCCCTTTCCTGCAGTGGTTCGTCGATGAAGGCCAGGATGGTCAGGTTGATTTTGACCGCCCTGCTTCGGGCGTCAATCGACTGGCGAAGAATCTGAAATCCAAACAACCTTGAGGGCGAAACACCGCAATGTTCCGCGATGGACGCTTGAAGGGCGGAATGTTTGTCCGCAGTCTGCGGACTCACCTGGATGGAGATTTTCTGTTGCATGGGCGGCGGTCAGGTGTTTATCCTGAAAATGCTGCGGAATCAGAAAGGAAGATCGTCCGATGCGGGTTCACCGGCCGTGCTCTCCGTGAAGCTAGGCTGCGGAGCGGGTTTCACGCCGCCCTGCATGGATGCGCTTTCCAGCCTCCACGCGTCGAGGTTGGTGATATAGTTTACCTGGCCATTTTTTTCCCAGCGGGATCCCTTGATATTGAAATGCACTTTCAACTCGTCTCCAATGTTGAAACGATCAATCAGTTGCGTACGGTCCTGCACGCTTTGGAACTTGATATAGTTGGTGATGATCCGGCCGTTGATATCTTCTGAACTCTCAATCACGAATTCCCTGGTACGAAAGGTTTCCGTGCGCTGCACGGTGTCAAATTTTGCCACCAGTTTCCCGGTTACGTCGAAGCCCATATTGAATGAATTTGGGCGAAGATACATTTTCCGGCGGATAGCCCGGAGGCGCAACGGCTGTGCGGAAAATTGGAAAAAGTTTATACCTTGACCTGCCGCCATGAAACATTCCTTCTCAGTTCGCCAAAATGTTGCCGTATTCCTGCTGTTCATTGCCTCCTGTCATCCACAGTACCGGCCAAGCGGGCTGCAGTATGAATCTTATGATGTAAAGGCCGCGGTGTCAGATACGGCCTATGAGTCCCTGCTTGGTCCATACCGCCAACAAGTAGAGGCAACGATGAATGATATCATTGCGGAACTGCCGGTGGATCTGGTCAAATCGCTTCCGGACGGTACCCTTGGAAATTTTATGGCAGACGCTTATCTGTACATGGCAAAGGAGAAATGGGATACATCCGCCGCGTTAGCATATATGAACAACGGGGGCATCCGCAGGAACGGCATCTTGGCGGGGCCCCTGCGCAAGGGTGCGGTATATGAGTTGATGCCTTTTGACAACCTGATGGTGGTGCAGAAGGTCAGCGGCCAGGTTTTGCAACAGTTTCTGGATCATATCGCCGAAGAAGGTGGAGGGGGCGTAGCAGGACTGTCCATGAAGATTCAAAACAAAAAAGCAGTGGATGTGAAAATCCAGGGTCAGCCCATCGATTTGAACCGGGTGTATACCATGGTGAATTCAGACTATGTGGTCAACGGCGGCGGACGTTTCCTGCTTTTTAAAGATCTCCCCATGAATCAGACCGGATATCTGTTGAGAGATGCCATCCTGGATTATTGTCGCATTCACCGGCAGGCCGGTAAGCCGTTGCCGGTGGACACCCAAAAAAGAATCATCCATGACTGACAGAAGAAAATTTTTGCGGGATGCGGGGCTTGCGTCCGCATCTTTTCTCTGCGCCCACCCGGTGCTGTTTGCCCGGGAGTCTGCCGCACCATCGGAGGCGCGACTCACCATCCTGCATACCAATGATGTGCACAGCAGACTGGATCCTTTCCCCGCAGATGCGGGGTCCAATGCCGGTCGCGGCGGCGTAGTAGCCCGCGCTTCCATGATCCGTGCCATCCGGGAGAAAGAAAAGCATGTACTCCTGCTGGATGCGGGGGATATCTTCCAGGGAACGCCTTACTTTAATATTTTCAACGGCGAACCGGAAATCCGTGCCATGCAGAAAATGGGTTACGACGCCGCCATCATGGGGAACCATGACTTTGACGCCGGCATCGAGAATTTCGCCCTGCAGATTTCAAAGCACAGCCGTTTCCCGATAGTCATGTGCAACTACGATTTTTCAGGCACGCCCATGGAATACCAGCATCGCCCCTATCATATCATACAAAAAGGCAGCCTGAAGATTGGCATTACCGGAGTGGGCATTGAGTTAAAGGGCCTGGTGCCGGAGAGCCTTTATCGCACCACCGTCTATCGGGATCCGGTCAAACATGCCAATGAGCAGGCTGCGTTCCTGAAAAAGAAAAAGCGCTGCGATATGGTGATTTGTTTGTCTCATTTGGGTGATAAATACCAGGAAGACAAAGTAAGCGATGAGACATTCGCAAAACAATCGGAACATATTGATCTGATCCTGGGTGGTCATACCCACCGGTTCTTCGAAGCGCCGCGTGTATACAGGAACCTGGGCGGTGTGGAAGTGCTGGTAAACCAGGTGGGTTGGGGAGGGTTGAGGCTGGGCAGGCTCGATTATGTTTTTTCGGGCACTCGGACAAAAAAAATGGAAAAAAATCAGTCGCTGCTGGTAGGAAAGAAAACAGGAGAATAAAAAATTTTTTTATGCACTTTCCTAAATCTATATTCGCTACCCCTTTGAAAAAAGGGGCTGATTTTTGAGATTGGAATTTAATCCGGAAAGTCCGTTTTTTTTGATTATTTTGAGACTATCGTACCAGGCAAGAGAGAAGTTGTACACATGTTGAAAAAAGGTAACGTACAAGTGCGTTGATCGTTACGAAAGGTACCCTCGGTTCTTAAGAAATAATGAAAACAGTGTCTTTCTGAACCACGTTGAGCATGATCCTTTGAAAACCAAGTCAGCGAAACAGAAACCCTTAATTTTTTTGCTCAAGGAAGAATGGATAAGACGCACGATAAAGTCTGGAACAGTTGTTTGGCAATCATAAAAGATATTGTTGAGTGGCAGCATTTCAAGACCTGGTTTGAGCCCATCAAACCGGTTGCGTTGAAAGAGAAAGTGCTCACCATCCAGGTACCTTCCCAGTTTTTTTACGAATACCTGGAAGAGCATTACGTGAATTTGCTGGCCAAAACACTGAAGCGTGAACTGGGTAAGGATGCCCGGCTTGAATACAGGATCATGGTGGACAGCGGCAATGACAAAAGCAAGCCGCTGACGATGGATGTGACCGGACATGGTTTCAAGACTTATTCAAACAACGAAATGGATTTCCCTCTTGTCATAAATAATCCTGTCAAGAATCCGTTTGTGATACCCGGTCTGAAGAAAATGCAGATCGATTCACAGCTCAATCCCATTTACACCTTTGACTCGTTCGTGGAAGGGGATTGCAACAGGGTTGCCCGCCGTGCGGGTAAGACGGTGGCGGAGAAGCCCGGTGCCACCTCTTTCAATCCATTGGTGATTTACGGAGGCGTGGGGTTGGGTAAAACCCACCTGGCGCAGGCTGTGGGCAATGAAGTGAAGAGGCTCCACCCCAACAAGGTGGTGCTCTATGTGAGTTCCGAGAAATTCATCAACCAGTTCATGGATCACAGTCGCAATAACGCCATCAACGACTTCATCCATTTTTATCAGCTGATTGACATCCTGATTATTGACGATGTGCAGTTTTTCAACCGTGCGGAGAAATCCCAGGATGCGCTTTTCGCCATCTTCAACCACCTGCACCAGAGTGGCAAGCAGTTGATCCTCAGTTCAGACAAACCGCCCAAGGACCTTGAAGGCGTGCAGGAGCGGCTGCTCAGCAGGTTCCGCTGGGGGCTGAGCGCGGATTTGCAGACACCGGATTACGAGACCAGAATTGATATTCTGGAAAAGAAAATGCGGAATGACGGGCTGGAAATGCCCCGTGAGGTGGTGAAGTACATTGCCTATAATATTCAGAGCAATATTCGCGAGCTGGAAGGTGCGCTGATCTCGCTTTTGGCACAGTCTTCGCTCAATAAAAGGGAAATCGATCTCGATTTGGCCAAAAAGGTGCTCCGTAACTTCGTGAAAACGTCCAGCAAGGAGATTACCATCGAAACGATACAGAAAATGGTCTGTGAGTATTACGATGTATCCTACGATAAACTCCTGCAGAAAACCCGCAAGCGCGAAATCGTGCAGGCGAGGCAGATCACCATGTACCTGGCCAAGATCTTCACCAAGAATTCCCTGAAGACCATCGGGGAGCATTTCGGGGGCCGGGATCACACCACGGTCATCCATTCCTGTCAGACTGTCAAAGACCTCATGGATACAGACAGCCTTTTCCGGGAGAGTGTCATCGAACTGCAGCAGAAAGTGCAGCTGGCGGCGATGTGACACGGAACCAATTTTCTTGCTCTTTTCACCCTAAACCGCTAATTTCGCAGTCCCAAAATAGTATTTCAGTCGGTGAGGTGGATGAGTGGCTGAAATCAGTAGTTTGCTAAACTGCCGTACGGGTTAAACTGTACCGCGGGTTCGAATCCCGCCCTCACCGCTTTCAAAAACCCATTTCGCTTTGCGGAGTGGGTTTTTTGTTGAGGGTTGTGCGTTGAGAGATGGTTGATGGTGGATGATTGTGGTCAGAAAGACATTGTGTCTCTATGACTTTGGTCACTTTCCATTTCTCCTGTGACCTAAGACACATAAGGCCTTTATCGAGCTGAGTATTTTCACATCATTGAATACTCAAACAATGAAAGAAACACTCTTACAACTCCAGCAATTCATCGCGGAGCCATGGCCGTGGTATGTAGCCGGCCCCCTTCTGGCGATGATCATGTTTAT
>Ga0209594_1000311_pt1 | contig 32642 bp, 39 predicted proteins | sample AshMeaCrysSpring_FD_184126 | JGI IMG/M metagenome (GOLD analysis project Ga0209594, IMG submission 184126) | Groundwater microbial communities from Big Spring, Nevada to study Microbial Dark Matter (Phase II) - Ash Meadows Crystal Spring... | ecosystem: Environmental > Aquatic > Deep subsurface... | reverse complement strand
CCCATGGCCACCTGCGGGTCACCCGCGGCGACCGCCTCCCGGGCGGCGTCGGTGGCCGAGGCGACCTCCGCGGTGGTGCCGATGGCGATGTCGCCCTCGACGAGCGCCATCCCGTCGACGTCGTAGTAGGTGACAGACCGAGTGCCGAAGGTCGAGCCTCGGATGACGGCGGTCCCCATCGCGGGGCTGCCGCGCTCCTCGCCACTGGGTTCGGGAGCCGTGCTGCTGGACTTGGCGGCCATCGTCGTGGCCTCCTCTCGTCGGCCGGACCCGTCCACGGTAGGGCCATCCGGCCCCCGCGTAAACGACGTGCGATTCCGCAGACGGCGAACGCCTGCCGGGCCTCACGCCGTGGCGTACGGGGCGTCCCCGAACTCCGATGGGACGCCCGGCGGGGTCAGCGCCGCGATGTAGTGGTGCGGCAGGTGGTCGTCCATGGAGTAACGGAACGGCACCCGGCGAAGGTGCTCCAGTCGCCGGCTGAGGAAGGCCACCGGCATCTCGAGCAGCCCGGCAAGGTTGCTCATCTGCTCGGTCGGGTCGACGTCCCTCCACGCACGGCCGTCGAAGCGGCGTTCCAGCCCGACGTGCGCGTAGTCGCCGGAGTCCTTCGGAGGCAGGTGCGGCACGACGTCGTCCCGGTACACGTAGCGCACGACCTGCCGGCCGAGCAGCGGGTGCTCTCGGCATGCGGCGGCGAGCCCGGGGCTGCCAACCATGGGCTGCCCGTAGGTGCACACTGCCCGCAGTCGCTCGGCGAACGGCGCGAAGGATGGCTCGGTGGCCAGCATGATGCCCAGCAGCAGGGCCATGGCACCGCCGAGGCTGTGACCGGTGACGTACAGCGCCTCCATCGGGTGCTGCACCGGGTCGGCATCCTCGAGCACGGCCTGCCCCCGCAGGGCCCGCTCGAGCATGCTCAGCACCTCGAAGCGGGTGGCGCGCACGTTGCGGTAGAACCCGGCGTGCACGTCGTAGCCATCGCCGCCGGGGAAGGCGAAGCACACCGTCTCGGGATACACGTCGGCGTCGGTCAGCCAGTTGATCAGGCTCATCGGCTCGGTGCCCCGGTAGCAGACGATGACGACACGGCCGTCGGCACTCTGCACGACGTGGGCCGTGGACCGGATGAACATGGGATCCACCCGCATCGACACCGTGCGGCACCGGTTCCCGACCAGGCCCAGGCGCGCGAGCATGATCGTCAGCACGTCCGCGCTCGCGTAGCAGTAGCCGGAGCACACACCCAGCGCATGCGCCACGACCTCGTCCACCGGCTGATCGGACGGCTCGCGCAGGTGCCGGCCGAGGTCGGGGTACACCGGGAAGCCGGCCTGCTCTGGCGCCCGAAGCGGCCGCAGCCGCTCCAGGCTCGGTGCGGTGCTCTGCTCGACTCTGATCATCGCCGTCCCTCCCTCTCATCCCGAGGGTGAGCACGCGCTGCCCAGGGCGGCCAGGGGCGACCGGCCCGACCCGAGCACAGCGGCGGCCCGGGCGCAGCCCGGGAGTCAGGCGGTGACCTGACCCACCATGGCGCCCGTCGGCTCCTTCGAGCCACCCGGCGGCTCGGTCGTGATGACGAAGGAGGCGGTGTCGGCGCCGGCGTCGAGCACCACGGCCACCACCCCGTCGGCACCGGGGGTGAACACACCCGCCGACGACTTGGTTCCGTCAGGGGCGACCCGCCACACCTGGTAGCACTCACCCTTGGCCGGGGTGGGAAGGTCGGTGGCGACGAAGGCCACCTTCCCCATCTCCTCGCTGATGACGACCCTGGCGTCGGTGCCCATGACGTCGGCGGGCACGAAGGTGGCGTCTGCGGCGGTGGCCACGGCGAGCACGGCATCAACCGCGGCCCGGCCGGAGCCGTCCACCGGGGCGACCGGTGCGCTCAGGCGTCCCGCCACTCCCCCGAGGGCGAAGACCATGGCTGCCGCTGCCGCCGCCGCGAGCAGCATCGGGGCCCGGCGCCGACGGGAGCGATCGGCGGAGGGGCGCTCGGGCCGGTCAGCCGCGGCGTCGGCCACGGTGGTCGAACCGGTGGCCGCGAGCACCACCCGATCCTCCAGCTCAGGGGGCGGCGCCACCGCGCGGGTGGGCAGCGAGCCGAGCACCTCGCGGTAGGCAGCCAGCTCGTCCCGGCACGCGGCACAGCCGCGTAGGTGGGCCTCGACCGCCGACCGCTCCTCGTCGTCCAGGGCGTCGGTGGCGTAGGCGCCGACCAGGTCGTGGTTGTCGATCACAGGTCGTCCTCCAAGGCTGCGCGCAGGGTGCGCAGCGCATCGCGGATGCGGGTCTTGGCCGTACCGAGCGGCACGTCGAGGTGAGCAGCGACCTGTCGGTGCGTCAGCCCGTCGTCGTAGGCGAGCCGGAGTGCCTCGCGCTGCAGCGGGCTCAGCCGGTCCAGGGCCGCGCGCACCCGGCGGTGCTCGGCCCGAAGCTCCACCACCTCGGCGGCGTGGTCGTGGCCGGGCTGGTGGCTGCTCGCCGCCCAGGCCTGGCTGCGATCCCGCTCCGACTGCTCGCGTCGCACCCGGTCCACCGCGCGCCGGTGCACGAGCATCAGCACCCAGGCCCGCACCGACGCCGCGTCCGGGTCGAAGGAGCCGGCCCCCCTCCACACGTCGGTGAACGCCTCCTGCAGCACGTCCTGGGCCAGGTGCGCATCCCGGGTGACCCTCAACGCCAGGCCGTAGCCGGCCGGGGCGAACAGGCGGTACACCGCTCGGAAGGCGACCTCGTCACCGTCGGCGACCCGACCCACCAGCCACGACGGGGACGCAGACTCCCCCTCCCAGCGGCGCGACGGGCTGGTCACGGGAGGAACCTGGCGTCGAGGTTCCAAGGGGCGACCGGTGCGTTGGTGATCAGCCAGGCCTCGATCTCGCGCATCCACCCGGTGGCGACGAGGACGCCGACGACCACGAAGACGATGCCGAGGCCGCGGCGGAACCACCCGTGCGGGTCAGCCGCCCAGCCCAGCCGGCGAACGAGCCGCTGGCCGGCCAGCGCGATGGCGAGCAGCGTCGCGCACAGCCCCAGGGCGTAGGCGAGCAGGAGGGTCAGCCCGCGCACCGGCTCGGCCGGCAGCACCGTGACGATGACGTACCCGTAGAGCGGGGAGCAGGAGGTGAACACCGGTCCCAGCGCGGCGCCGGTGAGCACGAGCCCGAGCACCCCGTCGCGGTCGCGGGCCGCGCCGAGCCGGCCGGTGGAGCGGGCCTGCAGCGACAGCCGCGCCGAGACGCGCTCCCACATCGTCGGGAACACACTCACCAGGCCGAGCAGCACCAGCAGCCCGCCGGACAGCCACTGCCACACCTCGGGGGGCACCCCGAGCAGCGACGTGGACGCCTTGAGGAGCAAGGTGAAGGCCACGATCGAGACCCCGAGCGACGCTGTGATGATCACCGCGCGGGTGACGGCGGGCGACCGGAGCCAGGCGAGGCGGCGCACGGCCGTCGTGGGAGGGGCCGTGGTGAGAGCCGGCGCCCCGCCTCCCGAACCGACGGGCCGTCCGGCCGGCCCCGGGTCGGATCCGGAGAGTGCGCCGGCGACCGAGCCGCCGACGATCACTGGCAGCAGCGGCAGCACGCACGGGGCCAGGGTCGTGAGCATGCCGGCGACGACGGCTCCCAGCAGCTCGAGCATCAGTGCCGCCGCAGCGTCGTCGGGACCAGCGGCTGGCCGGGGCGTCGCGCGCTCATGCCGTCTGCGCCGCGATCTCGTCCCCGCTGAGCGAGCCGGTGAAGGTGGCCAGCGGCTGCCCCGACTCGTCCACCTGCACGAACGTGTGCTGCACGGTGACGCCGTACTGCCGGCGCAGGTCGGTGCTGGAGTCGAAGTCCACGCTCACCACGGTCAGCCCGGGCGGGACCCCCTGCGCGTCGAGGTTGCGCACCGTCTGCTGGCAGGTGGGGCACCAGGCGGCGTTGAAGAACAGCACCACGTCGCCGGCCGCGTGGTAGCCGGCGGCGTCGTCCTCGTAGCCGGCGCGGTCGATCCAGGCGCCCGCCGCGGCCACGGCCTCCGGCGCGGGGCTCTCGGCTGTGGCCTCGTCGGTCCCCGCCTCGGGGCTCGCGGCGGTGGGCTCGTCGGGAGCCGGGGCCGAGGCAGAGGCGGGAGAGTCGGCGGTCGGGGCGGCGCCCGAGGCGGCCGGCGCCTCGTTCGAGGCACACCCGGCAGCGGCCAGGGCGAGCGCCGCGGCCAGCGCAACGGGGGCGAGTCTCATCAGCAGGTGCCTTTCGGTTCGTGGTCAGGACGGTCGGTCGAGGGTGGTTCGCAGCCGGCGCCCGGCCGGATTGGTCGACGCGGGAGCGCGCCGCACCTCGGCGCGCCGCACGGTCAGTCGACGCCAGGCTGCACCTTCTGCTCGATGACGGCCAGCCCGGCGCGGGCAGCCTGCTCGGCCTCGCGGACGCGCTGCTGCATGGCGCGGGCGGCGTCGAGATCGCTGCGCGCCACCTGCTCGGCGACCCGGCAGGCGTCCACTCCCTGCTCGCGGTCCCGGCGGGCCGCGTCCAGGTCGGCCCGGAACCCTGCCAGCTCACCCTCCGCGAGCTCGGCCGCGCGCGCCAGCAGGTAGCGGAAGCTCGTCCGCACCTTCTTGGGGGTGGTCTTGCGGGCCAGCGCGTCGACCTCCTCGCGCACGGCGACACGCATGAACACCAGCCGGTCCGAGGCGTACCGGCGGGCAGCAGCCGCCTCCTGCGCGCGGGTCAGCGCATCCTGGGCGTCGAGCAGGGCCTGCTCGGCCTCGCGGACGGCTGCCGCGGCGGCCTGCAGGTGCGGCGCGAACCGGTCGGTGACCGACTGCGCCAACCGGTCCCACTCCGCCCGGGTGATGCGGTCGGGACCGCCGACTTCGGAGGTGGTGGGCCGGTCGGTCATCTGTCCTCGGTGGAAGGCGGGGTGCTCCATCGTCCCACGTCCCTTGCCGATGCCACCCCGCCGCGCTGGCCGACCGGACCCGCCGCGACATCCTGCGCCGGACCATGGGTGGCGAGGTCACCGTCTCGGGCCTGGCCGACGGCTACGCCATGAGCTTCGCGGCTGTCCAGAAGCACGTCGCCGTGCTCGAGGCCGCCGGACTGGTGGTCAAGCACCCCCACGGCCGCCGGCGGCTGGTCCAGGCCGACCCGACCAGGCTGCGGCGGGCCCAGGCCCTGCTCGACCAGTACGGGCAGCTCTGGGCAGAGCGCGTGCACCGTCTCGACGCCCTGCTCGCCGACGACGACACCTGACGACACCCGCCCCGGACCGTCTGCGCCACGAAGGAGCCCCCGTGCCCATCACCTCGCTCAGCAAGGACCCGCAGGCGCTGACGATGACGGTCGTCGCCGAGTTCCCCGTCGACCTGCAACGGCTCTGGGACGCCTACGCCGACCCGCGCCGGCTCGAACGGTTCTGGGGGCCGCCCACCTACCCGGCTCGGTTCCTGCGTCACGACATGGCCGTCGGCGGACGCAGCGAGTAAGTGATGACAGGCCCGCAGGGCCAGGTGTCCCGGGGCTACTGGGAGTACCTGGACGTGCAGCCGCTGGCCCGCATCGAGGTGCGGGACGGCTTCGCGCACCCCGACGGCCGCCCCGACCCCGACCTGCCGTCCATGCGCATGCTGCTCACGTTCAGCGCCACGCCGACCGGGGCTCAGGTGCGCACAACCACCTGGTTCAACTCCGCGGACGAGCTCGAGAAGCTGCTGGCGATGGGGATGGAGGAAGGCACCCTCGCGGCGATGGGCCAGATGGACGACGTGCTGGCCGACCTCGCCGCCTTCGCCGCGACACTACCGACGCAGGCCCAGCTGCTCAGCGACACCCAGGTGCGCATCAGCCGGGTCGTGCGCGGCACGATCGACCAGGTCTGGAGGGCCCACCACGACCCCGAGCTCCTGCGGCGCTGGTTGCTCGGGCCCGACGGCTGGGTGATGCCGGTCTGCGAGGTGGCCGTCGATGTCGGCGACGCGTACCGGTACGAGTGGGAGACCGAGGACGGCTCGGCGCGGTTCGGCTTCGTCGGGCAGCTGATCGAGTCGGTACCCCCGACCCGTGCGGTGACGACCGAGCAGATGATCGGCACCGACGGACCCGCGACCCGCAACGAGATGACGCTCACCGCCCTCGACGAGGGCACCCTGCTGTCGCTCGTCATCACGTACCCCAGTGCCCAGGTGCGCGACATGGTGCTCGCCACGGGCATGACCGACGGCATGGAGGCGAGCTACGCCCGGCTCGAGTCGGTGCTGCCGCCGGGGGGGTAGTCGGGAGGTCCTTCGTCCGCAGGCGCTGGTCCACCCCGCTGAGCGAGTACCGCGTCGTCGACGCACGCAGGGTCGCGTCGGTCGGGTACGGCCGCTGGCACCCGGAGGCGCCCGACGCCGCGTTCAACTACCTCGAGCTCCACGTGGACGCCATCACCTACGTGTAGCCCCCGGCGTCGTGCAGTCCGTCTCTGGTTCACTACGCCTGTGCCTTGCCTGACCGCCGCCGAGCCCGTCGTGGCTCGTCCGAGCGTGCCGCCGGCCTGCTGCTGTTGTAGCTGAGGGTCACCGTCCCGCGGGTCGGCGCGGTGACCGACGTCCCGTTCAGCAACCACCACGGGCGGGAATGGCTGACCCGCCGTTCGGGTTCTCCCGTGCTCGAGGACTCGCTCGCCGACCCTGCCCCTGCGCCACCCGACCCCGACCCGACACCTCACGAGAGGACCCCGCACCGTGCGCATCGCTGACGACGTCACCCAGCTGATCGGCAACACGCCCCTCGTCCGGCTCAACCGGCTCGCCGAGGGGGTGGACGCGCAGGTGGTGGCCAAGCTCGAGTTCTTCAACCCGGCCCACAGCGTCAAGGACCGCATCGGGGTGGCCATGATCGACGCCGCCCAGGAGGCCGGGCTCATCGGGCCCGACACCGTGGTGGTGGAGCCCACCAGCGGCAACACCGGCATCGCACTGGCCATGGTGTGCGCCGCCCGCGGCATCCCGATCGTGCTCACGATGCCTGAGACGATGAGCGTCGAGCGGCGGATGCTGCTGCGGGCCTACGGTGCCGAGCTCGTCCTCACCCCGGGTCCGGAGGGCATGGCCGGGGCGATCGCCCGGGCGGAGGAGATCGCCAAGTCCGACCCGCAGCGCTACTTCATGCCCCAGCAGTTCGCGAACCCGGCGAACCCGGAGATCCACCGCCGCACCACCGCCGAGGAGATCTGGGCCGACACCGACGGCCAGGTCGACGTGGTGGTCGCCGGCATCGGCACGGGCGGGACGATCACCGGTGTCGGCCAGGTGCTCAAGCAGCGCAATCCGTCCCTGCAGGTGGTCGCCGTCGAGCCCGCCGCGTCGCCGGTGCTGTCCGGCGGGACGAAGGGGCCCCACCCGATCCAGGGCATCGGAGCCGGCTTCGTGCCGCCGATCCTCGACACCGAGGTGTACGACGAGGTGGTGCAGGTGGCGAACGAGGACGCGCTCGCCACCGCGCGGCGCGCCGCGCGAGAGGACGGTCTGCTCGTGGGCATCTCCTCCGGTGCGGCCCTCTGGGCCGGCCTCCAGGTGGCCCGTCGGCCCGAGAACACCGGCCGCCTCGTGGTGGTCGTCATCCCGTCCTTCGGCGAGCGCTACCTGTCCACGCCGCTGTTCGCCGACCTTGCCACCTGAGGCCGGCGGTGCTGGCACGCATGCGGCGCGACGTCGCCGCCGTCCTCGAGCGCGACCCGGCCGCCCGGACACCCTGGGAGGTGGCCCTGCTCTACCCAGGGCTGCACGCCGTCTGGTCGCACCGCGCCAGCCACTGGCTGTGGCAGCACGGGGCGCGCTTCCCCGCCCGGGCGATGTCGCAGGCGGCCCGCTGGGCGACCGGCATCGAGATCCACCCTGCTGCCACGATCGGCGAGGGTGTCTTCATCGACCACGGCGCCGGGGTGGTGATCGGTGAGACCGCCGAGGTCGGTGACGACGTGACCATCTACCACGGCGTGACCCTCGGCGGCACGAGCCTGGACTCGGGCAAGCGGCACCCCACGGTGGGCGACCGGGTCACGATCGGTGCCGGCGCGAAGGTGCTCGGCGCGGTCACCGTGGGGCACGACTCCCGGATCGGCGCCAACGCGGTGCTGGTGCGCTCGGTGCACGACAACTCGGTGGTGGTGGGCGTGCCTGGCCAGGTCATCGCCCGCACCGTCAAGCACACCGCGGCCGACCGGCCCGACCTCGACAACGCCGTGGTACCAGACCCTGTCGGCAGCGCCGTACACACGCTGATCTCCCGGGTCGAGGCCCTGGAGATGCAGCTGGTGGGTCACACCGAGCACCACGACCTGCACATGGTCGAGGTCGGTGTGTGGGAGGCCGAGGACTACTCCATCTGACGGCGCCGAGCATCGCCGCACCGACGACCTGGCCGACGTGTGACCCAGGCCCCGGTCGGTCCGGGCGCTGCGCCTCAGCCGCGCATGTCGTCGATCGCAGCGACGGCAGCCAGGACGAGCGGCACGCTCGTGCCTGGCTCGATCTCCACGCCGTAGGTGTCGCGGACCCGCACCCACCGCTTGGACACCTCGGCGACCTTGCGACCGTCCTGCTCGAACGTGTACTCGTGGTCGACGATGTTGCCCTGAACCGTGATCTCGCCGATGTCGTCCGCCTTGATCGTCCAGCGCTCCCGCAGCGGGGCGACCATCGCTTTCTGGATCGTCGCGGACGGGGCTCCCGGCCGGTCGACCTTCATGGTGTCGCGCACCCGGGCGACCCGCTCCTGCATCGTCGCCACCACCGTGCCGTCGGCGTCCTTGATGGCGAAGGTGTCGCGGATACGCAGCGCCTTGCCGTCCACCTTGAAGGCCCGACGTCCGGTGGTCGTCTCGATCCAGAAGTCGTCCCCGATGCTGACCAGCTTCTCCCGCATCAAGAAGACCTCGGCACCGCCTCCGCGCCGTTCCTCCCGGCGCTCCTCGCGCCTGTCCCGCAGCCCCATGCCGGCTCCTCTCGCCTGGTCGGTCCCGCGCTCGGTAGGCGGCCCCGGCAGACGCTACGGCGTAAGGAGGGGGAACCAGAACTCCAAGGAGTCGAGGTTGGTGACCAGCGCCTGCCACCCTGGGGTCAGTGGGTGCTCGGGTCGACCGGCACCAGCCCGGCCGCCTCGGCCAGGTCTCGCAGGCCGTCGACCCCGAACGCCTCGACCGGCCCGAGCACGCCGCCTCCGGCGGCAGCCGCGTCCCCTGCCAGCATCCGCACCGCACCCTCCGCGAGCAGGACGGCGGTGAGGTCGTAGGGGTCGGGCCCGACCAGCAGCGCGCGCCCGGAGGTGACGCCGGATGCCGCCACCGCCTCGGCGACGACGTGGCTGCGTGAGCGGGCGCGGGCCGAGGCGGACGGTCCGCCCGTCGACCCGGGGACCCGCTCGGCCAGCGCCCGGGACGCCGCGGCGACCCCGGGCACCCGGCTCGCTCCGCTGAGCGCCGCACTCAGCCAGGCCAGTGCGGACGAGTGCTCCCCCAGCCGCGGCACCCCGAGGTAGACCTCCACCTCGGCCAGCTCGAACGAGCGGGGCAGGAACAGCGGCTCGCTGCCGGCGACGCTGACCCCGGTCAGGCTCCGGCCCGCCACCTCGAACGTGCGCGTCCGTCGCCCGACCGCCTCCTCCACCAGCCGCCCGCCGGACCAGAGGTACCCCGGCTCGAGCAGCATGCCCAGCGCCGATGCGCGCGTCCCCCCGCTGATACCCGCCCCGAGCCCGAAGTAGCCGACCCGCACCCCCGACACCTCACCCTGCGCGGCCTCGATGGCCAGGGCGGCCGCGAGGTGGCCAGGGACGTAGTCGAAGCCGAAGGCGGGCAGCAGCGTGGCGCCACTCTCCCGGGCGCGCTCGTGCCGGGTCTGCATCCAGCGCAGGAAGGAGTGCTCACCGGTCGAGTCCAGGTAGCCGGCCCCGACCGATATCGCCGCCTCGACCGCGGGGTGGCCCACCCGGGCGAATGGGCCGACGGTCGTGACCAGCACGTCGCCGGGCTCGAGCAGTCCCGCCACCGATGTGGGGTCCGCGGCGTCGGCGGTGGCCACGTCGGCGACGAGGTCGAGCTCGTCACGTACGGCCTCGACCCTGGCCGCGGAGCGGCCGGCCAGCACCAACGGGACGTCCCGTCGGCCCAGCTCGGCCGCCGTCAGACACCCGGTGTACCCACTGGCACCGAAGAGGACGACCCGCACCGCTCCACGCTAGTGGGTGGCGCGACGCATGCTCGCGTCACGAGAACCACCGGCGTGACTCCGCGCCGAACCGCTGTGTCGAAGCAGGGTGCGCAGCGCCTCCAGCTGGTCGGGCCTGGCCGCGTACCAGATGTTGGCGCCGCGGCGCCGGGAGACCACCAGGCCGGCGTCGCGCAGGACCTTGAGGTGGTGGGACACAGTGGGTTGGGAGCGGCCCACCGGGCCGACGAGGTCGCAGGCGCAGACCTCGCCGCCGGGAGCGGTGAGCAGGAGGCTGAGCAGCCGCAGCCGAACCGGGTCACCCAGGGCGCGAAAGGCGCCCGCCATTCGCTCGGAGTCGTCCTCGTCGAGCACCTGGGCCGCGATCGGCTCGCAGCAAGCGCGCAGGTCCAGGACGGGTCCGAGGTCGCGGTGGGTACCCACAGCCCCATGCTAGGCGCTGTCATCGATGTTCGTCGATATTGACATATCTCGATATCGGGCGCACGATGACGACACCGACGAGGCAGGGAGACCGCAGCGGTGACGACGAGCGAGCAGCCGCGGCGGGACGTGCGTACGGTCGTGCGCGAGAAGTACGGGGCTGCAGCCGCCGCCGTGACCGGGGGCGGCTCGTCGTGCTGCAGTCCTGTGGACATCGAGCCCGGGCTGGGCGCGGTGCTCTACGCCGACGCCGATCGGGCCGCGCTGCCGGACGCGGCGGTGGCGGCGAGCCTGGGCTGCGGCAACCCGACGGCCGTGGCCGACCTGCACCCCGGCGAGAGGGTGCTCGACCTCGGCTCGGGCGGGGGCATCGACGTGCTGCTGTCGGCCCGCCGGGTCGGGCCGACCGGCTTGGCCTACGGGCTGGACATGACCGAGCAGATGCTCGACCTTGCTCGCCGCAACGCCGCGCAGGCAGGCGTGGACAACGTCGAGTTCCTGCACGGTCACATCGAGGAGGTCCCGCTGCCCGATGGCGCGGTCGACGTGGTCATCTCCAACTGCGTGGTCAACCTCAGCCCCGACAAGCCTGCGGTGCTGGCCGAGGCCTTTCGGGTACTCGCCCCCGGCGGACGGCTGGGCATCTCCGACATCGTCGCGGAGGACTCGCTCACCCCAGCGGAGCGGGCCGAGCGCGGCTCGTGGGTCGGCTGCATCGCCGGGGCCCTGGGGATCGGCGAGTTCGGCGCGCTACTACGCGCCGCCGGGTTCGTCGATGTGCAGGTGACCCCCACCCACGAGGTCGCCCCGGGCATGCACGCGGCGATCATCCGCGGTCGCAAGCCCGCCGGCTGCTGCGGGTGACCCCTGACCCTGATCGCCACTGCGTCGAGCGACCGCGTCGTCTCGGAGGATCGCGCTCCGGCTTGACGGCCGGCACATCTCTCCAACCATACTTGCCTCAATGTCTGGTGAGGCAACGGTGACGCTGCGGGCGCAGCTGCACGCCGCCCTGGGTGACCCGACCCGTCTGGCGGTGGTGGATGCCCTGGCCTTGAGCGACCTCTCCCCCGGGGAGCTGGCACAGTCGCTGGGGATCAGGTCGAACCTGCTCGCCCACCACCTGCACGTGCTCGAGTCGGTCGGGCTGCTGTGCCGGGTGCGTTCGGAGTCCGACCGTCGCCGCGCCTACCTGCGGCTCGAGCGCGACGTGCTGGACGGGCTGCTGCCCGTCCAGCAGCGGACAGCGGAGCGGGTGGTGTTCGTCTGCACGCACAACTCGGCCCGGTCCCAGCTCGCCACCGCGCTCTGGCGCACGGTCAGCGACGTCCCCGTCGCGTCCGCCGGCACCCACCCCGCTCGCCGGCTGCACCCTCGGGCGGTCCGAGCCGCCCGTCGCCACGGGCTGGTGCTCGACACCGCCCGACCGGTCCCCGTCGAGGAGGTCCTGACCGACCGCGACCTCGTCGTCACCGTCTGCGACAGCGCCCACGAGGAGCTGGAGCAGCTGCTGTCCGCGCGCACCCGACCGGCCCTGCACTGGTCGGTGCCCGACCCGGCCCGCGTCGACACCGACGCCGCCTTCGAGGCCGCCTACACCCAGGTCGCCGCCCGTGTCGCCGCCGTGGCCCCGACCGTCCACCTCGCCCGACCCGCCTGAGGAGTCAGCCGTCGTGAGCACCGACCGTCCCGTGCCGATCGCCCTGCTGGACGACCTCGGCATCCCGGCGGCACCGTGATCGGCCGGGTGCTGCACCGCCGGCACGCAGCGGAGACCCTCGGGACGGGGCTGCTGGTGGCCACCGTCGTCGGCTCCGGGATCATGGCCACCTCGCTCACCGACGACCTGGGGCTGGCGCTGCTCGTCAACGCCGTCTCCACCGTGCTGGTGCTCGGGGTGCTGATCTGGACCCTCGGCCCGATCTCGGGCGCACACTTCAACCCTGCGGTCACCCTCGTCGCCACGTTGCGTCGTGAGATGCCCGCCCGCGAGGGCGCCTTCTACCTGACCGCCCAGCTGGTCGGCGCCACCCTCGGTGTCGCCCTGGCCAACGTGATGTTCGACCTGCCCGCGTGGCAGCTGTCCACCACCGACCGCGTCGCCACCGGCACGCTGCTCGGGGAGGTCGTCGCCACCGCCGGCCTCGTCTGGGTGATCGGCGCCCTCACCCGCACCGGCCTGGGGCGGCTCGGGCCGGTCCTCGTCCCCGCCTGGATCGGCGCGGCCTACTTCTTCACCGCATCGACGTCCTTCGCCAACCCGGCGGTCACCTGGGGACGGATGTTCACCGACACGTTCGCGGGGATCGCGCCCGCCTCCGTCGCCCCGTTCGTGCTCGCCCAGCTCGTTGGTGCCGCCCTCGGCGCGGGGCTCACCGAGCTGTTCCACCCGCGCCTGGGTGTCACCCCCGAGCCGCTCGACCTCCCCGCACCCGTCCACACCGACCGCGACTGAGCACCGCGCCCGGACCCTCGGAGGCCTGACTCAGCGCCACCAGGCCCGGCGTCCGGGCCTGGTGGTGTCCACTCGCGGGGTGACGGCTGTCGGCCCGGCTGCCGGCGCACTCGGCTGCGCCGCCGTGCCGGCGATCACCAGGTGAATGATCACCCTCGCCCGTCACCCAGCCCGACCCCGATGACGCTGCACCCGGGTCCGCATGCTGGCTCGAGCCGACGGGGGGACTCGAACCCCCAACCACCTGTTTACAAGACAGGTGCGCTGCCAGTTGCGCCACGTCGGCGGGCCGGGCCTGAGCCCGCCACGAGTGTACGGAGGCGCGCCCCGACGGCGTGGTCAGCCGAGGGCGAGCAGCTCGGTCTCGACGTCGTCCACCGTGGCGGCGTCGCACAGCCCCAGCTCGACGCAGACCCGGGTCGCCTCGTAGGCGTCGCGAACGAGGTGGAACTGCAGCCCGTCGGCCTGCAGCTCGAGCGCCCGGCTGCGCAGCGCGTCGGCCCGCTCGGCCATGTGGGCGCCGACGTCCACGATGAGCACCGCGGCGACGCGTCCCGGGAAGGCCGTGGCGGCATCCAGGTACACGTCGGGGTCGCCCTGGCCCGAGTCCCCCACGCAGACGAACCGCAGGTCGGGGTAGCCCTCCAGCAGCCGGCGGATCGCCGCGCGCTTGTGCTCGGCCCCCGATCGGGTCAGGTATCGGTCGGTCGGCCCCCAGTCGGTGAGGAAGAGCGGCCCCCGGGGGAAGCCCCGCGCCGCCAGGAACTTCGTCAGCACCGGGTACATCGACCACGAGCCGGTCGAGACGTAGAAGAAGCACGGAGCGCCCGCGCGAGCCAGCCCCCGGTAGAGCGAGGCCATCCCGGGGATCGCCGCCCGGCTGTTCGCGTCGCCGAGCAGCGTGGTCGTGAACGCCGTCAGTCCCTCGGTGAGTCCGGTGCGAAGGATCGTGTCGTCGATGTCGCTGATCACGGCGGCGGGGCTGGACGGGTCGGGGACGAGCACGACGCCCTCTCCCACCGCGCCGTCGTGGTCGGCGTCATCCGGCAGCACCTCGGCGTGCACCTCGTGCCATCCGGGCTGCAGACCAGGGACGGTGAGCACCCCGGCGGCATAGCCGCGCCGCCCGGTCACCACCACCGTCTGCACGTCCTCGACCGTGACGACCACCTCGACCTGAGGCAGGCCCAGCGCGAAGAAGCGGCGCACGTTCTGCTTGGCTGCCGAGACCAGGGCCAGGTCCTCCCCGACGTCGGGCATCGCGGGCTCCTCCATCACCCGCAGGTGCACGCGCACCTCGTCCCCGACGACGTAGCCGCGGTGCACCACCACCCGCATGCCGCGGAAGGTGCCCGCGCCCAGCTTGCGATCGCGCCGGTAGCGGGTGAGCCGGCGGTCCAGGTCGGAGACGACCTGGACCGTCTCGGCGCTGCGCACGACCCGGCCCAGCGCCTGGCGGGGATGGCGCAGCTGGTCCGGCAGCACGCTCAGGTGGCCGTCGAGCGGATGTAGAGCTCGAGACTGTCGCGCTCGGTCTCCAGCTCGGCGACGCGCCTCTTGACCAGGTCACCGATGCTGACCAGGCCGGACAGCCTCCCGTCGACGAGCACGGGGAGGTGCCGGATGCGCTGCTCGGTCATCACCGCGAACAGCGTGTCGACGTGGTCGGTGAGCTCGGCGGTGACGACCTCGCTCGTCATGATCGAGGCGACCTCCTGGTCGAGGACGGCAGCGCCGCGCGAGGCCAGCCCCCGCACCACGTCCCGCTCGGAGACGATGCCGTCGACGGTCTGCCCGTCCGCCGACACGACGGCGGCGCCGATGCCGAACTCGGCCAGCACGTCGAGCAGCCCGTGCACACTCGTGTCGGGTGGGACCGTCACGACGTCGCGACCCTTGATGCGCAACACGTCGGAGATGTGCATCGTCGACTCCCGTCACCGTCCGCGGCGGAGACCGCAACGGTAGAGCAGCCGCACCCACCCGGGAAAGGCCGGGCGCCCCACTCGTCCCCCGGCAGCCGGCTCACGGCGAGTCGTGCCAACAGCATGGTCTGCGGCGCCGGCATGGGGCAGACTGGATCCGACCTCCACTCGGATCGTCCGGCACGTACCTGCCGGTGGAAGGAAAGGTGCCGTCATGGCAACAGTCACCTACGACGCAGCGAGCCGCCTGTACCCGGGGGCCGACACCCCTGCGGTCAACCAGCTCGACCTCGAGATCGGCGACGGTGAGTTCCTCGTCGTCGTCGGCCCCTCCGGCTGCGGCAAGTCCACCGCGCTGCGGATGCTGGCCGGCCTCGAGGAGGTGACCAGCGGCCGCATCCTCATCGGCGACCGCGACGTCACCCACATCGCCCCGAAGGACCGCGACATCGCGATGGTGTTCCAGAACTACGCGCTCTACCCGCACATGTCGGTGGCCGAGAACATGGGCTTCGCCCTGAAGATCAAGGGCACCCCCAAGGACGAGATCGCCACCCGGGTCAAGGAGGCGGCCAAGATCCTTGACCTCGAGCAGTACCTCGAGCGCAAGCCCAAGGCGCTGTCCGGCGGGCAGCGGCAGCGGGTAGCGATGGGCCGCGCGATCGTGCGCCAGCCGCAGGTGTTCCTCATGGACGAGCCGCTGTCGAATCTCGACGCGAAGCTGCGGGTCTCGACCCGGACCCAGATCGCCTCGCTGCAGCGCCGGCTCGGCATCACGACGCTGTACGTGACGCACGACCAGACCGAGGCCATGACCATGGGCGACCGAGTGGCCGTGCTCAAGGACGGCCTGCTGCAGCAGGTCGACAGCCCGCTGAACCTCTACGACACCCCCGGCAACGTCTTCGTCGCCGGATTCATCGGCTCGCCCGCGATGAACATCGCCGACTTCGAGGTGCGGGACGGCTTCGCGCAGGCCGGCCAGGTCAAGCTGCGGCTGCCGGAGCCGGTGGCCCGGACCGCTGCCCAGGACGGCCGGATCACGGTCGGCTTCCGCCCCGAGGGCCTCGACATGGCCGACGCCAATGCCGAGAATGCCTTCCCTGTCGACGTGGACATCGTCGAGGAGCTGGGCTCGGACGCCTTCGTCTACGGCGTGACCGCCGGCGACGCGACCGCGGCCGTCATGCGCAACGAGAACATCATCGCCCGGATCGACCCGCACATCGCCCCCCGCAAGGGCGACCATGTCTGGCTGGCGCCGAAGGAGAACTCGATGCACTACTTCTCGGCCTCCACCGGGGCGCGGATCGACAGCGAGTCGGGCCAGCTGGTCGCGCAGTAGGTCCAGGCGGCTTCGACACCGACACGAGCACCAGCGGCGCCGGTCCTCCTCGGGGGTCGGCGCCGCTGGTGCGCCCAGGCCGGCCCAGCGGCAGGAGGTGACCCGTGGAGCTGACCGTCCTCGCCAACCCCAACGAGCAGGCGGGGCTGGTGGAGCTGCCCTGGGACCTGGCGCTGGCCGACTGGCCGTCCTGGTACCTCGTCGCACTGCCGCGCGGCATCTCCCGGCACGTCGTTCGATTCGTGCGGATCGAGCGGACGGTGTACGCCTTCAAGGAGGTGGTCGACTCCTTCGCGGTCCGCGAGTACCGGCTGCTGCGCGACCTCGAGCGGCTCGGCGTCCCGTCGGTGACGCCCGTGGGTGTGGTGAGCGGACGGGAGGGTCCCGACGGCGAACCGCTCGACTCGATCCTCATCACCCGCCACCTGACCTGGTCGCTGCCCTACCGGGCGGTCTTCAGCGGCCACCTGCGCCCCGACACCGTCGACCGGCTGCTGGACGCCCTGGTGGCGCTGCTGGCCCGGCTGCACCTGACCGGCTTCGCCTGGAACGACTGCTCGCTGTCGAACACGCTGTTCCGCCGCGATGCCGGCGCCTTCGCCGCCTACCTCGTCGACGCCGAGACCGGCGAGCTGCACCCCACCCTCACCGAGGGCCAGCGCCGGCACGACCTCGAGACAGCGCACCTGAACATCGCCGGCGAGCTGCTCGACCTGCAGGCCGGGGGGCAGCTGGGCGAGGAGATCGACCCGATCGAGCTGGCCGGGCAGGTGCCGACACGCTACGAGCAGCTGTGGGGCGAGCTGACCGGCACCGAGGAGTTCCACATCGGCGAGCGCTGGCGCATCGCCCAGCGCATCGGCCGGCTCAACGCGCTCGGGTTCGACGTCGACGAGCTGCGCATCGTCACCGATGTCGGTGGGGCCACCGTGCGCATCCAGCCCAAGGTCGTGGACGCCGGACACCACTCGCGCCGGCTGATGCGGCTGACCGGCATCGATGCCGAGGAGAACCAGGCCCGCCGCCTGCTCAACGACCTGGACGCCTTTCGGGCCGCGACCGACCAGCAGGGCGAGGACGAGGCGGTCGTGGCCCACCAGTGGCTGTTGCAGTGCTACCACCCGGTCGTCCGTGGCGTGCCGCGCGAGCTGCGCGGCAAGCTCGAGTCACCCGAGGTGTTCCACGAGGTGCTCGAGCACCGCTGGTACCTGTCCCAGCAAGCCGGTCAGCAGGTGCCCCTCGACGAGGCCGTCCGCAGCTACGTCGACACCGTGCTGGCGCACAAGCCCGACGAGCTGGCCGTGCTGGGCAGCGCCGTCCGGCCCGGCGAGCCGGTCGTGCCCGACGACCTGGAGGCCACCCAGCCGTTCCGGCTGCCCTGGGACGAGCTCGACGCTCGCTGACGCCCCGGCTCGCCGGGCACGGGCCGCACCCGCGTCGGACGGGCTACCGCCGGCGGGCCCGGCCCGCCGCGTAGAGGGCGACGCCGGCGGCGACGGAGGCGTTGAGCGACTCCACCGACGCCGCGATGGGGATGCGGGCCACCACGTCGCACTGCTCGCGCACCACCCGTGACAACCCCCTGCCCTCCGATCCGGCGACCAGTACCACCGGCTCGGCGAGCAGGTCCACGTCGGCCACGTCGGCCTCGCCCGACCCGTCCAGGCCGACGACGAACACCCCGGCCTTGCGGTAGGCGGCCAGCGCGCGGGCCAGGTTGGGTGCACGTGCCACCGGAACGCGGGCGGCCGCCCCGGCCGAGGTCTTCCACGCCGACACGGTCATCCCGGCGGAGCGGCGCTCGGGCACGAGCACCCCGTGCGCCCCGAAGGCCGCCGCGCTGCGCACCACCGCACCGAGGTTGCGCGGGTCGGTCACCCCGTCCAGCGCCACCAGCAGCACCGGCTCGCCTGACTCCAGCGCCCGGGCCAGCAGGTCGTCGGGGTGCGCGTAACGGTACGGCGGCACCTGTAGCGCCAGGCCCTGGTGCACCGCCCCACCGGTCAGCCGGTCGAGCTCGACGCGGGGCGCCTCCAGCACCGGCAACCCCGCTGCGGCCGCTGCCTTGAGCGCCTCCCGCACCCGGTCGTCGGAGTCGACTCGCTCCATCACCAGCAACGCACTCGCGGGCACCCCGGCCCGCAGAGCCTCCACCACCGGGTTGCGGCCGGCGACGACCTCGGTGGTCGGGGACGGCTTGCGGGTGCCGCCGCCGCTCGACCCGCTGCGCGGGCGGGACGGGCCGGACCCGCGAGGCTGACGCTGCTTGCCGGGCTGACCCTGCTGGCCGGCCCGCTTGCCCGCGGCCGCGGCGCGCCGGGAGGCGACGTGGCCGGGCCGCTGCTCGGCCTTGGGCGTCGGGCCCTTGCCCTCCAGCGCCTTGCGGCCGCGCCCACCGGACCCGACGGTGGCGCCCTTCTTGCTGCTCGGGTCGCGGCGTGCACCGCGGCGCTGCGAGTTGCCGGCCACTAGCTCTCCGTCCCTACGACGGCGCCATCAGGTGCGTCGACCGGGGGCTCGACCGGGGGCCCAGCCACGCTCCAGCGCGGCCCGGAGGCAGTGTCCTCCACCGCGACCCCGACGGCAGCGAGCCGGTCGCGGATCGCGTCCGCGGCGGTGAAGTCCCGACGCGCCCGCGCCTGCGCCCGCTGGTCGAGCAGCACGCCGACCAGGCCGTCCACGACGCTGCGCAGGCTGTCGGCCTCCCCGCCGGCCCGCGATGCCCACGGCTGCGCGTACGGGTCGAGCCCGAGCACCCCGAGCATCGCCCGGACGCTTCCCACGGTGCCGCGCAGCGCCGGCGAGTCGCCGCGGGCCAACCACACGTTGCCCTCCCGGACCACCTCGTGCAGCGCCGCCAGCGCCGCCGGCACGCCGAGGTCGTCGTTCATCGCCGTGACGAAGTCGGCGCAGGCGATGCCCGGGGCGATCACCCCGGTGACCTCCATGGCGCGTTCGAGGAAGCCCTCGATGCGCCGGAAGGCCGTCCCCGCGTCGAGCAACGCAGCCTCGGAGTACTCGATGTTGCTGCGGTAGTGCGCCGACACCAGGTAGTACCGCAGCTCGATCGGACGGACGCGACGAACGACCTCGCTCACCAGCAGGGAGTTGCCGAGCGACTTGCTCATCTTCTCCCCCGACGTGGTCACCCATGCGTTGTGCATCCAGTACCGGGCGAACGGACGGCCGGCGGCGGCGGACTGGGCCAGCTCGTTCTCGTGGTGCGGGAAGCGCAGGTCGATCCCACCTCCGTGGATGTCGAAGGCGTCGCCGAGGTACTTGCCGGCCATCGCCGAGCACTCCAGGTGCCATCCGGGCCGGCCCGCACCCCACGGCGTCGGCCAGGCGGCGGACGAGGGCTCGCCGGGCTTGTGGCCCTTCCACAGCGCGAAGTCCCGCGGGTCGCGCTTGCCCCGGGGGTCGGCGTCGGCGGCCGGCTCCATCTCGTCCAGCCGCTGGCCCGACAGCTCCCCGTAGCGCGGCCACGACCGCACGTCGAAGTACACGTCGCCCGAGCCGTCCTCGGCCACGTAGGCGTGGCCGCTGGCGATCAGCTCGTCCACCAGCGAGACCATCTCGGTCACGTGCCCGGTCGCCCGTGGCTCGTGCGTGGGTGGCAGGCAGCCGAGCACGTCGTAGGCGTCGGCGAACGCTCGCTCGTGCGTGGTCGCCCAGGCCCACCAGGCGACGCCCTCCTCGCTCGAGCGCTCGAGGATCTTGTCGTCGATGTCGGTCACGTTGCGGATGAACGTCACCTGTGCGCCGGACGCCTCCAGCCAGCGACGCAGCACGTCGAAGACGACGCCGGACCTGATGTGCCCCACGTGTGGCGGCGCCTGCACGGTTGCGCCGCACAGGTAGATGCCGACCCGGCCCTCGACGAGGGGGACGAAGTCACGGACCGTGCGCAGCGCGCTGTCGTACAACCGCAGGGACACCCACCCAGCCTACGGGGGCGTGCCGGGGGCTCTCAGCCGTGGAAGACCACCTTGGTGGCCTCGACCCGGCAGACCACCCGCACGTTGTCGGTGCCGTCGTCCCACGGGTAGCGGTCCAGCCCGCGGTACTTGGCGGCCAGCGCATCGATCAGCTCACGGCCACCCTGCTCCGACATCGTCACCGTGCCCCGCACCTCGAGGTAGGAATACGGGTTCTCGTGGTCGAGAACGAGTACCGCCACCCTCGGGTCGCGCTCCATGTTGCGCGCCTTGCGCCGTCCGCGCACGGTCGAGAACACCACGGTGTCGTCCTCGCGGCTGATCCAGACGACCGACAGCTGCGGCGAGCCGTCCGGCTCGAGGGTCGCGACGGTGGCGAAGTTGACGCCGTCGAGCACCGTGCGGGCGGCCTCCGGCAAGGATTGGCTCATGCCGCCACGCTAGCCCCGCCGCTCCCCTCCGCTCCACCGGAAATGATCACGTTAAGCAGGCGGGTTGCGGCTTTGCACGGTCTCGGCACCGTGCAAAGCCGCACGAGTCCTGCTTAACGTGATCAGTGGGGAGCCGGCGGCGCCACCGGTCGGAGCGGGACGACGAGGGCGGTCGCGATGGCGGCCAGGCCCTCGCCGCGGCCGGTGAGGCCCAGGCCGTCGCTGGTCGTGCCCGCGACCGACACCGGCGCGCCGCCGAGCGCCTCCGACAGCACCGCCTGCGCCTCGGCCCGGCGGGTGCCGATGCGCGGACTGTTGCCCACCACCTGCACCGCCACGTTGCCGACCCCCCAGCCGTGCTCGGCGAGCACCCGCGCCACCTCGGCGAGCAGCGCGACCCCGCTGGCGCCGGACCACTCCGGACGGTCGGTGCCGACCAGTGCGCCGAGGTCGCCGAGGCCTGCGGCCGACAGCAGCGCGTCACAGGCCGCGTGCGCGGCCACGTCGCCGTCGGAGTGCCCGGCGCAGCCGGCGTCCTCGTCCGGCCAGAGCAGGCCGGCGACCCAGCACGGACGCCCGACCTCCAGCGGGTGCACGTCGACGCCGACGCCGACCTGCGCGGTCACGCACTACCCCCGTGCGCAGCGTGCCGCAGAGTGAGAACGGCGTCGGCCAGCAGCAGGTCGAGCGGACGGGTCACCTTGAACGCCTGCTCGTCGCCGGGGACGACCACCACGGGCACACCGAGGCGCTCCACCAGGCCGGCGTCGTCGGTCGCATCGAGGGCCCCCTCCGCCTCGGCTGCGGCGTACGCCTGGTCCAGGGTGTCGCGGCGAAACCCCTGCGGCGTCTGGACGGCGCGCAGCGCGGCCCGCTCGGCGGTGCCCACCACCTCCTCGACGCCGGAGCCGTCGGGGTCCGGCGCCACCGCCTTGACCGTGTCGACGACGGGCAGGGCCGGCACGACCGCGGGGTGGCCGCCACGCACCGCCGCGTCCACGGCCTCGACCAGGCCGACGGGGGTGAGCGGGCGGGCGGCGTCGTGCACGAGCACGACGTCCACCTCGTCCGGCAGCACCGCCAGCGCGGCCCGTACCGAGCGGGAGCGGGACTCGCCCCCGGCCACCACCCGCACCGCGGCCGCGGGCAGCACCCGCGCGAGCAGCGCAGCCACCGCGTCGCGATCGTCGGGAGGGGCTGCCACGACGACGAGCCCGACTGGGTCGGCGGCGCAGAGCAGACGCACGGCGTGCACCACCAGGGGTTCGCCGTGCAGGTGCGCGAGGGCCTTGGGTCCGCCCGTGCCGAGCCGTTCACCACGGCCCGCGGCGGGGACGATCGCGGCGGTGCTCAGCTGGCGAGGACCTCGTCGAGGACAGCCTCCGCCTTGTCCTCGTTGGTCTTCTCAGCCAGGGCCAGCTCGGAGATCAGCACCTGGCGGGCCTTGGCCAGCATGCGCTTCTCACCGGCCGACAGCCCGCGGCCGCCCTCACGCCGGGTCAGGTCGCGCACGACCTCGGCCACCTTGATCACATCACCGGACGCCAGCTTCTCCAGGTTGGCCTTGTACCGGCGGGACCAGTTGGTGGGCTCCTCGACGTAGGGAGATCGCAGCACCTCGAACACCCGGTCGAGCCCCTCGCGGTTGACCACGTCGCGGACGCCGACGAGGTCCACATTGTCCGCGGGGACCCGTACCGTGAGGTCGCCCTGGGCGACCTTCAACACGAGATACGTCCGTTCGACACCCTTGATCACGCGCGACTCGATCGCCTCGATCAGTGCGGCCCCGTGATGGGGGTAGACCACGGTCTCTCCGACATTGAAACCCATAGAGTGCTGACCCCTTTCGGTGACACCAGCCTAGCACGACGGAAACGCCCCGCGCGCCCGACCCCGGAACATCTTCGCAGGTCAGGGGCTTGACAAATGCCCTCAGTCGTGGCAGCGACGATCATCGCGGCGATGCCGCGCGTCCTCGGTTCAGCCTTGTGCACAACGCTCCGCTTCCCTCTGACGGGTACCGGCGGCATGCTGTACGAGTGGCAGGCGAGCTCGAGCGCCGCCCCGGTCCCGGGGCGTTGCCCGACCCTGACTCCGTCGTGATCCCCGACGACGCGGCCGGGCTCGAGGCCGACTACTGGGCGCTGCAGGCCGAGCTGGCGGCTGAGCGTCGACGGGCGACGGCGGCCCGCGTGGCCGGCTCCCCCCGCGCCCGCCTCGCGGCCCGGCTCACCCCGATGCTGCTGGGCGGACTCATCCTGGTGGCGTTCCTGGCGAGCCTGGCCGGCATGGTGCGGCCGATGACCGCCCCGCCGACTCAGGCCGGACGGCTGGCCGCGTCCGCGGCGCCCGCAGGCACCGTCGGCGGCCTGCTGCCCCCCGGGGTCGTCGAGGTGGACGGGGCCACCCTGTCGCTGCGCGACGTGCGACCGGCCCTGCTGGTCTGGCTGCCCGCGACGGGAGCCGACGAGGCCCTGCTGGCGTCGCTGCGGCTGCAGGCGAGCGCTGCCGGGGTCCCGCTGGTGCTGGCCGGGCCACCCGAGCGTGAGCGGCTGCTGGCCGAGTCGGCGGCGGGCGTCGGCGCCGGGCACGTCGCCGTGCTGCTCGACCCGGCATCGGCGCTGCTGAAGGGCTTCGGCCTGGCACCCACCGGCGGCCCGGTCGTCGCCGTGGTCGGTGCCGATGGGCGCCTGCATGCGGTGCTGGACGACCCCGCCCCGGGCACCCGGCTGGAGTCGGTGCTCTCCCGCGTCGTGACCGGCAGCCCGCCGGCCGCGTCCTGACCCCAGCGGCCACCTCGTGGTCACCGGCGAGGTGGGGCGCGCACGAACGCGGCATCTGGCCGGTCAGGCCCCCTCCTCGCCGACTAGGCTGCGCACTCGTGAGCCTCGACGTGACCCGCCGCCGCCACCTGCCCGTCCTCGGTGTGGCCGCCGCCGCGGCGCTGCTCGCCGGCTGCGGAACCGGCCTGGACGCCCAGACCCAGCAGTGGTACAACCCCACCGACGGCACCAGCACCGACCCCCAGACCTCGCTGGACGCCATGGCCGTCCGCGACCTCGTCGTGGTCTCGGACGGCACCGACGCCCGGGTGCTGGCGACCGTGGTCAACACGACGGACTCCGAGGACGAGGTCGTCGAGGTGCTCGTGGCCGGCGAGAGCGCCGACCTGGACGGCGACTTCCTCGCCGCCCCCGGCTCGGTGCTGCGCATCGGCGAGCCGGCCGATACCGCTGCGCAGGTCGACGGCGTCGGGGTGGAACCGGGCCTGCTCACCGACGTCGAGATCCGCTTCGCCTCCGCGCCTGCTGTCACGCTGGAGGCGATGGTGCGGGCTCCGGCGCGCTACTACTCCGACTCCGCGCCGTCCTGACCCTGGGCGGCAGCTCTGGGCGGCCGCCCAGGGGCAGCCTCACGGCTCGAACTTGTAGCCCAGACCACGCACCGTGACGATGTAGCGCGGCTCGCCTGGGTCGGGCTCCACCTTGGCCCGCAGCCGCTTCACGTGCACGTCCAGCGTCTTGGTGTCGCCGACGTAGTCGGCGCCCCAGACCCGGTCGATGAGCTGGCCGCGGGTCAGCACCCGGCCGGCGTTGCGCAGCAGCAGCTCCAGCAGCTCGAACTCCTTGAGCGGCAGCTTCGTCTTCGAGCCGGCCACGGTCACCACGTGTCGCTCGATGTCCATGCGAACCGGGCCGGCCTCGATCACCGTCGGCACCAGGTCGGCGTCGTCCTTGCCCCGGCGCAGCACCGCCCGCACCCGGGCGACCAGCTCCCGCGAGGAGAACGGCTTGGTGACGTAGTCGTCGGCCCCCAGCTCGAGCCCGACCACCTTGTCGACCTCGCTGTCCTTCGCGGTCACCATGATCACCGGCACGTTCGAGCGACCCCTCAGCGCCTTGCACACCTCGGTGCCCGACGTACCGGGCAGCATCAGGTCGAGCAACACCAGGTCGTGGCCCCAACGGTCGAACTCCGCCAGCGCGGTGTCACCGTCGGCTGCCACCGTCACGTCGTACCCTTCCTTGCGCAGCAGGTAGGAGAGGGCGTCGCTGATGGACTCCTCGTCTTCCACGACCAGTACGTGCGTCACGGGCTCCTCCGTCGTCGACTCAGGCTCGTCCGACGCGGGCCGGGCTACCCACGTACGGGTCATCGGGCTGAACAGGGTGCATGGGCAGGCGCAGCGTGAAGGTCGACCCGGCGCCCGGAGCACTCCACACGGTCACCTGCCCGCGGTGCGCGGCGACGATGTGCTTGACGATGGACAGGCCCAGGCCGGTGCCCCCGGTCTGGCGCGAGCGGGCCGGGTCGACCCGGTAGAAGCGCTCGAAGATGCGTTCGAGCTCCTGCTCCGGGATCCCGATGCCCTGGTCGGTCACAGTGATCTCGACCATCTCCTCGCGGGTACGCACAGCCACGGCCACCCGGGTGTTCTCGTCGCTGTAGGCGACGGCGTTCTCCACCAGGTTGGCCAGCGCGGTCACCAGCATCTCCTTGTCGCCGACGACCTGCAGCCCGGTGGTGCCGCCTCGCACCAGGCGGATGCCCCGTCGCTCGGCGGTCGCCCGGCAGCGGTCCATCGCCTCTCGGATCACCGTGTCGACCCGCACCGCCTGGGCGCCCTCGACCGGGTTGTCGAACTGGAGTCGCGACAGGTCGATGATCTCGGTTACCAGCTTGCCCAGCCGGGCCGACTCCTTCTGCAGACGCCCGGCGAAGCGTTCGACCGCCACCGGGTCGTCTGCAGCGTCGGCGATCGCCTCCGACAGCAGCCCGATCGCCCCGACCGGCGTCTTGAGCTCGTGGGAGATGTTCGCGACGAAGTCGCGGCGGGCCTCCTCGACCCGCTGCGCTCGGGTGCGGTCGTCCAGCAGCAGCAGCACCCTCCCCTCGGTCAGGGGGCTCGCGCGCACCTCCAGCACGGTCGGCGGCTCTCGTCGCTGGCTGGGCTTCAGGGCGACCATGCTCTCGTACGCCTTGTCGTCCCGGACGGCGCTGCGGGCCAGCTCGACGAGCCGCTCGTCGGTGAGGCGTCGCGCTCGCACCACCCCGTACGAGTACGCCGACGGGCTGGCCTGCACGACCACCAGGTCGTCGTCCAGCAGGACGGCGCTGGAGCGCAGCGCGGCCAGCAGCGGGCCGATCTCGTCGGCTGGTGTCACCGGACGGTCGACCGTGCGCTGCGTGCGCGCTCGAGCAACGAACGCGCCGAGGAGCAGTCCCAGCGCGAGCGCGCCGAGCACCAGCCCGAGCACCGCCACACCGCTCACGCCTCGATGGTAGAAGCCAACCGGCGCCGGCACAGGCGGGCGAGCGCTCGCCGGGCACTTCGTCCCGCCCCGTTCACGCCGTGGTGGACCACCGTTCATGCGGTCGGCCGACCGCATGACACCGGCCCGCGTAGCGTGGGGCACCAGCAGACCACGCCGAGCGCGAAGGACCGTCCATCGACATGCGCACCGTCTTCCACGTGCGGCTGGTGGGCATCGTCGAACAGCTCGTGGCGATGACCGAGCAGGTCGCCGAGATGATCGCCGGCGCGACGGCCGCATTGCTGCAGGCCGACCTCGAACGGGCCGAGGCGACGGTCACCTCGGACAAGGACGTCAACCTGGCCCAGGACGAGGCCGACGAGGCCATCATCGACCTGATGACCCGGCAGGGACCGGTCGCCGGCGACATGCGCAGCCTCGTCGCCGCGCTGCGCATCACCACCGACCTCGAGCGGATGGGCGACCTGGCCGCGCACATCGCCAAGGTGGCGCGACGCCGCTACCCGGACCGGGCGGTGCCCGACAACCTGGTCGACACGTTCGCCCAGCTGGGGTCGCGGTGCCGGACGATCGCCGAGAAGACCGGGGTCATGCTCGCGACCCGGGACCTGGCACTGTGCGACGAGATCTTCTTCGACGACCAGGAGATCAACGCTCTGCACCGGTCGCTGTTCTTCGAGGTGCTCGGCCACGACTGGCCCGGCACCGCCGAGCAGGCCGTCGACCTGGCCCTGCTCGGCCGCTACTACGAGCGCTTCGGCGACCACGCCGTCCTCATCGCCGGCCACCTTCGCTACCTGGTCACCGGGACGTACGAGCGCGCCGGCGCAGCCCCGCAACGCTGAGCCGGACGGGCGTGCACCGCCGGCGGGTACCCGGCCCGGCCTGATCAACGGAAGGCTGCGGCACGCAGCCCCGATCGACGGACGCTTGCAGGACGTCGCCGTGATCGACGGACGATCGCAGCACGCAGGCAAGATCAACGGACGATTGCGTGGGTGGTCGTCATGATCGTTGGAAGGCTGTGGCTGCTATAGCAACCGCAGCCTTCCAACGACAACCCGGCCACGGCCGGCGCGCTCGCGCCGACGGGCGCGCAGGCCCTCAGCGGCCCTGGTTGGCCACCGCCTGGATCGCGGCCGCCGCGGCGTCGGCGTCCAGGTACTCCCCGCCGGGCACGAGGGGACGGAAGTCGGCGTCCAGCTCGTACACGAGCGGGATGCCGGTGGGGATGTTCAGCCCGACGATCGCCTCGTCCGAGATGCCGTCGAGGTGCTTGACCAGCGCCCGCAGCGAGTTGCCGTGCGCCCCGATCAGCACCGTGGCACCACTGCGCAGGTCGGGCACCACCGCGTCGTACCAGTACGGCAGCATCCGGACGACCACGTCGGCCAGGCACTCGGTCAGGGGCCGGGCCTCGGTGGGAAGGCCGGCGTAGCGCGGGTCGTCGTACTGGGAGAACTCCGAGTGCGGGTCGATCGGTGGGGGCGGGGTCGCGTACGCGCGGCGCCAGAGCATGAACTGTTCCTCGCCGAACTCCTCCAGCGTCTGCTTCTTGTTCTTGCCCTGCAGGCCGCCGTAGTGCCGCTCGTTGAGCCGCCAGTGCCGGCGGACCGGCACCCAGTGCCGGTCCGCGGCGTGCAGGGCGATCTCGGTGGTGCGGATCGCCCGGCGCAGCACCGAGGTGTGCACCAGGTCGGGCAGGTAGCCGCGCTCGGCGAGCAGCCGTCCGCCGCGCTCGGCCTCGGCCCGGCCCTTGTCGGTGAGGTCGACGTCGACCCAGCCGGTGAACAGGTTCTTGGCGTTCCACTCGCTCTCGCCGTGGCGCAGCAGGATCAGCCGGTAGGTGCCCTCGGTCATGGGTGCGAGCGTAGTGTTCCGTGGCCGGCCGCGGGTGTCGTTCGAGCGAGGTCAGGACGGCCGCAGGTGCTCGAACGCGGCGAGGTTGCCGGTGGGCTCGCCGCGGTCCAGCCGCCACTGCCACTCCGCCCGGATGGCCGCGGCGAAACCCAGCTCGAGCAGGGTGTTGAAGGACCCGTCGGCGGCCTCCAGCACCCGGCCGAGCAGCGAGTCGACCTCGTCGGCGGTGACGGCGGCCAGCGGGAGCCGTCCGACCAGGTAGACGTCGCCGGCCTTGTCGACGGTGAAGGCGATGCCGGCCAGGCGGGCGTTGCGTTCGAGCAGCCAGCGGTAGACGCCCTCGTGGTTCTCGTCGGCGTGGCGCACCACGAACGCGCTCACCGCCAGGGTGTGGTCCCCCACGCGCAACGAGGTCACCGTGCGCTGCTTGGCCTCACCGGGCAGGTCGACGGTGAAGGACGCCGGGCCGTCCCGGTGCCACTCCAGGCCGGTGCCGTCGAGGGCCACCACGACGGCGGCGACCGCGGCGTCGCGAGCCTCGGGCGTGCTCACCTCACAGCGCCTCGGGCAGCAGCGCCAGCCGGTCCTGCTCGGCCAGCGAGCGGGCGTCGGCGTAGCCGTCCAGCAACGCCTCGACCGTGGCGTCCCAGCCGAACCGCTGCGCGTGCAGGCGCGCCCCACGGGCCAGCCGCTCGCGAGCCGCCGGGTCGGTGACGACCCGGCCGAGCGCCTGGGCCCAGGCGAGCGGGTCGTGGCCGGGCACGAGCAGCCCGGACGAGCCGTCGGCGACAGCAGTGCGCAACCCCCCGACGGCCGCCGCCACCACGGGCGTGCCGCAGGCCTGCGCCTCCAGCGCCACCAGCCCGAAGGACTCGCTCCGCGACGGCACGGCGACCAGGGTCGCAGCGCGGTACCAGTCGGCGAGGACGTCCTGGCGCGCCGGCGGCGCGAAGCGCACGCGGTCACCCAGGCCGAGGTCGACGGCGAGCTTCTCCACCGCCTCGGGGTGCTCGAGCCCGCTGCCGCTGGGACCCCCGACGACGGCGACCACCAGCCGGGAGCGCAGCCAGGGCTCGCGCGCCAGCAGCGCCGCCGCGGCCCGCAGCAGCACGTCCGGAGCCTTCAGCGGCTGGATGCGGCCGGCGAACAGCAGCACCACCGCGTCGGCGGGTAGCCCGAGGAGCGCCCGCGCCTGCGCCTGGTCGCCGGGGGTGAACGTGTCGAGGTCGACGCCGGGGTGGACGACCTGGACGGCCGCCGGGTCGGCCCCGTAGAGGTCGACCAGTTGCCGGGCCTCGTCGTCGGTGTTGGCCACCAGCCGGTCGGCGGCGTCCACCACCTGCTGCTCGCCGATCACCCGAGTGTGTGGCTCGGGGGTGTCGCCCTCGGCCAGCGACGCGTTCTTCACCCGCGCCATCGTGTGCATCGAGTGCACCAGCGGGACGCCCCAGCGCTCTGCCGCCAACCAGCCGACCTGGCCCGACAGCCAGTAGTGGGAGTGCACCAGGTCGTACCAACCGCGGGGCCGCTCGGCCTCGGCCCGCAGCACCCCGGCGGAGAACGCGCACAGCTGGGCGGCCAGCTCGTCCTTGCTCAGGCCCTCGTACGGGCCGGCGTCGACGTGCCGCACGAGCACGCCCGGGTCGGTCTGGACGACCGCGGGCAGCCGGGACGAGGTGGCCCGGGTGAAGATGTCGACCTCGGTGCCTGCCTGGGCGAGCCGCCGGGCGATCTCGACCACGTAGACGTTCATGCCGCCCGCGTCGCCCGTGCCCGGCTGGTCCAGCGGGGAGGTGTGCATGCTCACCATCGCGACCCGGCGCGGGCGCAGGTCGCGCCGGTGCCGGGTGGTGGGTCGCAGTCTCATGGGTCCTCCGAAGGGTGCTGAACCGCCCTGGATTCTCGCGCATTCCCCGCCAGGGCTCGACTCGGGACTGCGCCGGAGCCTGGCACCCTGGTGCGATGCTGCTCACGGCGGTCGAGGGCGACATCACCCGCCAGCACGTGGACGTGGTCGTCAACGCGGCCAACCGGGCGATGCGGGGCGGCGGAGGCGTCGACGGAGCCATCCACCGAGCGGGCGGCCCCCGGGTGCTGGCCGACTGCGTCCGGCGGTTCCCGCACGGCCTGCCCACCGGCGGCGCCGGGTGGACGACAGCCGGCGACCTGCCGGCCCGCTGGGTGGTGCACGTGGTGGGCCCGAACTACACCGCCGGGGAGCGCGACCCCGCCCTGCTCGCCTCCTGCTACCGCGAGGCCGTGCGGCTCGCCGGGCAGCTCGACGCGCGCACGATCGCGTTCCCGGCCGTCTCCGCCGGCATCTACGGCTGGCCGCTGCCCGACGCCGCGCGCATCGCCGTGACCACGGTGGCCGAGGTGGGCGCGTCCAGTCGGCTCGACGAGGCACGGTTCGTACTGCTCGGGGCTGCCGCCTTCGAGGTCTTCTCCGCCGAGGTCACGAATCGGTCAAGGACGAATGGCTGATGGCCTTTCGCGGCGTCGGGGACCGACCATGGTGGGATGAGGCGTCCCGTCGTCGTCGGCTTGGTGGCGATGCTGCTGCTCGCCGGCTGCGGCGGCCTGTCCGACCAGGGCGCCGACGAGGCTGCGTCCCGTCCTGAGGTGACCGCGCAGTCCGCCCCGTCCCCCCGGCCCACGCCCAGCCCCACACCGACCGCCGCCGCGACCCCCGCCGCCGAGTCGGCCGCCACGCCGACCGAGACCCCGGAGCCGACGCCCACCCCGTCGCCGACCCCCGAGCTGGTCGCCGGACCGCCGATCTGGGGGCTCGGCTCGTCCGGTGACGACGTGCGCGAGCTGCAAGCCAGGCTGGCGCAGATCGACTGGTTCGACCGCGACCCCACCGGCTACTACGGCGACGTGACCGCGCAGGCCGTCTCGGGGTTCCAGGCCAAGCGCGGATTCCCCGTCGTCGGCTACGTCGACCAACGCACCTGGGACAGGCTCGCCTCGATGACGACCGAGCCCACCCGGGACGAGCTCTACCCGCCGACGCCGACGCCCACCCCCGCCGCTGCTCCCGCCGCCTCGACCGTGGACGCGCGCTGCCTCACCGGGCGGGTCATCTGCATCGACAAGTCGCAGCGGGTGGTGCGCTGGGTGGTGGACGGCTCGGTGCAGCTCACCCTCGACGCACGCTTCGGCTCCGAGCTCACCCCGACCCGCGAGGGCGTCTTCTCCGTGCAGCGCAAGGTGCGCGACGAGGTGTCGCAGCTGTACAACACCTCGATGCCGCTGGCCGTCTACTTCAGCGGCGGCCAGGCCGTTCACTACTCGCCCGACTTCGCCGCGAACGGCTACAACGGCTCCTCGCACGGCTGCGTGAACACCCGGTCCTGGGGCGGCATGAGCACCTTGTTCGACGCCGCTCACATCGGCGACCGGGTGGTCGTCTACTGGTCCTGACCGCGGTCGGCGGGCCCGACCGCCGGCCCGAGTGGTGTCAGTCGACGATGCGCACGCGCACGCGGCGGAAGCCGCGTCCCTTGTTCTCGACCTTCACGACCTCCATCCGTCCGATCTGGCGGGTGGACGCGACGTGCGTGCCGCCGTCGGCCTGCAGGTCCAGGCCGGTGATGTCGACCAGCCGCACCACCTGCAGGTCGGGCGGCAGCAGGTCGGTGGCCGTGCGCAGCAGCGTCGGGATGGCGTAGGCCTGCTCGCGGGGCAGCACGCTGACCTCGATCGCCCGGTCGGCGGCGACCTCGACGTTGCACGCCTGCGTCAGCGCCTCCTTGAAGCCAGGCGGCACCTCGGGCAAGTTGAAGTCCATCCGGGCGCTGCCGGGCTCCATGTTGCCGCCGGTCACCAGCGCGCCGAAGTCGCGGAACACCACCCCGCCGAGCAGGTGCAGCCCGGAGTGGGTGCGCATGAGCCAGGTGCGTCGCTCGTCGTCGAGGGCTCCGCGCACGGACGTGCCGGCCGGCGGGACCGGGTCACCCTCGGCCGGCACCAGCCGCAGGTCCTCACCCTTGCGCGCCCCGACGATGCGGGTGACCACGCCGCCCCACAGCAGCACCCCCTCGTCGGGCGGCTGACCGCCGCCGCCGGGGTAGAACGCCGACCGGTCGAGCACGATGCCCTCGTCGTCGACGTCGAGCACGACCGCATCCCACTCACGCAGCGTCTGGTCGTCGAGCTCGAGCCGATGGGTGCGGCCGTGCTGGTCGTGCGGGGGCAGCCCCGGCTCGGACGCCGGGGTGGGGCCGGTCACCACGGGCCGTACGGGCCCATGTTCTGCTGGCTGCTGCCCGGCCGGTACTGCTTGACCGCCGGGCGGACGTCCACCAGGTACACGACGGCGGCGACCGCCCCGATGAGGTTGAGGAAGGACAGCGGGTTGAGCACCACGACGTTGACGGCCAGGGCCACGCCGGTGATGGCCAGCCACAGGCCCTTGGTGCGCTTGCCGGCGTAGGGGAACGCCTGGGTGTCGGTGCGCAGCGCGTCGACGAACGCGAAGATCTTCAGGCCGATACCGGCCGCGAACAGAGCCCACGTCACCAGACCCTGGAAGGCGCCGAACACCTCGAGCATGCGCCCAGCGTACGTGGGCGGGACGGGCTGTGCCCGACGTCGCGCCCCGGGGCTCTCGCTGCAGGTCCGGCCCCTGGTGATCCACGGCCCCGCCGCACCACCCCCGTGCCCGGGTGGACCGCCCTGCCGGGCCCCTCGGGGCCGCGACCCCGGCCCTGGTGATCCACGGCACGGAGCCACCGTCGTCCGCCCCGTCGGAGTGAACGAAGCACCGCCGGCGGTGGCCGCGCT
>Ga0209594_1000310_pt1 | contig 32756 bp, 29 predicted proteins | sample AshMeaCrysSpring_FD_184126 | JGI IMG/M metagenome (GOLD analysis project Ga0209594, IMG submission 184126) | Groundwater microbial communities from Big Spring, Nevada to study Microbial Dark Matter (Phase II) - Ash Meadows Crystal Spring... | ecosystem: Environmental > Aquatic > Deep subsurface... | reverse complement strand
ACGCCGCTGGGCACCGCCTGGCTGGCGGCCGGGTCGACCTCGGGCATCGGCAGCGCGGGAGCCACGGCAGATCCGCCGGGGCGCCCACTCGGCCCGCCGGACGCGTCCTCCCCGACCGTGCCCCAGGCCTCGCACTGGGCGCACCGGCCCACCCAGCGCGTGCTGGACCAGCCGCAGTCGGTGCATCGGTACGTCACGCTGGGTCGAGGCATGTCGCGACGCTACGAAGGCGGTCCGACAGAAGCCGGGAGCCCGGCGGTGGGCTGCCCGGCCGACCCGCTGCGCCGCCAGCGCAGCACCGTCGGCACGGCCACCGTCGCCCCGACGGTCTCGGCCACCGCCCGCGCGGCCACGGCCGGTGGGAACTCCAGGGCCAGCACCTGCGTCATCTCGGCCCGGTCGGCGAAGCGCCACACCACCGGCAGGTGCACGGCGGCGAAGCCGCGGGCGGCGAAGAAGGCGGCGCTGCCCCGACCACGCACCGCCGTCCCGGAGGCGGCGAACCAGCGCGCGTAGCCGCGCTCGGACTCCCGGTCCAGGTCGACCACGGCCTGCACGCCGCCCGGTGCCAGCACTCGCTCGGCCTCGGTCAGGCCCGGCTCGCAGCCAGGCCCGAAGAAGTAGGCCCAGTGCGAGAAGACGAGATCGACGCTGGCAGGGGCCAGCGGCAGCGCCTGCGCGAGACCGGTGTGCACGCTCACCCGCGGGTCGAGCCGCGCGCGCCTCACCCGCTCGCGAGCCCGGTCGGCCAGACCGGGGTGCGGTTCGACGCCGTGCACCTGGCGCGCGCGGTCGGCCAGCCGCGGCAGCCAGAACCCCGTGCCGCACCCCACGTCGACGGCCACCCCGACCGGAGCGCCGCTGCCGAGCAGCTCGTCGAGCGCGGCGAGCACGAGCCCCTCCGGGTCGGCTGCGGCGTTGAGCCGCTCGTAGCGGTCCGGGTGCTGCCAGATGTTGGGGCTGGGCGTGGCCCTCACGGGCGCGGGGCGGCGACCGACGCCGGGTGCGGGACCACGGCGGTCGCGCACAGCTCGAGCAGCAGCGCGTAGGCGGGCTCTCCGATGAGCGCCACGATCTCGGCCCGGGCGCTGCGCACCACGGGTTCGTCGCCGACGTGCGCCTCGGTGGCCCCGCTGCAGTACCAGTCCAGGTCGTGCCCGCCCGCGCCCCAGCCGCGGCGGTCGAACTCGGTGAGGCTCACCTCCGTGTAGCTGCTGCCGTCGGGGCGCTGCACCTCACGGTGCTCCCGGCGCAGCGGCAGCTGCCAGCACACCTCGGGCTTGGTGCGCAGCGGGTGGTGACCCTCGCGCAGCGCCAGGGTGTGCAGGGCGCAGCCGGTCGGTCCGGCGAAGCCGGGCCGGTTGAGGAAGACGCAGGCGCCGTCGACCACCCGGGTCTGCCGCGATCCCTCGGCGTCCGTTCCGACGACGCCGCGCCGTCGGCCCTCGCCGCGCAGCTGCCACTCGTCGGCCCGTAGCCGCCGGGCCGCGGCCCGTACCCGTGCCTCGTCCTGCTCGTCGCTGAAGTGGGCGCCATGGGTGCAGCAGCCGTCGCCGGGGCGGTTCGCGTCGATGCCCGCGCAGCCACGGCCGAAGATGCAGGTCCAGCGTGAGGTGAGCCAGGTGAGGTCGGCGCGCACCACGGTCCCCTCGGGGTCGGCTGGGTCGGCGAACTCCACCCAGCTGCGGGGGAACCCCAGCGCGACCTCGACCACGTTCCGCAGGGTACGAGACGGCTCGGTACCGTCTTCGGGTGCGCCTCGGGGTCCTCGACGTCGGTTCCAACACGGTGCACCTGCTACTGGTGGACGCGCACCCGGGCGGACGCCCGCTGCCGGCGTTCAAGCACAAGGACGAGCTGAGGCTGTCCGAGCTGGTGCAGGACGACGGCACGATCGGCCGCAGCGGTGCCGACCGGCTGGTCGCCTTCTGCCGCGAGGCGGTGGCGCTGGCCGAGGACAAGGGGGCCGAGTCGATCCTCGCGTTCGCGACGTCGGCGTTGCGCAGCGCCGGCAACGGCGAGGCGGTGCTCGCCCGGGTGCGCGAGGAGGCCGGCGTCGAGCTGCAGGTGCTCGGCGGCGAGGACGAGGCGCGGCTGACCTTCCTCGCGGTCCGACGCTGGTTCGGCTGGTCTGCCCGGCGGCTGCTCGTGCTCGACATCGGCGGCGGCAGCCTCGAGGTCGCCACCGGTATCGACGAGTACCCCGATGTCGCGCTGTCGCTGCCGCTGGGGGCCGGTCGGCTCACCCGCGAGTGGCTGACCGGCGACCCGCCGCCGGCCGAGCAGGTGCGGGCCCTGCGCAAGCACGTGCGGGCCACCATCGCGCAGGCGGCCGGGCGGGTGCTGCGCGACGGGGAGCCCGACCTCGCCGTCGGCTCGTCGAAGACCTTCAAGCAGCTGGCCCGCATCGCCGGGGCCGCACCGTCGGCCGAGGGCCCGTACGTGCTGCGGACGCTGGACCGCGACGACCTGAAGCAGATGGTCCCCAGGCTCGCCGGGCTGACCGCGGCCAAGCGCGCGACGCTGCCGGGGGTGTCGGCGGACCGGTCCGCCCAGCTGCTCGCCGGCGCCGTCGTGGCCGAGGCCGCCATGGACCTGCTCGAGGTGCCGTCCCTGCGGGTGTGCCCCTGGGCGCTGCGCGAGGGCATCATCCTGCGCCGCCTGGACCTGCTGGACGAGCCGGCGCAGGCACCCGGGCTGCAGTTCTGACGATCCGGCTCCGCGCCTCCTACCCTGGTGGGATGAGCACGCAGCCCGGCGTCCCGCTGCGGCTCGCCGACGCCGGAGTCGCCCTGTCCACCGCCTCGGTGTACCCGGAGTCCACCGAAGCGGCCTTCGAGATCGCCGCGGAGCTGGGCTATGACGGGGTCGAGCTGATGGTGTGGACCGACCCGGTGAGCCAGGACATCGACGCGGTCGCCGACCTGGTGCAGACCCACCAGGTGCCGGTTCTCGCGGTGCACTCCCCGTGCCTGATCATCACCCAGCGGGTCTGGTCGCCCGACCCCTGGGAGAGGCTCACCCGGTCGGTGCAGGCGGCTCAGCGGCTGGGCGCCTCGGTGGTGGTCGCCCACCCGCCGTTCCGCTGGCAGCGGGACTACGCCCGCGACTTCGTGCCCAGGGTGACCGCGCTGACCGAGCAGACCGGCACGCTCGTCGCGGTGGAGAACATGTTCCCCTGGCGTGCCGGCGGCCGGGAGCTCAAGGCCTACCTGCCCGACTGGGACCCCACCGACGAGGCCTACACGCACTGCACCCTCGACCTGTCGCACACCGCCGTGTCGGGCAGTGACGCCCTCGCCCTGGCCGCCGACCTCGGTGACCGTCTCGCGCACGTGCACCTGGCCGATGGCACCGGCTCGGCCCGTGACGAGCACCTCGTGCCCGGCCGCGGCACCCAGCCCTGCGACGTGCTGCTCGAGCGGCTGGCCCGCGACGCGTGGTCGGGGACGATCGTGCTCGAGGTGGGAACCCGGCGGGCGAAGAACAGGTCCGAGCGCGAGGCCGACCTGGCCGAGGCGCTGGCCTACACCCGCCTGCACCTGGCGGCGGCGCTCACGACCGACCCGTGGTGACCTCGACGCGCTCGGCTCTGGCGATCGAGGTGAGCTCCTCCGGCCCCGGCGACCCGTGCACCAGCACGGCCGAGCCGTCGCCGAGCAGGGGCACCAGCAGCGCCTCGAGGACGACCAACCGGTCCAGCCGCTCGGCGACCACGAGCGTGCGCCTGCCAGGGCCACGTTCGTCGACCCGTCCCCGTGCCGCTGCTGTGAGGTCGGGGGGCACCGGGTCGGGTGGGGGCGCGACGAGTGGGGCGAACCGGTCGGGCTGTCCCGGTACCTCGCGGCCGTAGTCCCACGACCCTGCGGGGGTCAGGGCCCCGGCCGGGCCCCCGAGCGGCGCCGTGCGCACGACGACGAGCTCGCGCGCCTGGTCCTCGCCGCCGTCGGGCTCATCGGCGTCGCGCACCAGCACCGACGGCGGCCCGTTCCCCACCTGGCCGGGCAGCAGGAGCCGCGCCCCGACCGTCCAGACCGCCTGCGCCCACACCGGCCCCAGCCAGTGCGCCGGCAGCCGCACCTCGACCGGCTCGCCCGGGGTGACATCCAGGTCGTCGGTGAGCAGCCCGCACGTCTTGGCCACCCAGGTGGCGAAGGTGACCACCGAGAGCTCGACCCGGGCGCCGGTGGCGGGCTGGTACCAGGTGAGCAGCGGGCGGGCGGGGTCGCGCCGCTGCGCGGCGGCGAGCAGGTCGGCCGGCAGCACCGGCGGTCGCTCGGGCACGGACGAACCCTAGGGTGACCACCGTCTAGGCTCGCGTCATGGTCGAGGCGATCCTTCTGGTCGGAGGGCTCGGCACCCGGCTGCGGCCGCTGACCGATCGCACCCCCAAGCCGATGCTGCCTGTCGCCGGCGTCCCCTTCGTGGCACACCAGGTCGCCCGGGCCGCCGCCGCCGGCATCGACCGGGTGGTGCTCGCCGTCGCCTACCGGGCCGCCGAGTTCGAGCGGTACGTCCCCGAGCTGGCCCGCTACGGGGCGCAGGTCGAGGTGATGCTCGAGTCGTCGCCGCTGGGCACCGGGGGAGCGATCCGCAACGCCGCCCGGGTGCTCTCCTCGGGCCCGGACGAGCCCGTGGTCGTCTTCAACGGCGACGTGCTGGACGGGCACGACCTGGCCGCCCAGCTCGCCCGGCACCGGGAGTGGGATGCCGACGCCACCCTCTACCTCACCGAGGTGGAGGACCCCCGCGCGTTCGGCAGCGTGCTGTGCGAGCCCGACGGCCGGGTCACGCAGTTCGTGGAGAAGTCCCCCGAGCCGGTGACCAACCGCGTCAACGCCGGCTGCTACGTCTTCCGCCGATCGGTGGTCGACCAGATCCCACCGGAGCGTGTCGTGTCGGTCGAGCGCGACACCTTCCCCACCCTGCTGACCGAGGGTCGCCTGCTGCTGGGGCACGTCGACCGGGCCTACTGGACCGACCTGGGCACCCCCGAGCTCTACGTACAAGGCTCGGCCGACCTGGTGCGCGGGCTGGTCGTCCCCTCGGCGCGCCCCGGGCCGCCGGGGGAGGTGCTGGTGCTCGACGGCGCGCAGGTGCACCCCAGCGCGCGGCTGTACGGCGGCACCTCCGTCCTGCCCGGCGCGAGCATCGGCGCCGACGCGGTGGTGGAGGGCTCGGTGGTCATGCCCGGCGCCGAGGTGGGGGCGGGCTGCCGGGTGCGCTCGTCGGCGGTGGGCGTCCAGGCGTGGCTGGGCGAGGAGGTGCTGCTCGAGCACGCCGTGGTCGGCGACAGGGCGCGCATCGGCCGCGGGAACGAGCTGCGCCGTGGCGCCCGGGTGGCCGGCGGTCTGGACCTGCCGCCCGAGGCGATCCGGTTCTGACCTCGCCGCGCGCCCTCACCCGCCGGTGGGCACCGCCCGCCGGGCGGACCTGGTTGACACCCGCGGCGCTGCGGCTGGTGCTCGGTCCCCACCGCCGCGGCCGCGGCGACCCGACCTTCACCACCGACCCCGCCGGGGGTGTCTGGCGCACCGCGTGGACGCCGGCCGGGCCGGGGACGGTGCGACTGGCGGTGCAGGACGGCGTGCTCCAGGTGAGCGCGTGGGGGCCGGGCGCGGGCTGGCTGTGCGAGCACGCCCCGGACTGGGTAGGCGCGCACGACGACCCCACCCGCTTCAGGCCCGACCGACCCGTGCTGGTGGACGGCGCCCGGCGCACCGGCGGGCCACGGGTGGGCCGCACCGGCCTGGTCTGGGAGGCCCTGGTGCCGGCCGTGCTCGAGCAGAAGGTCACCGGCCTGGCCGCACGCGACTCCTGGCGAGCGCTCGTGCGCCGCCACGGGGTGCCGGCCCCCGGCCCCACCCCAGCGCCGATGCGGGTGGTGCCTGCTCCCCGCACCTGGGCGGCGCTGCCCGACTGGGAGTGGCACCGTGCCGGTGTCACGCCGCAGCGTCGCGACACCGTACGACGAGCCGCCGCCGTAGCGGCCCGGCTGGAGCAGGCCGCCGGGGTCTCCTCGTCCATGCTGGACCAGCGGCTGCGGGCGGTCCCGGGAGTCGGCGCGTGGACGTCGGCGGAGGTGCGCCAGCGCGCGGTGGGGGACACCGACGCGGTGTCGGTGGGCGACCTGCACGTCCCGCGGCTGGTCGTGTTCGCGCTGACCGGACAGGTCGACGACTCCGACGAGCGGATGCTCGCGGTGCTCGAGCCCTACCGTGGGCACCGCTTCAGGGTGCAGCGACTGCTCGAGCTGACGACGAAGGCCCCGCGCTTCGGCCCGCGCTACGCCCCGCTCGACGTCCGTGACCGCTGAGGCCCCTAGCCTTGCCGTCATGACCATCGGGTTCTTGGGCGTCGGCGTGATGGGCGAGAGCATCCTGCGCGGCGTGCTGGCGGCCGGGACCTCGCCGCTGCTCGTCCAGGTGGCCGACCGACGGGCGGAGCGGGCCCATGAGGTCGCCCGTCAGCACGGGGTGGTGGAGGCCACCCCGGCAGGGCTCGCCGCTGCGGCCGACCTGCTCCTGGTCGCCGTCAAGCCCGGTGACGTGCCCGACGCGCTGGCCGAGGTGGGCCCGGTGCTGCGCCCGGACGCGGTGGTGGTGTCGGTGGCCGCCGGGCTGACCACCGCGACGCTGGAGCAGCTGCTCCCGCCGCGGACCCCGGTGGTGCGTGCCATGCCCAACACCCCTGCCCTGGTGGGGGCCGGCGTCACGGCGATCTGCCCCGGGTCCCACGCGGCGCGCGAGCAGGTGCAGGCGGCGGCCGCGCTGCTGGCGACGGTGGGCACCGTCGTCGAGGTGGCCGAGGGGCAGATGGACGCCGTCACGGCGGTGTCGGGCTCGGGCCCGGCCTACCTGTTCCTCGTCGTGGAGGCGCTGGTCGAGGCAGGGGTGCGGGCCGGGCTCGGTCGCGACCTGGCCACTCGGCTGGTGCTGGCCACGCTGGACGGCTCGGCCCGGATGCTGGCGCAGACCGGCGAGCACCCGGCGGTGCTGCGCGAGCGCGTGACGTCTCCGGGTGGCACCACCGCCGCTGCCCTGCACCGGCTGGAGGCCCACGGGCTGCGCGCGGCCTTCCTGGACGCCGTGCTCGCCAACCGGGACCGGGCCCGGGAGATCGCCGAGGGCCTGGGGTAGCGGCGAGCTACACCGTCGGCTGCTCGCGCGGGGCGGCGGCGAACGCGGAGAACTGCTCGCAGTTGACGGTGGGGCCGGCGACGATCAGCACGTCGTCGGGGGCGACGACGGTCTCGGGCCGGGCGTAGACGAAGTCGCGGCCCGGCCGCTTCGTACCCACCACGGTGATGCCGTGCCGCCGGCGCAGGTTGCTCTCGGCCAGGGTGCGGCCGATCGCCTCGGGAGGGGGGACGACCTTCACCAGCGCCCAGCCGGGGTCGACCTCGATGAAGTCGAGCATCGTGCCCGCGATGAGGTGCCCGATGCGCATGCCCGCGTCCTTCTCGGGGCTCACCACGTGCTGCACCCCGAGCTTGGACAGGATCATCGCGTGCCGCTCGCTGAGGGCCTTGGCCCAGACCTGCTGCACGCCGAGGTCGACGAGGTTGAACGCGGCCAGCACGCTCGCTTCGACGTCCCCGATGCCCACCAGCGCCCGGGTGTAGTCGCGAGCGCCGAGCTGCTCGAGGGCTTCCAGGCTGGTCGCGTCCGCCTCGACGACGGCGGTGAGCTCGGCGGCCAGCTCGGCGACCACCTCGGGGTCCTCGTCGAGGGCCAGCACCTCGTGGTCGAGCGACACCAGCGTGCGCGCGACCGACCGGCCGAACCAGCCCAGACCGATCACCAGCACGTTCTCACGGCGCAGCTCGGGACGGGACCGTCGGGGCATGACTGGCCTCCTGCCTCAGCCGACCAGCGGTCGGGCTTGCGGGTAGCGGTAGCGGGTGCGGGTGCTGCGCAGCGCGAAGAACGAGAAGGTGGCGACCGGGCCGACCCGGCCGATGAACATGAGCACGACGAGAGCAAGTCGGCCCGGTGAGGTCAGCTCCGGGCTGACGCCGATGGACAGTCCGACCGTGCCGAACGCGGAGGTGGCCTCGAAGAGCGCCGGTCCGAACGGCACCTGGCTGGTGGTCATGATCAGCATGGCCCCGGCGGCCACCGCGACGAGCCCGACCAGCGTGACGCCGACCGCCTGGCGCTGGGTCTCGGTGGCCACCCGGCGTCGCGCCACGTTGACGTCCGGGTCACCTCGCACCTCGGCGAGCACGACGAACAGCAGCACCGCGAAGGTCGTCACCTTGATCCCCCCGGCGGTGCCCGCGCTGCCGCCGCCCACGAACATCAGCCCGATGGTGGCGAACAGCGTCTCCTGGTTCATGGACTGCACATCGACGGTGTTGAAGCCGGCGGTGCGGGGCTGGACCGCCCCGAAGACCGATGCCAGCGCTTTGGTGCCCGGGTCGAACCGCCCCAGGGTGGCCGGGTTGTCCCACTCGAACAGCACCATCACGGCCACCCCGGCCAGCAGCAGGGCCGCCGTGGTCCACACGGTCAGGCGGGTGTGCACGCTCCAGCTGCGGGGGCGCCGCCAGGCGCGGCGCATCTCGAGGATGACCGGGAAGCCGATGCCTCCGACGATGATCGCGAGGCAGATCGCGACCACCACCACCGGGTCGGCGACATAGCGGACCAGGTTGTCGGAGTAGATCGAGAAGCCGGCGTTGTTGCTCGCCGACACGCTGTGGAAGACCCCGTCCCACAGCGCCCGGGGCAGCGGCTCGTCGTAGGAGACCAGGAACCGCACCGTGAGCACCGCAGCGACGGCGACCTGCAGCGCCATCATCGTGACGAACACGGCCACGAGCACCCGGCCCACGTCGCCCAGGGCCAGGGTCTTGGTCTCGCGCTGCGCGGCCAGCCGGGTCTGCAACCCCAGCCGGCCGGCGATCGAGAGCACGATCAAGGTGGCGAAGGCCGTGATCCCCAGGCCGCCCACCAGGATCAGCATCATGATCACGAACTGGCCCCAGAAGGTCCAGTAGGTGGCGGTGTCCACCACCGTCAGCCCGGTGACGCACACGGCGGAGGTCGAGGTGAACAGCGCGGTGAGGGCGTCCGCACCACCGGGGCCACGGCGGGCCCAGGGCAGCATGAGCAGCACCGTCCCGACGGTGATCGCCAGCACGAACGCCAGGGGCAGCAGTCGCTCCGGCCGCAGCACCCGCTGGCTCCACCCGCGTCGCACGTCGGGCAACTTACCCATCCCGGACGCCGACCACGGTCCCCTCAGCTGAGCCGTTCGGCCAGCAGCCTCGTCAGCAGTGGGTGCGACGCGGGGTCGACCAGGTTGGCCGCCGTCAGGCCGGTGAGCCGGCCCACCAGCGCCACCCCCGCGGTCGTGTTGGCGGCACCGCCGGCGACCAGGTCGGGGCGGCGGCCGAAGGCCGCGACGAGGCCGGCGACCGCGTACGGGTCCGAGGCGCACAGCAGCACGAACCGCACCTGGTCGCCGATCAGCTCGGCGAGGGCGGCCCCGTTGTACTCCTCGAGCGGGGAGGCGCCGGCCTCGACCACCGCGACGTCGGCACCGGTGGCTGCCATCCTCGTCAGCACGGTGCCGATCGTGGCGCGGTAGTCGGCCTCGGGGACGGCCGTGGACGGCAGCCCGGCGTCCACGAAGTCGAACACGGCGGTGGCGCCGGCGTCCCACATCGCCAGCGGGTCCCGGTACCGGGCCGCCCCGGTCAGCTTGGCCCCGACCACCACGTGGCCGAGGTCGCGCAGCAGGCGCACCACCACCTTGGCCGACTCGGTCTTGCCCGCCGACATCGACGTCCCGATCACCAGCACCACCGGCAGCTCGAACGGCACCGCGTCGGGGGGTGCCGACGGCACCCAGTCGCTCATCCGCGACGGCTGCCCGCGCAGGTGAAGGTGCCCGACGTAGTCCAGCGCCACCAGGCCGGGCAAGAACGGCGACACCGACGTGGCCCGGCCGAGCAGGCCGGCGGAGGTGAGCAGGTGCAGCACCCCGTCCGGGCCGACGTCGCGCCAGTCGCCGACCGCCTCCAGCGTGGCGGCGCGACGACCGAGGGCGCCGACGAGCAGCTCGCCGACGCCGACCTCCGCCATCCGGCCCGAGGGCAGCTCGACCTGGCGCAAGGCCCGGGACACCGTGCGCACTCGCGCCACCACGTAGTCGCCGGTCTGCCAGCGGTCCTGGCCGAGCGGCAGGATGCCGGTCGCGCCGGTGTCGAGGTCGGCGATGCGCGTGACCGTGGTCGGGGTGAGCCGGGTGGCGGTGCCGGTGCTCATGGCCGGTGCCCGGCGCGGTGCGCGTCGACCAGCTCGAACGGGTCGCCCGCTCCGGCGGTGTCGCGCACGGCGGGCAGCAGCAGCAGAGCCGCCAGCAGCGCGGTGCGCTGCACCCACGGCTGGACCGCCACGTACTCGTGCTCGGCGTGCGCGCCGTCGCCCACCGCCCCGAGCCCGTCCAGGGTGGGGGCCAGCTGGCTGGCCGTGTTGCCGTCCGACCCGCCGCCGGCGGTGGCCTCGGTGAGGTCGATGCCCAGCCGTCCCGCCACGTCGCGAGCCGCGGCGTACAGCTGCCTGTTGCGTTCGGTGCGCTCCAGCGGCGGACGTCCCATGCCGCCCTCGACGCTGATCGAGGTGCCCGGGGTGGTGGGCTGCAACGCGCGGATCGCCGCGTCCACCTGTTCGGCGTCCTGCGCCGACAGCACCCGCACGTCGACCACGGCGCTGCTCTCGGGCGCGACGACGTTGGGCTGGATCCCCCCCGACACCATGCCGACGTTGACGGTCACGCCCCGGGCGGCGTCGTTGAGCGCGAAGAGCGCCTGGATGACAGCCGAGAGCTCGAGGATGGCGCTGGCCCCCGCCGTCGGGTCCAGCCCGGCGTGGGCGGCCCGGCCGTGCACGGTGACGGTGTAGCGGCCCAGGCCCTTGCGCGCGGTCTTCAGTGCGCCCGCGCTGCCCAGCGAGGGCTCCAGCACGAGCACCCGGTCGGCCGCGGCCGCCAGCGAGCGGATCGCGGCGGTGGAGCCACGGCTGCCGATCTCCTCGTCGGTGTTGACCAGCAGCACGGGGCGCACGCTCGGGCGCAACCCGCAGTCGGCCAGCAGGTCCAGGGCGGTGAGCGCCTGCACCAGCCCCGCCTTCATGTCGTAGGTGCCGGGTCCGGTCACGCGTCCGTCCACCAGCGCCGGTGGACGGACCGCCGTCGTGCCGACCGGCCAGACGGTGTCGGCGTGGCCGACCAGCAGCTGGAACGCAGCCGGAGGAGCAGGGTGGGGGAGCGCCGCTAGCAGCAGGCCCCCGCTGGCGCCGCCCGGCAGCCGCTGCACGTGCAGGCCCCGGTCCGCGCAGGACTCGGCGAGGCGGTCCAGCACCGGGCCATGGGTGGACGGGTCGGCCGACGGGGACTCCAGCGAGGCCAGCGCGAGCAGGTCGTCGACCATCCGGGCCTCGCGCGCCTGCGCCGCGACCAGCAGCTCGCGGGTCCGGTCCGGGGGAGCCGGCATGGCGGGACCCCCTACCGGCGGAACCCGACGTGGTAGGGGAACGAGACGGTCTCGTCCACCGTGGCGACCCGGCCGGGGTGCACGTAGGCCACCAGCGGGGTGGCATGCACGAGGTCGTGGTCGTCGACGTCCACCGAGCGCAGCAGGTGCTCGTCCACGTGTGCCGCGACGACGCGGCCGATGATGAGCACGTTGCCACCGAGGTCGTCCACGACTCGGTCGAGCCGGCACTCCAGGTGCAGCCGGCAGCCCTCGACCAGGACGCCCTCCACCACCCGGGCCGGGGTCAGGGACAGCACCTCCACCGTCGGCTTGCTGCCGTCGGTGGCGCGGGGCGCGGCGGCCAGGCTGGTCTGCAGCATCATCCGCGGGCTCGGGTAGCCGACGGTGAACTGCTCGGTCACGATGATGTTGCGGTAGGTGCCGTGGTCGGGGTGGCAGACGAAGCCGAACCAGTTCTGCCACGACACCGGCATCGCCAGGTGCTTGGGCGCGACGTCGGCCGAGCCGTCCGGCTCGAGCGTGGCGACCAGCACGAGGGGAGCCACCAGGGGGAACCGCTCCCAGATCGGCTGGCCCACCGGCAGGGACACGTAGTGGCTGCGGTGGCCGGCGGCGGTGCGCTCGCGCGTCTGCTCGCTCATGACCCCTCCTCCTGCCCCACGCTAGGGCGACACCCGGCCCCGACCGGTGGGTCGAAGGTCCCCCGGGGTGGCGCCTCAGGCCGGGGGGCAGTCGATGATCCCGTACTGCTCGCACTCGGTTGCCGTGAGCATGCGATCGACGCGCGAGCGGGCCAGGCTCACCAGGTCGGCCGTGTCCCACACCCACACCTGTGCCTCGCCACCTGCGACGGTGACGAGCCGGCTGCCGTCGGGGGTCAGTGCCAGTGCGGCGGGCCCCGGCAGGCCGGTGAGGACGACCCCCGCAGCCCCGGTGCCCGCGTCCCAGGCCCGGACCGTGCCGTCGACGCCACTGGTGAGCACGGTGCTCGCGTCCGCGCTCCACTGCGCCGCGGTCGCTGTTCCGCGGTGGCCGCGCAGCACGTGCAGCACGTCGCCGGCGTCGACGTCCCAGACGCGTCCCGTGCCGTCCTGTCCGACGGTGAGCAGTCGGGTGCCGTCAGGCGCGAAGGCGACATCGGTGGCACCCGAGGGATGCCGCAGCTCGGCGACCACCGCGCCCGAGCGGGTGTCGAAGACGAAGACGTTCGAGCCGTTCTGCAGGTCGGAGGCGGCAGCGAGTCTACGCCCGGCGGCGTCGAGCGCGACGTGGTGGCCGCAGTTCGTGTGCGTGCTCGGCTGGCTCGTCCGGAGCAGCCGCAGCGTGCGCGCGTCGACGAGCAGCGCCGGTGGTCCGTTGTCCAGACACTCGGAGGCGGCCAGCCACGCGCCGGTGGGGGAGTAGGCGAGGCCGCCGGAGAAGTGCGGCGCGCGACCTCCCACGAACGTCTCGTTCCGGCCCGTCGTGGCCCCGGTGGTGAGGTCTCGGGTCTCGAGGCTGTGCTGCGGTCCGTCCACGCTCATGCGTGCCGTCACGAGCTCCGGGCGAGACGGGTCGAACGCGATGCCGGTGACCACGTCGCTGCCCACGGCAGCGCCCGGAGTGGGTGGGGACCGCAGCACGATGGCGTCCGAGCCGTCCAGCCGAGCGACGCGCACGGCCGAACCGCCGCGCTGCACCGTGGCCACTCGAGCGCCGTCGGCGGACACGGCCAGGGGCTGGCCGAACCAAGGGATCCCCAGCGTGTCCGCCACACCCAGGGACGCGGGCCACGCCACGCCCTCGTGTGGAGTCCCCGCGAGCTGCAGTGTGAGCACGGTGTCGGCCCCGACGGTCGCCGCGACATCCCCGGACGGCGCCAGGGCCACGCTCGACCCGGCGGCGGGCAGCTCGAGCAGCGTGGTCCCCTGCGGGGTGTCGGCGGCGAGGTCCCACCGCGCGACCTGGCCCGAGTCGCTGCCGGTGAGCAACATGCCGGTGCGGTCGTCCAGTGCCAGCGAGGTCAGGACTCCGGACGAGCGGCCCCCGGCGCGGCGGGTCGCGCTTGCCGTGTCCCACACCTGCAACGCGCCGGTGCCGGTGGCCACGACCAGTGCCCGTCCCGCATCGGCGTAGACGAGCCCGGTGACCATGCCCGCGTCGATGGCGTCGAACCGCTGCAGCACAGCTCCGGACGGGATCGCGCGTACCTGCACGGTGTCGTCCGACCCGATGGCGACCGCTTGGCCGTCGGGACGAAAAGCGACGGCCTGGTCCTCGGAGAACAGGTCCGACATGCGCACGACGATGCCTCCGGTGACGACGTCCCAGACCACGACGCTGCCGCCGGCGGTGACCAGCAGGCTGCCGTCCGGGCTGACATCGAGGGGCAGGCGATCTCCACTGCTGCCCACGGCGCGGTGGTACCGCGGGTCGACGAGCTCGCGCACCACTCGACCAGTCTCGGTCGACACGAGCTGCAGGCGCCCACCGTCGCTACCCATGGCGAGGAGCCGCTGAGGTCGTGCCGCGCCCAGTGCGACGACCGGCGTGCCGTCGGGGGACGGCGGCAGCCGGAGCCGGGTCAGTCCTGTCGCGGTGTCCACCAGGCGCGGGTCGTCGCCCCCGACGGCGAGAGTGTCGTCGTCGACGAACGCGACGCTCTCCGCCCCACTGGTGCGGGCGAGCACTCGGTCGGCGCCGACCGCGGCGTGCAAGGCACTCACCGCGACCGCCGTCTGCTCCGGTGAGGCCGCCTGGTCGACGGCCTCGAGCGCGAGCAGCACGCCGAGCTCGGCGTCGGAGGACAGCGCCAGCGTCGACGAGGTCGCCAGCTCGCGCACCCGGGCGTCGCGTTCACGGGCGGCGGTGTCGCGCCCGCGCTGGACAGCCAGCAGGCCGAGCCCGGTCGCGACGAGCGCGGCCGCGGTCACGACGGCAACGAGGGATCGCAGCCGCTGCGCCGCCTGGCGCTGCGTCGCGAGCTCCCGGGCGAACCGGTCGGCCTCCGCCTGCCTCGCCCTGTCCCGACGGCGCCGGCTCGCGAGCAGGTAGGCCTGCTCCGGGCCGGTGAGCCGCACGCTGCCCGTCTGCTGCCAGGCCTCCACCTGCGCGAGTCGGGAGCCGGCGAGCAGGTAGTCCTCGTCCTGGCCGGACTGCTCCCAGTCAGCGAGCGCGCTGTCCAACGAACGCCGCAGGCGCAGCTGGTCATGAGCCGCCGCCACCCAGTCGGCCAGTCGCGGCCACTCGCTGAGCAGTGCCTCGTGGGCGATCTCGACGGTCGCCTCTCCACTGCCGGGGTGGCGGTCGAAGGTCAGCAGTCGCGCCCGGTCGAAGGTGTCGAGCACCGCAGCGACGACCGTGGCTGCGTCCCCGAGCGCCTCGAGCGCTGGTCGGGGTGCGCGCCGGCGTACCGTCCGGCCGTCGTCGGCCACGTTGACCAGCCGCAGGAAGACCTGCCGGGCGGCCTCCCGCTGGGCCGGGTCCAGCGCCTGGAACCCCTGCTCGGCACGACGGGAGACCACTCCCCGCAGCCCCCCGAGGGACCGGTAGGCGGCCAGGGTCAGCATCGGCCCGTCACGCTGCTGGAAGACCTCGGTCAGCGCGTACTCGAACTGGGGGAGGGCACCTGGCTGGTCGGTCATGTCGGCGACCAGCTCGGCGAGCAGGTCGGGTGCCACCGGGACGCCGACGCGACGCGCGGGGCCGACGGCGGCTGCCTCCAGCTCGGCCGGCGCGAGCGGGACGACCCCGACGATCGTCTCGGAGACGAGCGGGCCGAGTGGCGGTGCCGCGAGGAGAAGCCCGAGCGCATCGGCGCGCACGCAGAGCAACACCGTCACGGGCCGGTCCGGATCCTGGACGGCGGCGGCGAGGGCACGCACGAATCGCTCACGCACGGCGTCCTCACGCACCGTCTCGAACAGCTCTTCCAGCTGGTCGACGACCAGCAGCAGCCGCTGCCCGTCGTCGTTGCTCAGCTGGTCCGCCAGCGCCACCACGTCGTCGTCGCCGCCGGGAAGACGCAGCGACGCGGTGTCGTCCGACGCGGCGGCGAGCAGCGCCTCGAAGGGCTGGCGCCCGGGGACCATCGTCAGGACGCGCCAGGAGCAGCCGGTGCGTGCACCCAGGGTCGGCACGAGCCCGGCGAGCACGGCGCTGGACTTGCCCGAGCCGCTCGGCCCCACCACGGTGACCAGCCGGGCGTCGGTGACGCGGCGGGCGAGGTTGGCGACGAGGGCGTCGCGTCCGAAGAAGTCGCTGCCGTCCTCGGGACGGAACGAGCGCAGTCCCTTGTACGGGTTGCGGGTGGCGAGGCCAGGGATCCGAGGCGTGGGGACCGCCGGTCCCAGGGCCGGGTCGTGTCGCAGGATCGCCGCGTGCAACCGTCGCAGCTCGGGTCCAGGCTCGGCGCCCAGCTCGTCGGCCAGCGCCTCCCGGTACGCCTCGTAGGCGGTGAGGGCCTCAGCCTGGCGCCCGTCGCGGTACTGGGCGAGCAGCAGGCTCCCCAGCAGCCGCTCGTCCCGCGGGTGCTGCCCGACCAGTCCGGTGATCTCGCCGAGCAGACCGGTCGCCTGCCCGCTGTCGAGGTCGGCGCGGACCCGATCCGCGAGGGTGCCCAGTCGCCGCTCCCGCAGGACCTGCGCGTCGAGCAGCAGGGCCGGCTCGCCGCCGAGGTCGCCGTAGGGGTCGCCGCGCCACAGGTCGAGTGCCTGGTGCAGCGTGTCGGCCGCGGCGGCTGGGTCCACGGGCAGCAGCTCGTGGCCCCGCTCGGCGAGGCCGGTGAAGCGCTGCGCGTCGACCTGGCCTTCGGCCACCGCGAGCCGGTACCCGCCCGGCGTGGACTGGACGACGTCGTCTCCGAGCAGCGCGCGCAGGCGGGTGAGGTAGACCTGCATGGTCTTGCGAGCGGTACGCGGCGGGCGCTCACCCCAGACGGCGTCCACGAGCCCGTCGGTGGTCACCACCGAGCCGGCCTGGGCCAGCAGCAGCGCGAGCACCAGTCGCTGCCGGTACCCGCCCAGCGGCACCGCCCGGTCCCCGTCGATCACCTCGACCGGGCCCAGCACCCGGTACTCCATCACCGCAGTGTGGGACCGCCGACCGTCCCCGTCCACAGCGCGGGGAATCACGGCCGTTCCTACCGGCACGGCACCGGAGCAGGATGCCCGGTCAGGGCTCGGTACCCGGCCGCCAGCACCGGGCAGCGCGGGTGCAGCAGCGTGGCCGGGGTGGGGTCCGGCTCGCCTCGAAGCGCCCAGGCGAGCACCTCCGCAGCCCACTCCACGCCGCGCGCGTCGCGGTGGTCGGCGGGGTCGTCCCAGCGGGCCAGCCCGACAGCCTCGAGGAAGCGTGCTCGCGCCACCTCGTCCGCGTGCCCCTGCACCCATGCGTGCGCGAGCTCGTGGCCCAGCACGGCCCTCAGCGCGTCCCCACCCCAGCAGTCGCCGTTGCTGCAGATGGTGTCCTGGTCGGCGCACACGAGGACGTCGGTACTGGTGTAGTCGAACCAGCCCTGCGCGTGCGCGCACCGCGGGTCGTGGGGGTCGAACGTCACGGCGCGCGTCGGCGGGCTTCCGAGGCCGGCGCGGTCGAACCGGGCCAGCTCCTGGCGCACCAGGCCGTCGAGCCACCCGCCGCCGTTGCGGATCTCGACCCGTCCTCCGGACGTCTGCACCCCTCCCGTGACGCGCGCGCCGAGTGGCGCCGGCAGCCCACGCGCCACCCACCACCCCGCCGGCGTGCCACCGCAGCGGGCCACGCTCTCGGCCGGGCGCAGCGTGCGGGCCGCGGTGACGTGGCCGGCGGCGTCGAGGTGCATCCCTGCCAGCTGCGCGCTCGCACAGCCGGCGGTGGCCTCGAGCACCCAGAGCTCGCGGGGCCAGCCACCCGGCTGCGTCCGAGCCGAGGAGTACCGGGGGGTGCCCCGGCCAGGCAGGCGTGCCAGGTCGGTGCGTCGGTGGACGCCGTCGGGCCCCACCTCCAGCACCACGAGTACCTCCTTGCCGACCAGTGCGGCCCGCGTGCTGTCGAGGTAGAGCGGAGCCGTCACCCCGGGCCGGGTGCCCAGGTGCTCCTCCGCACGCAGGTACTCGGTGCGCCCGACCACCGACGTACCGCCGACCGCGGTCGGGTCGTAGGCCACGTCGGCGACCAGGTGGCGACCCCGCTCGCTGGTGGACCGGGCCCCGACCAGGCCCGCCACCCACTCCTGCGCCGCCGCCACGTCGCCGTCGATCGCCGACCCCGCCGCCGCGGCGGGCACCGCCGGCACGAGTCCGGCGGCGAGAACGCCAGCTGCTGTGGCGCTTCGGGTCCACCAGGTGCTCCGCACACCTCGACGCTGAGCGGGGTCGGCTGCAGCGGCGGAAGCGCGGGCTGCAGGCCGGCTGCACGCTCGGGGCCGTGGGCGCGGCACCCTGCCGCTCGGTCGTGGATAGGGTCGCGCCATGAGTCGGCGGGTCGAGATCGTCTGGGAGGACGACCTGGTCAGGTACAACTTCGGCCGTGGCCACCCGATGGCACCGGTGCGGGTCGAGCTGACCATCCGGCTGGCGCGGGCTCTTGGCGTCCTCGACCACGCCAACGTCCACGTGGTGGCGCCCGGCTACGCCGACGACGCGCTGCTGCAGACGGTGCACACCCCCGAGCTGCTCGCGGCCGTGCGCCGCTGCGCCGCCGACCCCGAACGGGTCGAGCTCGACTTCGGGCTGGGCACCGATGACAACCCGTGCTTCCCGGGCATGCACGACGCCAGCGCGCGGGTGGTGGCGGGGACGGTCGAGATGGCGGCGGCCGTGCTCGGCGGCCGGGCCGACCACGGCGTGAACATCATCGGCGGGCTGCACCACGCGATGCCCGAGCGGGCCAGCGGGTTCTGCATCTACAACGACATCGCCGCGGGCATCCGCTGGCTGCTCGACCAGGGCGTGGAACGCGTCGCCTACGTCGACATCGACGTGCACCACGGCGACGGGGTGCAGCACGTGTTCTGGGACGACCCGCGGGTGATGACGATCTCGCTGCACGAGACGCCGCGCACGCTGTTCCCCGGCACGGGCTACCCGGAGGAGACCGGCGGGCCCGACGCCGACGGCACGGCGGTGAATGTGGCCCTCCCGCCGGGGACGACCGACTCGGGCTGGCTGCGGGCCTTCCATGCGACCGTGCCCCCGCTGCTGCGGGAGTTCTCCCCGCAGGTGCTGGTCACCCAGCACGGCTGCGACGGGCACGCGGAGGACCCGCTGGCCCACCTCGCGCTGTCCGTGGACGGCCAGGTCGCCGCCTACGCCGCGCTGCACGAGCTGGCCCACGAGCTGTGCGAGGGCCGCTGGGTGGTCACCGGAGGGGGCGGCTACGCCGTGGTCGACGTCGTGCCCCGAGCCTGGACGCACCTGCTCGCGGTGGTCGCCGGTGCCCCCGTCGACCCTGTGACCGACGTTCCGGACTCCTGGCGGGGCTACGTCAGCGAGCGGCTGGGCCGGGGGGCGCCCTACCGCATGACGGACGGCGCCAGTACCCGGTACGTGCCCTGGGAGAGCGGCTACGACCCGGCGGACTGGCTCGACCGGGCCGTGCTGGCCACGCGTCGAGCAGTCTTTCCGTTGTACGGCCTCGACCCGCACTGGTGATCGGCCCTAGAGTTCGGGCGTGGCCGCCGACCTCGCCTCGCTGTCGTTCCTGACCGTGGCCGAGGTCGCCCGCATCATGCGGGTCTCGAGGATGACCGTGTACCGGCTCGTCCACGACGGCAAGCTGCCCGCGGTGCAGGTGGGCCGGTCGATGCGCATCCCCGAGGAGGCCGTGCGCGACTACCTGCGCGATGCGATGGTGAGGGCCGGCTGAGCCCGGCGGTACCCTGGGCAGTCCGCTAGTCGACCTCACCTCGAGAAGGAGCGGCCTGCCCGTGGGCTCGGTCATCAAGAAGCGCCGCAAGCGCATGGCGAAGAAGAAGCACCGCAAGCTGCTGCGCAAGACGCGCGTCCAGCGTCGCCGCCTCGGCAAGTAGGTCGGCCCATGGGCCGGGTCGTCCTCGTCACCGGTGTCGGGCGCTACCTCGGCGCTCGTGCGGCCGAGCTGCTCTCGGCCGACCCCGAGGTCGACCGTGTGCTCGGCGTCGACCTGGTGCCCTCGCCGTACCCACTGGGCAGCGCCGAGTTCGTCCGGGCCGACATCCGCAGCCCGGTCATCGCCAAGATCCTCAGCCGCGGTGACATCGACACCGTCGTGCACATGAACGTGCTCGCCACCCCCACGGCCGTGGGGGGACGCGCGCCGCAGAAGGAGATCAACGTCATCGGCACCATGCAGCTGCTCGCGGCCTGCCAGCGGGCGCCGGCGCTGCGCAGCCTCGTGGTCAAGTCGTCGAGCACCGTCTACGGCGCATCCCCCAAGGACGCCGCGCTGTTCACCGAGGACATGGCGCCCAAGCGTCCGCCGCGGTCGGGCTACGCGAAGGACTCGGTGGAGGTCGAGGGCTACGTGCGCGGCTTCGCCCGGCGACGACCCGACGTGTCGGTCACGACCCTGCGGTTCGTCAACTTCATCGGACCCCGGGTGCGCACCCCGTTCACCGAGTACTTCACCCTGCCGGTGGTCCCCACCGTGCTGGGCTTCGACGCCCGGCTCCAGTTCGTGCACGAGGACGACGGCCTCGAGGCGGTGCGCCTGGCGGCCGTGCACGACCGTCCGGGCATCTACAACATCGCCGGGGACGGCGTGATCGCGCTGAGCCAGGCCACCCGACGCGCCAGCGCCCTGCCGGCGCCTGTGCCGAGCGTCGGTGCCTCCGCGGTGGGGGCCTTGTTCAGGCGGGCCCGGCTGGCCGACTTCTCGCCGGAGCAGGTGCGGTTCCTCACCTATGGGCGCGCGGTGGACACGTCCCGCGCCCGTGCCCGGCTCAGGTTCGACCCGGTGTACACCACCGAGCAGGCCTTCGAGGCCTTCCTCGCTGCTCGCAGGCCGCAGGTGGGCACCGCCCATGCCTGGGCCGCGGCGATGGAACGGGCTCTCGTGGGCAGCATCACCCGGGGGAGGGTCGATGTCGCAGGCTGAGATCGTGCCCATCGGGACGCGCGGCCGCCCTGGCCGCGGTACCCAGCAGCGCACCACCCCCTCGTCGGCGGCGCGCTCGTTGGCCGGCGGGTCGCCGGGGCGCAAGACGAGGGCGGCGGCGAACCCGGCAACCTCGCCCGCGGCGCCGGAGCCGACCGAGTCGGGCCCCACCAAGCCTGCCCCCGCACGCGCCACGAAGCCTGCCCCCGCACGCGCCACGAAGCCTGCCCCCACCAGGCCCGCACCCACGAAGCCCGCCGCCGCCCGCGGGCCCACGGCGTCGGCCGACGCCCCGCCGGCGAACCCCGCTGCGGCCCTCGCCGAGGCCCTCCAGGTCGACCTCCCCCCGGCCGTCACCGAGCTGCTCGGGCTCGTGGGCGACGCCGCCTACGCGGTGTGGGGGCCGAGCGCCGACGAGGTCGTCGCCGAAGGGCTGGCCTTCCTCCGTCGCCGGCTCACCGGTGCCTACGAGATCGACGAGTTCGGCCTGGACCGCGACCTCACCGAGTCGGTCATCCTGCCGCTGCTGCGGCCGCTGTACGAGAAGTGGTTCCGCATCGAGGTGATCGGAGCCGAGAACATCCCGGTCGAGGGCGGGGCGCTCGTGGTCGCCAACCACTCCGGCACGATCGCCGTGGACGCCGTCATGACCGGCGTCGCGGTGCACAAGGAGACCCCCGACCACCGCATCCTGCGCATGCTCGGGGCCGACTTCGTCTTCTCCCTGCCGTTCGTCAGCCAGATGTCCCGCAAGACCGGGTCGACGCTGGCCTGCGCCGAGGACGGGCACCGGCTGCTGACCAAGGGCGAGCTCGTCGGGGTCTGGCCCGAGGGCTTCAAGGGGATCGGCAAGCCCTACAGCGAGCGCTACCGGCTGCAGCGGTTCGGTCGCGGCGGCTACGTGTCGTCCGCGATCACCGCCGGCGTGCCGATCATCCCGACCGCGATCGTCGGTGCCGAGGAGATCTACCCGATCATCGGCAACATGCCCACACTGGCCCGCCTCGTCGGGGCGCCCTACTTCCCGGTGACGCCGCTGTTCCCGTGGCTCGGGCCGCTCGGCCTGGTGCCGCTCCCGTCCAAGTGGCTCATCGAGTTCGGCGAGCCCATCCCGACCGACCACCTGGGTGCTGCGGTGGCTGAGGACCCGATGGCCGTGTTCAACCTCGGCGACCAGGTGCGCGAGACCATCCAGAGCTCCCTCTACCAGCTGCTCCAGCGCCGCCGCAGCATCTTCTTCTGACCCGGCGGGCCCTCCACGCAGATGAGCGACCACGACACCTTCGCCGTGCCACCGGCCGACGACCAGGACGCCGCGGCGTCGGCCGCGAGCGTCCAGGAGATCTACGCCGCCCTGGCCCCGGAGCGCCTCGCGGCCGAGGAGCACGAACCGGCGCCCCCGTCCGTCCCCGACCAGGTGCTGCGCTCGCAGTCGGTCGACGTGCTGCTGGTGTGCCACAACGGGGCCCGCTGGCTGCCTCGAACGCTCGCCGCGCTCGAGGCCACCGACGTGGTGCTGGGCTCGGTGACGGCGGTCGACACCGGCAGCACCGACGGCACCGCCGACCTGCTGGCGGGGTCGGAGCTGGTGGACGAGGTCGTGGTGCTGCGGGCGGGAACGGGCTTCGCGGCCGCCGTCGACGCCGCGGCCGACCGGGCCAGGGCGCGCAACGACAGCTGGGAGCACGGCGCTGCCGGCGCGCACTGGCTGTGGTTGCTGCACGACGACTCCGCCCCCGCGCCCGACGCGCTGCGGGCCCTGCTCGCCGGCGCCATCGAGCACGACGCCGCCGTGGTCGGCCCCAAGGTGCTGTCGTGGGACCGGCGCCGCCAGCTGGTCGAGATGGGGGTCACCCTCACCGGCTCGGGCCGCCGCACGACCGGGCTCGAGCGACGCGAGTACGACCAGGGCCAGCACGACGACCGCTGCGACGTGCTCGCGGTCGGGAGCGCCGGCATGCTCGTTCGCGCCGACGCCTGGGACGCCCTGGACGGGTTCGACCCGCAGATCCCGCTGTTCCGCGACGACGTGGACTTCGGCTGGCGCGCCCGTCGCGGTGGGTACCGCGTCGTGGTGGTGCCGGCCGCGGTGATCGAGCACGCGGAGGCGGCCGCGCACGGCCGCCGAGCGGGCGGGGCGCTGACGCGTCACCCGCACATCACCGACCGCCGCAGCGCGCTGTACGTGCTGCTGGCCAACGCCGGTGGGGCGGGGCTGGTGCTGGCCGTCCCGCGGGCTGTGATCGGCTCGCTGCTGCGGGCGATCGGGTTCGTGCTCGGCAAGGTCCCCGGGCTCGCCTACGACGAGCTGGTCGCGCTGCGCGGCGCGCTGAGTCCGCGGCTGCTCAGGCACGGCCGCCGCTGGCGGCGCACCCAGCCCCGGGGCGGGTCGACGCGCGGGCTGCGGCCCACAGCCGGGCACCAGGCCCGACAGGCGGTGGACAACCTGACGGGCCTGCTGGCAGGCACCGGTGCGGGCCAGGACGTGCCCGGCGCTCGGCGCCGGGCCGTCCCGGGCATCCCCGACCTGGAGGAGGAGGACGAGCCGCTGCCCAGCGGCGAGAGCCTGCTCGTGCGGGCCCTGACCACCCCGGGATTCCTGCTGATCAGCGCCGTCACGCTGGCGGTCCTGGTCGCCGGGCGAGGGCTGCTCGGCTCAGGGCGGCTGTTCGGGGGAGCTCTGCTGCCGGCCCCAGCCCAGGCCGGTGAGGTCTGGTCGACCTACCTCGCCGGGTGGCACCCCGTCGGCCTGGGCAGCCCGGGAGGGGCCCCTGCCTACCTGGGCGCGCTCGGCGTCGGCAGCGTCCCGTTGCTCGGCCACTCCGGACTTCTCGTCGACGTGCTGCTCGTCCTGTGCGTCCCGCTCGCCACGCTGTCGGCCTGGCGAGCGAGCCGCGACGTGCTCGCGTCCAGGCCGGTGCGGGCCTGGGCCGCGCTGACCTACGGCGCTGTGCTGCTCGCCTCCGGCGCGCTCGCCGCGGGTCGGCTGGGCACCTGCGTCGCAGCCGTGCTGCTGCCCGCGCTGGCCCGCGCGCTCCTACGTGCGCTGGCCCCCGGCTCGCCGTGGCGGCTGGCCTGGTCCGCCGCCTTCGTGCTCGCCCTGACCACCGCCTTCGCGACGGTGGTGTGGCCGGTCGTCGCGGTCACCACCTCGACCGTGGTGCTGGCACGGGCCCGCACCCGCCCGACTATCGCCCGGCTCGCGGCAGTGCTGCTCACCCCGCTGGTGCTGCTGCTGCCGTGGACCCTCGACGTGCTGGCCGACCCCAGCTGGCTCGCCCGGGAGCCTGGTCGTACCGGGACCGGGGACGAGCTCGCGGCCACCGCACTGCCGTCCTGGTCTCCGGCCCTGCTCGCACCAGGCGGCCCGGGCAGCCTCGCCGCCGGACTGGCCGCCGGGTTGCTGGTGCTGGCCCTGCTGGCCTGGGTGCGTACGCAGCGGCGGGGCGTCGTCGCTCTCGGCTGGCTGGTTGCCCTGGTGGCGGTAGCAGCCGGCGTGCTGACCAGCCGTGTCGCCGTCTCCGCGCCTGCCGGCGAAGGGCTCGCCGCCGGCTGGCCCGGCCCGTCCGTGCTGATGGCAGCACTCGGCCTGATCGGCGCCGCGGCCGTGTCCGCCGACGGGGTCGGCTCCCGCACCCGGGGCCGCGGGGCGGCTCGTGCCCCGGTCGAGCCCCGGCAGCGGGGGCTGCTGCTCGCAGCCGGGCTGCTGGCTGTCGGGACGACCGCCGTGCTGCTGGTCGCCGGGCTCGCCCGGGGACTCGACGACCCGCTGGTACGCGGCGACCCGACGGTGCTGCCGGTGTACATCGGCGAGGAGTCCGCCGGCCCCGACCGGCCCCGCACGTTGGTGCTGCACGTGCGAGGCGGGCCGGACGACCCGGTCGTCGGCTACTCGTTGCTCCGCGACCGCGCGCCCGCCCTCGGGGATGCCGACGTGGGCGCGCTGACCGACCAGCGCCTGGACACCCTCGTCGGTGACCTGCTGGCCGACCGGGGTGGCGCGGGCACCGGTGCCCTCGCCCAGTACGGCATCCGCTACGTGCTCGTCCCCGCGCCGGCCGACCCCGCCGTCGTCGAGGTCCTCGACGGCCAGGCGGGGCTCGTGCGCGCCTCCGCAGCGGAGGGAGGGGCGGTATGGAGGGTCGAGGGCACCACGGCGCGGGTTCGGCTGCTCACCGACGCCGAGTCGGCGGCCGAGCCCGTCGGCGTGGCCGTCCCGTCGAACGAGGTCACCGTCACCACCCGTATCGACGAACCGACCGCCACCCGGGTGGTGCTGGCCGAGGTGGCCGACGCAGGGTGGAGGGCCACCCTGGACGGCGTCGCGTTGGAGCCGGTGGACGCCGACGGGCTGGTCGCCTTCGCCCTGCCGGGGGGGAGCGGCGAGCTGGTCGTCGAGCACCGGGACACGGCCCGCCCCTGGCTGCTGGCCGTCCAGGGGCTCGCGCTGCTGGTGGTGCTGCTGCTCATGCTGCCGTCGCTGCGTCGCCGCGAGGACGAGCTCGAGGACGCGGTGGACCTGGACCCCGACCCCGTCGACGCGCCGCAACCGGCGGGGGTCAGCTCATGAGGCCCCGCTGGCTCGGCCCTGCCGTGGCGCTCGGCGGCCTGCTCGCCGTGGTCGCCGCGGGGGCGACACTGCCGGTGCCGACCGGCGTGGCCGACACCCCGCAGGGCACCCAGGTGCCGGTCGAGGGGGTGGCCCTGGTCTGCCCGCAGTCGGGCGAGCTGACCCAGACCGTGGGCGCGGCCGACGCCCTCGCCCTCACCGGCGTCCCCGCCCCGGCCGGCCCCGGCACGCTCGCCCTCACCGACCTGCGAGGCGACGCCGCGGCCGCTCCGGTCGCCTCCACCGAGCAGCGCGGGGCGACGGTCTCAGCACCCGTGACCGCGTCGTCGGTGCTCGTGGCGGCATCCGGCTCGCTCGCGCCCGGCGCGACGGCCGAGGTGACGACCTCGGCGGCCGGGGACAGGACCTCGGGGCTCGGCAGCGTGCGGTGCGTGGAGCCGCAGCGGGAGTGGTGGTTCCTCGCCGGGGACGGTGCCGTCGGCCGCCGCTCCAGCCTTGTGCTGGGCAACGCCGCCGCCGGACCGGCCGTGGTCGACGTCGAGATCTGGACCGAGGGCGGGCCGGTCCCCGCCTCGGGCACCAACGACCTGGGGGTGCCGGCCCAGGGCAGCAGGGTCGTCCCCATCGACGCGGCTGCGGCCGGCAGCGAGCGGCTTGCCGTGCGCGTGGTCGCCAGCACCGGCAAGGTCGGCGCCGCTCTCGTGCTGCGCGAGGTCGACGGCGCCGACCCCGTCGGGGTGTCGTGGGTCGGCCCCAGCCAGCCCCCGGCGACGCTCGCCGTCATCCCCGCCCTGCCGGCGGTCGAGGAGCGCACGCTGCGCTTGCTGAACCCGGGAGAGCAGGACGCCATCGCCTCGGTCCGTGCCCTCGGCGTGGACGGGCCGTTCACCCCGCTCGGGCTGGAGGCCATCGACGTCCCCGCCGGACGAGTCGTCGACGTCGACCTCGCCCCCGTCGGCGCGGATGACGCGGCGCTCGAGGTCAGCTCCAACCGCCCCGTCGTCGCCGCCGCCCGGGCCACCCGCACCGCGGCACTGCGTGACTTCGCCGTGCTGGGCACGACCCCCCACCTCGCCGACGCGTCGGCGAGCCGGGTGAGCGCCGCGGACGGGCGTACCGCCCGCCTGCTGGTGACCGCGCTGCCCGACGCCCAGCAGGCTGCACCCACCGGCAGCCCGACCGGCAGCCCCGCGGTCCCGACCCCCACGGCTGCGCCCTCCCCGACGGCTGCGCCCTCCGCGACGGCTGCGCCCTCCCCGACGGTCGAGCCCACCCCCACCAGCCGCGCCGACGAGGCGCCGCGGCCTGAGCCGGTGACGGTGGTGGTGACCGTGCTCGGTCTCGACGGCGCCCTGCTGGGAGAGGAGCAGCGGGTGCGGGTGCGGCCGGGGGCGACGGTCGTCGTCCCGCTGACGGTGCCTGAGGGGGTCAGCGACGTCTGGGTGCGGGTCCAGCCGCCCGACGATGCCGACGTCCTGGTCACCCGCGAGTCGACGGCGACCGTGTCGGTGCCCGACCCGCTCGACGCCGACGTGCAGCGCGACGCCAGCTGGTTCGACCTGCTGGCCCTCGGCGCCGGCCCGGTCACGGTGACCGTGCCGCCGGTCGTGCCCGACGTGACGGTAGGTCTGCCCGGCTACTCCTCGTCGCCGGAGTAGCCCCCGTCGACGTCCTCGGGCTGCACCCCCAGCAGCTCGGCCACCTGCTCGACGAGCACGTCGAGCACCAGTCGACGCAGCGCGAGCTCGCCCGGTGCGCGGGTCTGGATCGGCCGGCGGTGGAGCACCACCCGGGCGGGTAGCCCTGCCTCGGCCGGGTCCGTGCGCCCGAGCGGCACCCAGTTGCGGTCCCACGCCGACAGGTCGGGGACGTCCTCGACGAGGAACTGCACCGACGCGAGCTCCTCGGCCCAGCGCTTGTCGATCCTTGCCACCGCAGCGGCGGCGACGTCGTCGAAGCGCTCGGCCGCGGTACGGGCGAGTGGCACCTCGGCCGGCGCCAGCGAGCCGCGCAGCCCGCGGCCGCGCCGGTCCCGGCGGCGCCGCGGCTTCGGGCGGGTCCGCTCGCGTCGGGACGGGAACACGGGCACGCGCGCGAGGCTACCCAGCCGCCGGCGACACGAGCGGGGCCCGGGCCGCCGGATGGGCGTGGTCGGGTGGTGCGGCGGCTACGGTGGCCGCTGTGGCAGGCATGCGCCGGTGCTCGCGGGCGGGCTGTACCCAGCCCGCGACCGCGACGCTGACCTACGTGTACGCCGACTCCACCGCCGTCCTCGGCCCGCTTGCGACCTACGCCGAGCCCCACTGCTACGACCTGTGCTCCGCGCACGCCGAACGACTCACCGCGCCGCGGGGCTGGGACGTGGTGCGGCTCGCTGTCGACCACGAGGCGTACGGGCCCTCCGCCGACGACCTGGCCGCCCTCGCCGACGCGGTACGGGAGGCGGCCCGTCCCCTGCCGGTCGGCCGCGACGAGGGGATGGTCGAGGTCGGGCGCCGCGGCCACCTCAGGGTGCTGCGCCCGGTCGACTAGATTCGGCCCGCGTGAACGTCGTCAAGGCCTATGACATCCGTGGCCTGGTCCCCCAAGAGCTGACCGCCGACCTGGTCCGGCGCGCCGGGGCCGCCTTCGCCGCCCTCACCCGGCCCGACGACGACACTGCTCATCCGGGCGTCGTGGTGGGGCGCGACGCCCGGGTGTCCTCGCCGTTGCTGGCGGCCGCCTTCACCGACGGCGTCACCGCCGCCGGCGTCGACGTCACCGACATCGGGCTGGCCTCCACCGACCTGCTCTACTACGCCGCCGGTGTGCTGGACCGACCCGGGGCGATGATCACGGCGAGTCACAACCCCGGCGAGTACAACGGCATCAAGCTGTGCCGCGCCGGTGCGGTGCCGGTGGGCCGGGACTCGGGGCTGGCGCAGGTCGCGCAGGCACTCGCCGCCGACGCCGACCCCGCGCCGGCGCCGACGGCCGGGATGGTGTCGCAGGCCGACCTGCTGCCGGGCTACGTCGCCTTCGTCCGCTCGCTGGTACCGCTGGACGGCATCCGCCCGCTGACGGTCGTGGTGGACGCCGGCAACGGGATGGCCGGCCTCACCGTCCCCGCCGTCCTGGCCGGCAGCCCGGTCCACCTGGACGGGCTCTACCTCGACCTCGACGGCTCGTTCCCGAACCATCCGGCCAACCCGCTCGACCCGGCCACGCTCGTCGACCTGACCGCCCGGGTGCGTGCGATCGGGGCGGACCTGGGGCTGGCGTTCGACGGCGACGCGGACCGGTGCTTCGTGGTGGACGCCGACGGCCGACTGCTCGACCCCTCGGACATCACCGCGCTCATCGCGGTCCGCGAGCTCGCCCGTGACCCGGGCTCGACCGTCATCCACAACTGCATCACCTCGCGGGCGGTCCCCGAGATCGTCCGGGAGCACGGCGGGACCCCGCTGCGCACCCGGGTCGGTCACTCGTTCATCAAGACGGCGATGGCCTCCTCCGGCGCCGTCTTCGGTGGCGAGCACTCCGGCCACTTCTACTTCCGGGACTTCTGGCGGGCCGACTCGGGACTGCTGGCTGCGCTGCACGTGCTGGCCGCCCTGGGGTCCACCCCAGCGGGGACGACGGCAGCCGACCTCGTTCGGCCCTACCAGCGCTACGTGCGCTCGGGGGAGCTCAACACCACCGTCCCCGACCAGCAGGCGGTGCTCGCGGCAGCGGCGGCCCGCTGGGGCGCCGACCCGCAGGTGAGCCTGGACGACCTCGACGGGTTGTCCGTGCAGGCCGAGCACTGGTGGTTCAACCTGCGCCCGTCGAACACCGAGCCGATGCTGCGGCTCAACGTCGAGGGCGAGGACGAGGCGACGATGACGGCTGTCCGGGACGAGGTGCTCGCGTTCCTCGCCGAGCCCGTCGCGGACGCCACGAAGGAGGAGTCGTGACGCTGCAGCCCTGGCTGCTGGAGATCCTGGCCTGCCCCTGCGAGCGGCACGCGCCGCTGGACTACGACCCGGACGCGGCGCAGGGATCCGGCGAGCTCGCGTGCACGGAGTGCGACCGGGTGTTCCGCATCGACGACGGCATCCCGGTGCTGCTGCTCGACGAGGCCCGCCACCGCGACCAGGGCTGAGGCCGTCGTGTTCGACGACACCCGGTTGGACGACCCGCAGGCCCTGGCCGTCGTCGACGAGGGGTTGCGTGCGGTCGCCGGGTGGGGTGCTCAGGTGCGTCGGGCGCAGGCGGCCGCGGAGCCGGAGCTCGGACGACTCCTGCAGGTGCTGGCGCCGCGCCCCCGAGCGGTCGTGGCGGCCGGGCCGGACGGCCGGCTGCTGCGCACCGTCCTCGAGCCGGTCTGCCCGGTGCCGTTCGTCGCCTGGCCGCACGCCGGGCTGCCCGGTTGGGCCGGCCCGCTCGACCTCGTCGTCGTGCTCTCGACCACGGGCCGTTCGGAGTCCGACGAGCGGACGGTTGCCGAGGCGGTCCGCCGTGGCTGCGACCTGCTCGTCACCTGCCCGCCCGACTCCCCGCTGGACCGCACCCGCTCCGCTCGCGGCGTGCTGCTGCCGTCCGGGTCGCTGGACCCGCTCGCGGTCTCGGTGCCGGTCCTCGAGGCCCTGCACAGCCTCGGGCTCGGGCCGCAGGTGGCAGCGGAGCCGGTGGCCGACGCCCTCGACGCCATCGCGCAGCACTGCGGACCGGGCGTCCCCGTCGATGCCAACCCGGCCAAGGAGCTCGCGCTCGTGCTCGCCGACCACGTGCCCGTGCTGTGGGGCGGGTCGCCGTTGGCCGGGCGGGCGGCACGCCGCATCGCCGAGGGGCTGCGAGCCGCGACCGGCGTCCCGGCCGTCGCGGGCGAGGTGGCCCAGCTCGTCCCGCTGCTCGAGGTCGCGGCCGAGCCCGACCCGTTCGCCGACCCGTTCGACCAGGACGGTTCCGGTGCGGCGCACCGTCCCGCCCTCGTCGTGCTCGACGACGGGCGCAGCGACGAGGCCTCGGCTCACGCGCGGGCGTTGCTGGAGCACGCAGCCACGCTGCGGGCCGTGCGGGTGCACGAGGTGAGGGCCGACACCGGGCCGGACGTGGCCCGGTTCGCGTCGCTGATCGCGGTGGGCCGGTTCGCTGCACGCTACCTTCAGGCGGGCCAGGTCGATCCCGACTAGGTACTCTGAGAGCTCTCTCACCGCCTTTCGTCAGGAGTACCTGTGCCCACCGCTGCCCCGTTCGACTACAAGGTCGCCGACCTCTCGCTGGCCGAGCTCGGCCGTAAGGAGATCCGCCTCGCCGAGGGTGAGATGCCCGGGCTGATGGCCATGCGCGCCGAGTACGGCGAGTCCCAGCCGCTCGCCGGGGTGCGCATCACCGGCTCGCTGCACATGACCGTTCAGACCGCGGTGCTCATCGAGACCCTCGTCGCTCTGGGGGCGCAGGTGCGTTGGGCGTCGTGCAACATCTTCTCGACCCAGGACCAGGCGGCGGCCGCGGTCGCCGTCGGCCCCGACGGCACCCCCGACGACCTGCGGGGTGTGCCCGTGTTCGCGTGGAAGGGCGAGACGCTCGAGGAGTACTGGTGGTGCACCGACCAGGCGCTGACCTGGGCGGGCTTCGACGGTCCGAGCATGCTGCTCGACGACGGCGGAGACGCGACCCTGCTGGTGCACAAGGGCGTGGAGTTCGAGCGGGACGGGATGGTGCCCGACCCGGGCAGCGCCGACTCCGAGGAGTTCGCCGTGGTGCTCGGGCTGCTCACGCGCAGCATCGCCGCCGACCCCACCCGGTTCACCCGGATGGCCGCCGGCATCGGCGGCGTCACCGAGGAGACGACCACCGGTGTGCACCGCCTGGTGGAGATGGAGCGGGCCGGCACCTTGCTGTTCCCGGCCATCAACGTCAACGACTCGGTGACCAAGAGCAAGTTCGACAACAAGTACGGCTGCCGGCACTCCCTGGTGGACGGCATCAACCGCGCGACCGACGTGCTCGTCGGTGGCAAGACTGCCGTCGTGTGCGGGTACGGCGACGTCGGCAAGGGCTCGGCGGAGTCGCTGCGTGGCCAGGGTGCCCGCGTGATCGTCACCGAGGTCGACCCCATCTGCGCGCTGCAGGCCGTGATGGACGGCTACCAGGTGGCCCGGCTCGAGGACGTCCTGCCGGTGGCCGACATCGTCATCACCGCGACGGGGTGCCTGTCCGTGGTCACGGTGGAGCACATGGCCGCCATGAAGGACCACGCGATCGTGGGCAACATCGGCCACTTCGACAACGAGATCGACATGGCCGGGCTGGCCGCCTACCCCGGAGTCGAGCGGGTGCAGATCAAGCCGCAGGTCGACGAGTGGGTGTTCCCCGACGGGCACGCCGTGATCGTGCTGTCGGAGGGGCGGCTGCTCAACCTCGGAAACGCCACCGGGCACCCGTCCTTCGTCATGTCGTGCTCGTTCACCAACCAGGTGCTCGCGCAGATCGCCCTGGTCGCCACGCCGGAGCAGTACCCGCTGGGCGTGCACGTGCTGCCCAAGCACCTGGACGAGAAGGTGGCGCGGCTGCACCTGGACGCCCTCGGGGTTGGTCTGACCGAGCTGACCAAGGTGCAGGCCGAGTACCTCGGCATCGACGTCGCCGGCCCCTACAAGGCCGACACCTACCGCTACTGACCGGCGCCTCCACGCAGACAGGACACCGACCATGGCTACCACGAGTGCTCCCGGGCAGCCGGGGTCGGACGGCTTCAGCGCCGAGGAGCGGGCCGCGATGAAGGCGCGGGCGGCCGAGCTGCGGGCCGAGGGCAAGAAGGGCGCCAAGAGGGCCGACGGGCTCGCGGCGGTGCTCGACCGCATCGCCGAGATGGCGCCCGAGGACCGGGCCTTGGCCGAGCGGGTGCACGTCGCGGTCACCCAGACAGCGCCTCAGCTGTGGCCGAAGACCTGGTACGGCATGCCCGCCTACGCCGACGCCGACGGCAAGGTCGTCGTCTTCTTCCAGGACGGGGGCAAGTTCGGCAGCCGCTACTGCACCCTCGGGTTCCAGGACGCGGCCCACCTCGACGACGGGGACATGTGGCCGGCGTCGTTCGCGCTCGTCGGCTGGAGCCCTCAGGTGGAGCGCTCGGTCATCGACCTGATCAGGGCAGCAACCTCCTGACCGTCCCTCCGCCCGCCACCCCGGCGCCGCCCCCCGCACTGATCACGTTAAGCAGGACTCGAGCTGCTTTGCACGGCGTGGCAACCGTGCAAAGCAGACGCTCGCCGTGTGAAGGACGGCGGCGCCGGTAGTGGGAGCGGGCCACCGGGTGTGGCTCCGCGCGACCGCGGGGACGTGCGGCCGCGCCGACGTCGAGCTCGTCAGCTGGGACGCGCAGCTCGAGCGGCTGGTCGTCCGCCTGGTCCGGCCGGAGGTCTGCCACCTCGACGGACGGCTGCCGCGCGGCCTAGGTGGTCCGCAGGACCCGGCCTCGCTGCCCTCGGTGTACTCAAGCCCACCCTCGATGTGGATGCCCGAGAAGTGCGACCAGATCCGCGCGGTCGTACCTACCCCGTCCGGCGTCTCGACGACGTCAGCCACGGCGACGTCCAGCACGCTCCACAGCCTGCTCGGGTCCAGCAGGCAGTCGAACACTCTGTCGACCGGCGCGTCCACCGCGACACCGAGACTCAGTGT
>Ga0209594_1000309_pt1 | contig 32858 bp, 27 predicted proteins | sample AshMeaCrysSpring_FD_184126 | JGI IMG/M metagenome (GOLD analysis project Ga0209594, IMG submission 184126) | Groundwater microbial communities from Big Spring, Nevada to study Microbial Dark Matter (Phase II) - Ash Meadows Crystal Spring... | ecosystem: Environmental > Aquatic > Deep subsurface... | reverse complement strand
ATGCACTCATCTTGTGCACGGTGGGGATCGAGGCCGTCGTGGCCGGGGCCACCCGTCCGGTGACAGCGCGGCGCACCGCAGTCGTTGTTGCCGACCCGCTGCTGCCCCGCCGATCCGCAGGGGAGGCGCTCCTCGGGGTGGGCCTTCGTGGCGTGGACCGGTTCGCGGTGGTCAGGTCCGCGGACGCCCAGGTGCTGGCTCGCCGTTTCGGTGTCCCGGCGAGCCGCATCACCTTCGTGCCGTTCCCCGTCCCGTCCGGCCTGCTCACGGTCGACGCGCCCGACGGCGAGTACGTCTACTCGGCGGGGTGGGCTCACCGGGACTGGCCCACGCTTGTCTCGGCTCTGAGCGACACGGACTGGCCCGCGGTGCTGGCTCCGAGGTTCGTGTTCGACCTGCCGATCTCCCTCGCGTCCCGGGTCAGGGTGATCCCGCTGCAGCCGGCCGAGGGCCGGCGGTACATGCAGCGGGCCGGAGTTGTCGCCCTGTCGTTCCTCGACACCGACCTCCCGAGCGGGCCCCTCGTGCTGCTCGACGCCTTGGCGATGGGCAAGCCGGTGGTGGTCAGCGACGTGGCCGGTGCCCGGGACTACCTGATCGACCGGACGACAGCGCTACTGGTCCCGCCCGGCGACCCACAGGCGATGGCCGAGGCGCTGACCGAGCTGCGGCGGGACCGTGCCCTGCGGACCCGGCTGGGGGTGGCGGCCCGTCAGTGGTGCCGGGAGGCCGACACGGCCTCCACGTTCGTCCGCCGACTGGTCGGCCTCGCGGTCGATGCGGCCGCCCGGCGCAACCTTTCAGCGACATGACCGACTGGTCGGTCGTGGTGCTCGCGCACGGAGACGGCCCGGCTCCCAGCACCGTCCGTCACCTGATGGCCGAGGGGGTGGACCCAGGCAGCATCCTCGTGGTGCACAACCCGTCGGACGACCAGCCACGGGCACGAGGCTTCGACCAACGGGTCGCTGTGCTCGACCGGGCCCGAAACGACGGGTACGGCCCTGCCATGAACGACGGCATCGCCTGGGCGAGGCGCCAAGGGGGCGAGGTCGTCCTGTTGCTCACCGACGACGTGCGGACGAGCCTGGCGGCCCTGCGAACGTTGGCCGAGGACTGCGCATCGCCAGACGTCGCGCTCGTGGGTCCACTTCTTCGCCATGCCGTCACCGGACGTGTGGTCAGTGCCGGTGGCCTGCTGGACCGCGACGGGAACATCGCCCACCGCTTCGACGCCCTACCCGCGGCGCTGCGCGAGGTCGACTGGGTGGACGGGGCGGTGGTGGCCGCTCGGGTGGATGTCGCGCAGTTCCCCGACGACTTCTTCCTGTATGTCGAGGACGTCGCCGCCGCGGTGGCGGCCCGTCGGGCCGGCTACCGGGTGCTCTGCGACACCCGGGTGGAGGCCAGGACTGCTCCGGGGGTGGAGGGGCGGACCGAGCTCTTCCGCTACCTGGTGTGGCGCAACCGCATCGCGCTGGCACGGCGTGAGCTGGGGGTGCGAGCCGTCGCCGCAACGGTGGCGCGGCTGGCAGCGGCAGCCGTCGTTCGGCCTGTGACGGCGGCTCGGGAGGCGGGCGACCAGGCCGTCGGGACGGCCATGGCCCGCGTGTACCTCCGGGCTCTCAGCGACGGGCTCACCGGACGGATGGGTCGCCCGGGTCGCGACCTCCTACACTGACCAGGCTGTACCTCCTTGACTCGAGACCTCCGGGGTGGCGTGTGGAACTGATCGACTACGTGCGGCTCCTGCGCCGCCGGTGGGTCACCATCGCCGTGGCCGCCCTCGTGGGGCTGGGTGCCGCCGCCGTCTGGACGGTCATGCAGACCCCGGTCTACGAGTCGAGCGCACGGGTGCTGGTGACCGGCGGCGACGACGCAGTGTTCGTGGCTGCGCCGCAGGTGGCCGCCTTCGCCGGTCAGCGGCCTGTCGTCGATGCGGCAGTCGAAGCCGCTGGGGTACCACGAGGGCCCGCCGCCGTGTCCGCGGCGTCGTCCCAGAGCGAGCCGTTCGTGGACATCGCCGTCCGCGACACCGACCCGCAGCTCGCCCGGGCGGTGAACGCGGCGATCCCGGACGTGCTGCCCGCCGTCCTGGCCGACCTCGACCAGATCGGGTCGCCGTCCGACGTCGAGCTGCGCGTGCTCGACGGCCCGTCCCTGCCCGGCAGCCCGGTGAGCCCCCAGCCGCGGGTCAACCTGGCCATCGGCCTTCTGGTCGGGCTGCTCGTCGGGTTGCTGGTGGCCGTGGCCCGCGAGCTGCTGGACCAACGCCTGGTCGAGTCGCACGAGATCGAGTCGGCCACCCATCTTCCGGTGCTGGGCGTGGTGCCGGAGGAGCTGTCCAAGGAGACCCTGGTCGCCCGCACCAGCCCGCAGTCGCTGCGGGCCGAGGCGTACCGAAAGATCCGCACGAACCTGCTGTTCGCGACTCCCGGCGGCCTGCCGTCCTCGCTGGTCGTGACCAGCGCCTCCCCGGGCGAGGGCAAGTCGTCGGTGGCCATGAACCTCGCCGTCGTCTGCGCCGCGGCGGGGGACAGGGTCGTGCTGGTGGACGGCGACCTACGCCGCCCCGTCGTGGCCCGCTCGTTCGGGGTCGCACCCGGCCCTGGCCTGGCCGGCATTCTCGGCGGGGAGGCAGACCTCGCGGATGTGTTGCGCGCCACCGACGTCCCGGGCCTCAGCCTGCTGCCCGCCGGCCGTCCGATCGACCAGCCCAGCGAGCTGCTGCAGCCCGACGCGCTCCACGACCTGCTGGAAGCGCTGACCGATCGATCGGACGTCGTCATCATCGACGCTCCGCCGCTGATCCCCGTGGCCGACCCGTTGCAGCTGGCCGCTGTGTCCAGCGGCGTCCTGCTGGTGACCCGGCTCGGGACGACGACCCAGCAGGCGATCGACAAGGCAATTCGTGGCGTGGAGCGCACCGGGGTCCCCGTGCTGGGGCTCGTCCCCAACGGCGCGTCCGGTGTCGTGGACCGTGCCTACGGCTACGGCGACTACTACTACCGGTCGAACCGCACCGGCTCGTCGACTGCCCCGGACGAGTCAGGCGATGGGCGTCGTCGCCGCTCCCGGTCGGGCGCCAACTAGGGCGCCTGCGACTCGCTGCGCCGTGCCACCGTCTTCACACGCCATGGATCTCGCGCTCGCGTTCCCCGGGTGCCATCGCCGCGGTGGGGTCGAACGCTCGGTGTGGGAGCTGGCCCGGGCGTGGTCGCAGCGGCACCGGGTGAGTGTCTACGCGACCGATGTGGACCCCGAGGGGCTGCCCGCGGGTGTGGAGGTCGTGACAGTGCGGCCCCGGCGAGGCCCCGCTGCAGCTGCAAACTGGCTACTGGCGAGCGCCTATCGAGACGCGCTCAAGGATGCGGCCCACGACCACGTCGTGTCGTTCGGTGTCGGGGCCGGCACGGGGATGGCCGACGTGCTCTGGGTGAACTCGGTGCACCGAGCCTGGCTCGAGCAGCCCGGGCAGGGTTGGCGTCAGCATCCGGCCCGACGGTTGCTCCCGCGCCACCAGTCCCTGCTCGCCCTGGAGGGGCGGCACTACCGGGCTGGGGAGGTCGAGCGGGTGGTCGTCGTCGCCGACCAGGTCGCCGACGACCTCGAGCGCCTGTATGGCGTCCCACGGTCACGGTGCGTCACCATCCACAACGGGTACGACCCGCGGGAGTTCGACGTGAGCCGTCGGTCGGAGCGTGCGGCGGCTCGTCGCGAGATTGGCGTCCCCGACGATGCCTTCCTGCTGCTCATGGTGGCCAACGAGCTCGACCGCAAGGGCTGGCCGACGCTGCTCGAGGCTGCGGCGCGCCTCGGGGACCCGAGGGTGCACGTGGTTCTGGCCGGGCGAACCGACCCGGCCCCGTTCGATCACCTGATCGACCGGTGGGGCCTGCGGCGTCGCGTGCACGCGGTGGGCAGCCACGGCGACGTGGGCCGGCTGCACGCCGCTGCGGACCTGTTCGTGCTGCCGACCACCTACGAGGCCTTCTGCCTGGCCATCGTCGAGTCGCTGGCCAGCGGTCTGCCGGTGGTGACCACGACCGTCCCCGGTGCCGGCGACCTGATCACGCCAGGCACCAACGGCCTGCTGCAGCGGCACCCACGCGATGCCGGCGAACTGGCAGCGCTGCTGACGCAGGCGCTGGAGCCGTCCATGCTCCGCAGGCTCGCGGCCGGGGCCGCCCCCTCCGTCAGCGACCTGACGTGGACGGCGATCGCCGCGCAGGGGGAGGCGGTGCTGGAGGCGCTGCCTCCCCGGGGGGAGCGCGCCTGACCCGGCGTTCGCGCTCGTCCGGCACGGCCAGGGCGACCCCTGCCAGCAGCCACGGGAGCGTGCCGGTGCCCGCGTTCCATCCCTGGTCGGTCATCAGGTGCAGCAACCTGCTGGCGAACACAGCGGCCGCGGCGGTCGCCCACGGGCCGCGCCGGCGCAGCAGCACGACCATCACGGTGACGTTCATGACCAGCCACGCCACCCCACCGACGACACCGGCCTCGGCCAATGCTTCGGTGGCTGCGTTGATCGGCGGGATGTAGGAGGCGTACGAGGCGTCCGGCCCCACCATCAGCCAGTACCGGACCCCGGCGCCGAGGACGGGGTTCTCCTCCCACCTCTCCACGGTCAGCTGCTGAACGATCGTGCGGATCGCGACGCTCGAGTTGCGGCTGCTCTGCAGACCGCTGATGTCGTCGACGACGGAGGAGATGGCGAACACCCCGAACCCGACGGCCCCCACCACCGCCGTCCACCAGAGCTTGCGTCGCTCCCGGCTGTGGGTGTGGAAGAACCAGACGACAAGCCCGAGCATCAGACCCAGCAGGGCACCGCGTGAGCGGCAGCCGATAAGTCCGAGGACCGTGGGGAGCAGCACCAGCCACAGTCGGTAGCCGCGCAGACCCAGCGGCTCTCGAGCGCACCAGGCGATGAGGAACGACGCGGCCAGCAAGGCCCCTGCGTAGTTCTTGTGCAGCCCGAAAGGAGCGGCGGGTGCGAACTCCGAGGTGAAGCTCTGCCAGGCTGCGACGATGCCCACGGGGACCCCGATGAGGACGAAGGCCCGCAAGGCGACGCGATGGCGGTCTTCGACCGCCAGCCAGGCCCCGACGGCAAGCGCCCCGAGGGTGATCACCGCACGTTGCAGGATCTCCAGCCACGCCTGGCCGCTCGGATGGGCGATGGTGGTGACGACGAGGGCGGCGAGGTAGCCGCTTACCGCCCACCGGACGGCGCTGGTGCCTCGCATCCGGACGGTGCGGCCGGCGAGCGCTGGGATCGCCAGCAGGGCAGCGACGGTCAGCAGCACGTCAGGCCCCTGCAAGCGACCGGGCAGCTCCACCGCCAGCCACATCGCCGGGACGGCGAGCACGGCGATGACGACGGGACCACGCAGCAGCACGAGAAGGCCGACGACGAGCGTGGCGAGGGCCAGGACGGTCGCTTGGGGTGAGCCCAAAGCGAATCTCACCACCAGCACGGCGAGGAGGCTTGCCAGGAGCAGGGCCCAGGTGTCGACCGCCTTCGAGTCGGCGAGGGCCCGAAGCCTGCCTCCGGCGGAGTGCACGCGTCAGAGTCTAGGTATGCCACCGGTGGGCGAGGGGGCCGTCGCTCGCCGGGTGAATGGCATGCTGGCCGTGTGGCGAGGTGCCCGTGCTGCGATGGGGAGAGCCGGCCGACCTCTCTCACCCGAACGACGGACCGGGCGTACCGCGTCTACCGGTGTCGGACCTGCGGTGCGGCCTTCACGGTGCCGAGGCCGAGCGAAGCCGACCTCGCCGCCTTCTACGACGTGTCCTACTTCGTCGGCGAGTCCGCCTACGGGTACAGCGACTACCAGGGGGAGTCCCTCGCGGCCGCCAACGCCGCTCGGATGTGGGACGACATCCGTCGCGGGATCCCCGCGGACCAACAGCGCCCTCGAAGTGTGCTGGACGTGGGATGTGCGACCGGAGACCTGCTCGGGCGCGCTCAGGCGGACGGCTGGCTCACTGTCGGAGTGGAGCTGTCGGCCTGGGCTGCGGAGCGAGCGCGGGCTCGGGGCATCCAGGTGGCCACGGATCTCTCCCGCGTCGACCCGCCTCCCGAGGGGTTCGGGCTGGTGACCATGTTCCACGTCGTCGAGCACCTGCCCGACCCCCGAGAGACCTTGCGTACGGTTGCCGGACTACTGGCGCCGAACGGTCTCGTCGTGATCGAGGTTCCCCAGTGGAGGAGCCTCGGCAGGGTGATCCGGCGATCACGGTGGGCCCAGCTGCGGCCACCGGAGCACATCACCTTCCTGGACGGTCGCAGCATGGCCGCACTGCTCAGGCGCTGTGACCTCGAGCCGGTTCGGATCACCACGGCCTACCCCCACCTCCGGGACCAGTGGAGGGCGTCGTCGGGCCTCGGTCGGGCCCGAGCGGCAGCGGGGCTGCTGGCAGCGCGAGTGGCCGAAAGCAGCGGGCGGGGCGGGTACCTGCGAGCGGTGGCAGTCACGAAGGTCGGTGACGGCCGGCCCCAGGGCGGTCCCGGCCTGGCCGCATCCTCGTGACTGAACCTCCCGCCGTCGTGGTCGTGGCGTACGGCGACCCAGCAGGCACGCTGGACGCAGTCCGTCACCTGAACAGACCTCGGGATGCGGTCGTGGTCGTGGTGGACAACTCCGACTCCACCGTCCTGGCGCAGGCCGCGCGGGCGGAGTCGCTGATCTACCTGGCGGGCCAGGGCAACGTCGGATTCGCCGCAGCTGTGAACCTGGCGCTGAGGCAGGTCACGCCTGGTCGAGACGTGCTGCTCCTGAACCCCGACGCGCAGATCAGCTGGGAGGACCTGCTGGCGCTGCAGGCGGCCCTGCACGTCGAGGGACGGACTGCCGCGGTGGCGCCCCGCCTGGTCCACCGCGACGGTTCTGCTCAGCAGGTGTGGTGGCCGATCCCGACGCCTCTGTCGACCTGGTTGGACGCCGTCGGGATCGAACGGACGCGGGCTCGTTTCCTCAGCGGGGCGGTGCTGCTCCTGTCCGGAGAGGCGCTGACCGAGCTGGGTGGGTTCGACGAGAGGTTCTTCCTCTATGCGGAGGAGACCGACTGGCAGATGCGCGCCCTGCGGGCCGGCTGGTCGCTGCGGCTGGCCCCCGAGGTGGTCGCGGTGCACGTGGGGGGGGGAACGAGCAATGACGAGGCTAGGCGGGTCCAGCTGCTGGTGCGCTCGGCGTTGAGCCTGCAGGAGAAGTGGTACGGACCCGCAGGTGCACGGTTGTCCTGGGTCGGGTCGGTCGTGGCCGCCTCTCGCCGCAGCCTGGTCGGTCGGCGCCCGCAACGAGACCAGGGCAGGCTGATGCTCATGACCCTCGTGCGGACCCGACCGTGAGGATCGCCCACGTCGTGGTCTCGGACCACTTCGCCGGTGTGGAGCGCTACATCGCCACGGTGGCGGCGGAGCAGGCTGGCCGCGGCCTGGACGTCGTGATGGTCGGTGGCGACCCCGCCGCCATGGTCGGTCCGGGCGCGACTTCGCCACGGTGGATGCCCGGCGAGTCCCTACGCCAAGCCACAGCCGCTCTGCTCCGGCTTCGCGACCTCGACGTGATCCACGCCCACATGACGGCTGCCGAGGCGGCTGCCCTCGTTGGCCGGGTTCGGCATCGGCGGTCGACCCTCGTGACCACCCGGCACTTCGCTCGACCGCGGGGGAGCAGCAGAGGAGGGCGAGCGGTCGCCACGCTCATGCGACGCGCTCCGCACGTCGAGGTGGCCATCTCCGCGTTCGTCCAGTCGCGCATCGGGGTGCCCAGCATCGTGCTCCCCAATGGAGTCGCGACCCAGCCACAGCGGCCACCGCCGGTCGATCCGACCGTGCTGGTTCTGCAGCGTCACGCGCCGGAGAAGCAGGGTGAGGTGGCTCTGCACGCCTGGGCCCGCAGCGGGCTGCAGAACCGCGGGTGGCGTCTGGTGGTCGCTGGACGGGGACCCGACACTCCCGCGCTCCGTCGCGTGGCGGCTGAGCTGGGCATCCCCGACGGTTCGTTCGTCGGGTTCGTCCCAGACGCGGATGCGCTGCTGCAGTCAGCGGGGGTGCTGCTCGCGTCGGCACCGGCAGAGCCGTTCGGGCTTTCCGTCGTGGAGGCGATGGCGCGGGGGGTGCCGGTGGTCGCGGCGGACGGTGGCGCCCATCGCGAGACGGTCGGGGAGGCCGGGCTGCTCTTCCCTCCCGGCGACGCCGACGCGGCGGCTCAGCGGCTGCGGACCCTCGCCGACGACCCAACCGCCGCCCAGGCCCTGGGGCTGCGCGGCCAGAAGCGACAACGCCGGCAGTTCGAGCTGACCGCCCACGTCGACGCCCTGACGTCGATCTACCGCCACGAGCAGGAGGAGCCCATCTGAATGGCCCCCGACATCTGTGTCGTCGTCCCCTGCCTCAACGGGGAGGCGTGGCTCGACCAGACTCTTGGCTCGATCGCCGGCCAGACGGTTCGGGACATCGAGGTCGTCGTCGTCGACGACGGGTCGACCGACGCAAGCGTGGCGATCGCGCGGGACTGGCTGGCCCGGGACGCCCGGTTCAGGCTGGTGCTCGGACCACCACGTGGGATCGCCCGTTCACGGTCGCTCGGTGCCTCGATCGCCTCTCCGTCCGTTCGGTGGCTGTGCTTCATGGACCACGACGACCTCTGGCAGCCGGACGCCGTGGAGTCGCTGCGCCAGGCGGTGCGGCCGGGTCAGGTCGGCGCCCACGCCCTGGCTGAACGGATCGGCCCCGACGGCCAGGTCCTGCCCGGGGCGAGCTTCGCGGCCTGGCAGCGCGACCGTGAAGGTGTCGTGGGTGGCAGGTACGTGGCCCGGTCACCGTCCCAGCCGACGCGGTTCGCAGACGTTCTGCACCTGTTCAAGATCTACCCCGCGGGTGTCGCGTTGTGGTCGCGCACCGACTACGGGGCGATCGGCGGGCACGATCCTCGGTACCATCTCGTCGACGACTGGGACCTCGCGCTGCGCATGATGAGGCGCGGTCCGCTCGCCTTCGTCGACCGGGTTCTGGTCATGTACCGACGTCACGCGGGGAGCACCAGCGACAGCGACGGCAGGCAGCGCGTGGTGGTGCCCGAGACGAGAAGGGTCTGGGCCAGCACGTACTACGACCGCAGCCTGACGCCTGAGCAGCGCTCGGCCGTCCGATCCGGCTGGCGGCTGCTCATGCGCACCCGGGCCGGGGAGAAGCGGAACCGGGCCGCCTCGCTGTGTTCGCAGGGGCGCCGCGTCGACGCTGTTCGTGAGGCGCTCGACGCCCAGGCGCAGGCTCTGCTGCGCATGCCCCCACGTTGGTGGGCGTCCGCGATCTGGTCCTCGGGACACGCCGAGCCCGTCCTGCGCCAGGACCGCGAACGGTCCACCGTCGAGACCGGCGGTTGACCTGACGCCGGCGCTGCATCGGTGTCGAGTACTCTCGCCAGTCGCAAGGACGCAGATGCGCCCCGAAGTGACGGAGTGAGACGCATGGCTCGGGCGGTCTCCTTCTACCTGCCCCAGTACCACCCCACTCCCGAGAACGACGAGTGGTGGGGCCCCGGCTTCACCGAGTGGACCAACGCGGCCCGGGCCAGGCCCCTCTTCCCCGGGCACCATCAGCCGCACCTGCCTGCTGACCTGGGCTTCTACGACCTTCGGCTGCCCGAGGCGCGCGAAGCTCAGGCCGCGCTGGCGCGCGAGTACGGCGTCGAGGCGTTCTGCTACTGGCACTACTGGTTCGGCGCGGGCCGGCGCATCCTGGAGCGCCCCTTCAGCGAGGTGCTCGCAACCGGCTCGCCCGACATGTCCTTCTGTCTGGGCTGGGCCAACCAGACCTGGACCGGCGTGTGGCACGGAGCGGCCGACCGGGTGCTGCTGGAACAGCGCTACCCCGGCCCGGAGGACGACCGGCAGCACTTCACCACCGTGCTGCCTGCCCTCCGTGATGACCGCTACCTTCGCGTCGACGGTCGGCCGGTCTTCTACGTGTTTCGCCCCGAGGAGCTGCCTGACCCGGCCGCGTTCGTCGACCGCTGGCAGGCCATGGCGCGTGAGGCGGGGTTGGACGGCCTCTACCTGGTGGCCGAGGTGAGCGACCTCCTGGGCCACGGACCGCGGTACTCCCGGGTTGCCGCGGACGGGTTCGACGCCGGTGTCTACGTGCGGCTACCGGTGGTCGCCGACCGCGCCGCGACCCTGCGCATGCGTCTGCTCCGCAAGGCCATGGGCGGCCCCGAGATCTACCCGTACGCGACCGAGCTCCCGCGGCCACCCGTCGGCCCCGACCGTCAACTCCTGCAGCCGTGCGTCTACCCCAACTGGGACAACACCCCACGATCGGGGCGCCGAGGACTCGTCGTCACTCGGACCGCACCCGACAGGTTCGAGTCGCACGTACGCCAGGCCGTGCGGGCTGTCGCCGACCGGCCGAGCGACCAGCGGCTGGTCTGGGTGAAGTCGTGGAACGAGTGGGCGGAGGGCAACTACCTGGAGCCGGACCTGGAGTTCGGTCGCGGCTGGCTGCGCGCGCTGAAACGGGGGATGACCGGTGGCTGAGTCGCTGCGCATCGGCATGACCTCGTACTACCTGCCCAGCGGATCGAAGATCGGGGTCGGCTACCAGGTGCACGCCCTGGCGAATGCCCTGGTGGATCGCGGGCACGAGGTGGAGGTGCACAGCGTCTGCCCGCCTTCGCGTGGTGCGCGCTACCGAACGGTGCAGCACCGGGTCGACGGATCGATGCGCACCTTCCGCTGGGCGGGCAGGGTTCGTCAGGTCGGCTGGGACGGTTACGACGTGCTGCATGCGCACGGGGACGACTACTGGCTGTGGGGTCCGGGTATCAGGCGAGCACCCGTGCACGTGCGCACGTTGCACGGGTCGTGCTTCGAGGAGGCCCTCCACATCTCCGGAGGCCGGGAACGCCTGCGCATGGTGGCCCTCGGGATGACGGAGGTCGCGGCCTCACTGGTCGCCGATCGCACGGTCGTCGTCTCACCGGAGACACGTCGTTGGTTCCCGTGGGTGCACGAGGTCGTTCCGAACGGGGTCGACCTGACTCGCTTCCGGCCCGGGACTCCCGCCGAGTGCTGGGATCGACCTGTGGTGCTGATGGTCGGGACGTGGGAGGGGCGCAAGAGGGGGCGCCTGCTGGCTGAGGCCTTCGAGAGGTCGGTCGTCCCGCGGATCCCCGACGCTGAGCTGTGGATGGTCGCCGAGGACGTTCCTCAGCCCCGGCCACGGTGGCTGCGGGCCCTCGGCCGGGTCGACGACGACGAGCTCGCACATCTTTACCGCCAGGCATGGGTGTTCGCCCTCCCGTCCTCCTACGAGGGGTTCGGCATCCCCTACGTCGAGGCGATGGCGTCCGGGCTTCCGGTGGTCGCCAGTCGCAACCCCGGTGCACGCTTCGTGACCGACGACGGGTCCGCCGGCCTCCTCGTCGACGACGAGTCGCTCGGCCGGGCGATGCACAGGCTCCTCGCCGACCCCGATGAGCGTGACCGCCTGCGGCAGTCCGGACTTCACAGGGCCAGGCACTTCGACATGGCGACGGTGGTGTCGCGCTACGAGGGTCTCTACCGACAGGCGGCGCGATGAGGGAGCCGGAGATCACCGTCGTCATCCCCCTGTACGACGGTGCTGAGTTCCTGCCCGAGACGCTCGACTCGTTGGCGGCTCAGACGCGACGTGACCTGCTCCGAGTCGTCGTGGTGGACGACGGATCCCACGACCGGGGCGTGGATCTGGCTCGTGGGCACCCGGCGGTGGACACCGTGGTGCAGCAACCCAACCGAGGCGTGGCCGTGGCCCGTAACCACGGACTCTCCCTCGCACGCACCCGCTGGGTCACCTTTCTCGACCAGGACGACCTGTGGCACCCGAGTCGCACGGAGCGCGTCGTGGCTCGACTGACGGCCGAACCCGAGGTGCGGCTCTTCGCGACCACGGAGATCGCCTTCGGGCTCGAGGACGAGCGCGAGGGCCTGGCAGCACTTCCAGGGGCGCTGGGGGAGTGGGCCCGCGTGCACGCGCGCAGGGAGTCTGTCCTGGAGGACCTGAGCGAGGTGGACGTCTCCGGAAGTGGCGAGCGACAGGCCCTCGGGCTCACCGAGCTGCTGGCGGGTCCGGTGCTCGTCACCACGTCGTTCGTGGCGGAGGCCGACCTGCTTCGTCATGCCGGCGGGTTCGCGCCGCACGCCCTCGCCATGGACGACTACTGGCTGCTCGTCAACGCAGTCCGGCTCACTCCGCTGGTCAGGGTCGACGAGCCGACGGTGTTCTACCGCGTGCACCTGGCGTCCACGTCCCGAGGCACATCGCTGGCCATGCCGTTCCTGACGTCCGCGCTGGCTCTGCGCCACGGGGGGGTGCTGCCCGAGGACCCTCCAGGACCGTTCCACCGCCACCTGCTCGAGGAGGCGCTGGGATCGTCGACCTATCGGGGCTCTGCCCGTCACCGGCGAATCGTCCGCCACGTCGCCGCCGCCCTGTTCGCCGACGGGAGCGCCGACGCGCGCGTGCGGCGATCAGAGGTCAAGCGGCGGCTCCCGTGGGTGCAGGCAGCCCGGGCCTGGCTGCGTAGCGATTGAGGTCACGGCCGGACGAGGACGCGGGACACGGCGCCTGCTGGGCGCCGGAGCCACGAGGGGAGCCCGGCGACGGCGACCTCGGCGTCGCGCGCCGTGAGGCCGCGGCGCAGCAGCCGGACGGCGAGCACGTATGCCGAAGCCCCCAGCACCGCGCCCACTGCTGACGCGGCGACCCCGCTCGTGACGGTCTCCCCAGCAGCGAGGCCCACCGCTCCGGCAGCGGAGCCGAGGAGGAGTGGGAGCAGGACCACGACCACGCGACGGCGCGGGAGCCCCTCGCTCGCCAGTTCGTCGACGACGAGCCCTGATGCCAGGACCAGCCCGGTGCCCAGGAAGGCCACCACGGCGCCCCAGGCTCCGAGGGGTCGGGCGAGGGAGAGCACGAGCACCACGTCGACGGCGGCAGCGACTGCCGTCCAGCCGAGCAGCTGGGCTGTGCGCTTGCGTGCCCGCAGGAAGGCGGTCGCAGGGAGAGCCAGCATGCTCAGCCCGACCGCCACGATCATTGCTGCCAGCATCGGCCCCGCGGCGGCGAAGTCGTCGCCGTAGAGCAGCCCGACGAGGGGGCTGAGCGCCGGGGCCGCGGTGGCCACGAGCAGCCCGGTTCCCACGCCGGCGACGCGGGTCACGCGCCCGAATGCCTCCGAGATCCGCGCAGGCGCCACCGCGACGATCCCTGCAGCAGCGGGAACCAACGGGCCGATGATGGCAGCGACCGGCGCAGCGACCTGCGAGGCCACACCGGCGGCGAGGGCGAACAAGCCGACGGCGGCAGGTGTCGACAGCCACTGCAGTACCAGGACCTCCGAGCGTGACAGCACCACGATGCCGAGCAGCCCCGCCGCCCACGTGCGCAGGGCGAAGGGCCACCAGCCGGCGGGGACGGCCCACGGCGCCCGAGGCCGCAGCACCTCCCGACGGCGGCGCGGGTCGAGCGCGAGGAGCCAGGCAGGCGCCACGGCTGCACTGACCCCCGTCCGGGCTGCCCACACGGCCGATGCTGTTCCCACCGCGAGCGCGCTGAGCATCCCGAGCGCCTGCGAGAGGAGGTTGGTCACCAGGCCGAACCTGGCGGCGGTGTCCATCCGGCTCTGGGCGGTGAACGACTGAGTCGCGCCCCCCAACAACTGCGGTGCGACGGTGCCGAGGAGCGCGACGACCACGACCCAGGCAGGCTCGTCGCGCAGCACGGCCACCACGGCGACGGCGAGGCAAGGAATGGGCAGGAGCAGGCGATACCCCAGCGCCGACCCGAGCAGACGGCCTGCCTCACGAGGGTCTCCCCGGGCCTCGGCCTGGCTGGCGAACTGCACGGTGGTGTCTCCGACGCCGAGGTCGGTGACCGCCGCCACGATGCCGATGACGAGGGCGAGCACCGCGAGCTGACCGAAGTCGACCACGCCGAGCGCCCGGGCGACGACGAGGTTGGCGACGAAGCCGAGCGGTAGAGAGACGACGACGTTCAGCAGCGTCCACCACGACCCTCGAACGGCACGCTCTTGCAGGTGAGCGGGCGATGCCTCCGGTTCCGAGGGTGTCGTCACAGCGGCGCGGGCGGCTGCTGGTGGGCGAGCATCGGCGGGTCCACGGGCAGCGTGGTCGGCCGCAGCCAGCGCCCAGGCAGGGCGTCGTAGCGGCGGATCGGGTTGCCGAGGGCGTACAGCCACGGGTGCCGCGCTGATCTCTCCCACCTGTCGAGGGCTGCTGCCCAGTCGAAGTCCCTGGCGTGGCTGGAGACCCGTGACTTGCGCAGCATTTCCTCTCGGGGCCTCACCCAGGAGAAATGAAGCACCGCCTGGCTGAGCGGCACGACCTCGTGCACCACCGACGCGGGCTGGGCGGGGTCCGTGCTGCGCGCACACACGTCCAGCCGGTAGCGCGCCGCACCCTGCTGGCGGGCCAGGGTCAGGTGGGTGCCCGCTCGGACCGCGAGCGGTCCGGGATATGTCATGGCCGGGCGCCCCCATCGGCTCGACAGCTCCACGTAGCGGTGGGCCGATCGCCGAGCGAACAGCCAACGGCTGGGGTAGTCGACGGCCGCGTACCCCCTTGTCGCAGCGGTGCTCACGGCGGCTACCAGCCTGCCGGCGTCGAGCGCAACCTCATCGGTGTCGAGCTGGAGCACCCAGTCGGCGTTGTCGGAGGCGGCGTCGAGGGCCACCTGTCGCTGGCGGGTGTCGCTTTCCAGCAACGGTCGGTCGGGAGCGCTGAAGTGCCCCGTGACGACGTCGACCTTGCCGGCGGGGTCGGCGGCCCGAACCTCGGCCAGGCAGGTGTCGAGGTCCAGAGGCTCGCCGCTCCAGCTGAGCCCGTCCGCGTCGTGGCAGGCGACGATGCGGGAGACGTACGCGTAGTACGAGGCGATGCTGGCGGCCAGGTAGTGCGGGTCACCGAGCAGCACGTAGGCCGTCAGCCGAAGCTTCTCAGGAGCCGCCACGCCACCCACCGACGCGATGCGCGATGCGGCCGGGGACCATGACGGCCGCCCGGTCACGCCACCTCGGGAGGAGTCGCGAGCTCGCGGACGCCACCACGCGTGCGTCACTCCACCGCCGCACGCGCAGCGTCGTCCAGAGAGCCTGGCGCAGCATAGGCACGTACTCATCGGCGTAGAACGCCGCGGGACGCGGCGCATGATCCGCATGGCGCTCCCACTGCATCGCCATGACGCGGGCCTGGTCTCGAGCTACCGCGGGGTCACGGCTGCCCTGCCCTTGGTGGAGGCGAACGAACGCCAGTCCCTCTTCGATCATGCACCACTCCGTCTGGGCCGCCACATCGGTGAAGAGGAGCCAGTCCGTACCGGTCCTTAGGTGGTCCGGTGCAGGACTGCAGCGGTCAAGCACGTCTCGACGAATTGTTGCGGTCGGGATGGCTCCCCGGTTGCGCTCGAGCATCAGCTCCAGACTTCGACCATGGATGTCGAGGTAGGAGAAGTCGTTCGCCGGTGGGTGCGATGCGGCATGCCTGTGAAGCTCCGTCAGGTCCACCGCCACCACGTCACGGCGCAGTCCGTAAGCCTCTTCCGGTGCGTTTGGGTCCACCGAGAAGAGCCAGAGCGGTGCCTGCACCGCCGCACAGCCAGGGTGGCCAACGATGTGCTGCTCGGTGGAGGCCAGCCGGTCTCGGTGCCACAAGTCGTCGTCGTCGAGAAACGTCACCCACGTCCCGGATGCCTGCGCGATGCCCTGTTGTCGTGCCGGACCATCACCCCGCCCGCCGCTGTGGATGACTCGTACCGACGGGAAGCGCACTGCCAGTGCGTCCTCCGTGCCGTCGGACGGCACGGAGGACGGCCGGTCCACCACGACGATGACCTCTGCCGGAGGGAGGGTCTGGCCGACGACGCTCTCCACCGCCTGGAGCAGCAGGTCCCGGCGTCGCACGGTGGGGATGACCACCGAGAAGTCGACCACCCCGCGAGTCTAGAGACGAGTGCGGGGTGGTCCCGCTGGCAGGATGAACGACCATGAGCCTCCCGCGGCTGGTCATCGTCCGCGAGCAGGTCGAGGACCGGGAGATCGCGAACTGGCTGCCGCTGCGGGACCACCTGGACATCGACGTGGTGACGACCCGGTCTCGCGGTCCGTATGCGGCCTCCGGCCTGGGTCTGCCCGTGCGGCGACTGCCCAGCCGCGGCCAGAGACTGGGACCCTGGGAACGGATACCTCGGCGGCTGCTCGACCGCCGACTCGACCTCGACCCGGTCGTCGGCCTCGAGCAGGCTGTCCGTTCGGCTGACCTCCTGGTCGTCAACGAGACCCACCTGGCTTCATCCGCTCAGGCGGCGGCCCTGCGTGCCGGAGGTGGCCCGCCCGTCCTGGTCGTCTGCTACGAGAACATCCCCTTCCGCTACGAGGACGACGCTCGCCTGCTCGAACGCAAACGCCTGGTACGCGCCCACGCCGACCACTTCGTCGCCCTCACGGGGGGTGCCCGTCGCGCGCTGGAGCGTGAGGGAGTGGACCGTGGGCGGATCAGCACTGTGACCTATGGTGTGGATCCCGTCCTGTTCGCACGCGGTGATCGCGACTCCGTGCGGCGGGAGTGGGGCGTCGGCGACGACGTCGTCGTCCTGTACGCGGGTCGGCTGCTTAGGGAGAAGGGTCTCGTCCCGCTGGTCGACGCGTTCACCGCGCTGCGGGCGGGCGTCAGGGTCGGGACCATGCTCGTCCTTGCGGGTGACGGTCCCGAGAGGGGGCGCATCGTCGAGGCTGCGCACGCCCTGGGGATCGGCGATCGAGTGAAGCTTGTGCCGTGGGTCGCCCGTGAGCGCGTGCCGCACCTGCTCGCGGCCGCCGACGTCTACGCCATGCCGAGCCTGCCCACGCCCTACTGGGAGGAGCAGCTCGGGTTCTCCATGATCGAGGCGATGGCGGCGGGGCTGCCGGTGCTGGGGACCGACGGCGGCTGCATCCCCGAGATCCTCGGCGGGACCGGGGTGCTGGCTCCGCCCTACCAGCGACGGGCGCTTGCGGCGGCGCTGGAGACCCTGGTGACGGACGAGGGTCTGCGTGCACGTCTCGGTGCTGCGGCCAGGGCTCGAGTCGGTCACCACTTGTCCACGGGCGTCGCGGCGTCCGGTCTCCACGACGTCGTCATGCGGTTGATCGGCTGACCTCGACCGTCGCCGGCGGGCGGTGGGCGAGGAGCACGACTCCAGCCACCGTGGCGCCCGTCGCTGCGACGGCCCCGAGCGTAAGAAGCGCGCTCCCGCCGGGCCACCACGCGCCGGCAGCCGAGGCTCGGTGCAGCACGTCTTCCCCCAGCCAGAAGTGGGTGAGCACAGCCACGAGGGCGGCGGCGGACACCGTCCCGGTGACGACGGGGATCATGGCTGTCCGGCGTCGGGGCATGCGGGTGGCGACCAGCGCCACTGCAGCCACCAGCACCGCGCCCGCGACATGCAGGTAACGACCCCGGGCACCGGCGAACACAGTGCCCGTCGCCTCGGGTTCCACGACGGTCCCGTACAGCGTGAGCGCCAGAGCCGTCGCCGGGGCGAGCAGCAGGACGACGTAGCCGAGGCGGTCGCGGGCCAGCACGAAGCCAGCGGCAACCAGCGCCACCGCAGCGGCTGTGAGGACCCGATGCACCGGGTTGGGGAGCGGGATCTCGAACTCCAAGGGGTTGAACCAGAGGGTGCCCGAGACGCCGTCGAGGTAGGTGGTCAGGAACCGTGCGTCGAAGGGCGGCTGCTGCGAGGGGTCGAAGAACCCAGGAGGCCAGCCACCGGGCTGCACGGCGCCGAATCGCACGATGTTGGCGGCATACCACGCGAGCCCCGGCAGGCAGGCGACGAGCAACACTGCCGCTGCCCTTGTCGTGCGCTGCCATCCGTGCCGGGTGCCGGCAGCGACGACGGCCACGAGGAGTCCGACGCCAAGGCCTAGGGCCAGGCCCTTGGTCAGCAGGGCGGCACTGGTCGCCAGCCCGGTCGCGAGGGCGGTCCGGGCTCGCAGATCGCCGCCTGCCAGCCGCACCGAACCCAGCAGAGCGGCGGTCGTGGTCACCAGCAGCAGCGACGCGTGTGACACCGACGAGGTGATGTGCGCCAGGTGCGGCCATCCGCTCGGGACGAACGACGCAGCGGCGGCCGCCACGGGAGAGGCACCGACGGCCAGCGCGCAGCGCCACACCAACCAGGGCAGCGGTACCGCCAGCAGCACAGCCACGAGGCGCAGCAGGAGGACTGCTTGCGCCGGCGTCCTCTCCTCGATGTCGGCGACCGTCGCGGCAGCGGCGAAGACCAGGGGCCCTAGCGGCGGGTGCTGCGTCATCTGGTCGGGGGCCGTACTCGACGGGGTCGACTCCCGCAGCGACCCCAGCGTCGGCGGATCGGCGGGTGGCTCTCCCAAGGGTCCGGACACGTAGGGGACCGGGAATCCGAGCCACTCGGCGGCTCCCGACACCGATCGGTCGACGACCGCAGTCCCCGGATCGGGGTAGGTGCGCTCGAAGGCGAGTCTCAGCGCCGTCGACAGGTGGGCCGGTTCGTCCGGGGCGCGCAGTGGGGGGACTGCGATCGCCCAGATGACGAGGACCCCCAACCAGGCCAGGCTCGCCACGGCGACAACGCGCCGCGCCTGGACGTCCGTGGTCACGACGGCGAGCCCCGCCGCTCGTCGACGAGCGGCTCGGGCCCGGGACGAGGGGGTGTCGCTGCCGTGAGCCGATGCATCGCGGACACTCCGATGATGACTCCCGCCGTTCCCACCAGCACGACCAGTAGGGCCAGGACCTCTCCTCCGGACCACCACGACAGTGCTGTCTGGGGAGTGGCCGGCAGCCAGAAGTGGCGGAGCCCGAAGACCAACCCAGCTGCGCCGACTGCTGCCGCGAGTGCGGGGGCGGCACGCACCAGCCAGGGCGCGCGGACGACCGCGCCGACGCATACGGCTACGGCGACAGCCCCCGTGAACAGGTAGCGACCCTGGGCCGGGACGAAGTAGCCCAGCTCGCCCCACACCTGAGCGCTGCCCACCGCGACGAGGAGCAGCGGCAGGACCCACATCCCGTGCAGCACCGCCATCTCGACCTGCGATGCTCGCAGTCGCCAGGTGCCCACGGCCATGACCGCCAGGAGGCCAGCGGTGGCGCTCAGGTGAAGCGGCCACGGCAGGGGAGTCTCGAGCCAGCCGAGATCGGCCCACAGCGAGCTGGACAGACCCGATCCGAGCCGGCCGGCCCAGCTCTCCCAGGCCCCGGGAGGCCCGACCACGTCGAACGTCAGCAGCTCGTTGGGCTGAATGGTCCCGTACCGGATCTGGTTCGCGGCCCACCACGCCAGCCCGGGGAGTGCGAGGACGCCCGTGATCGAAGCCGCACGAAGTGTTGCTCCTGCTCCCCGATACCGAACCGCAGCGAGGTAGGCCAAGGCGACCAGTGGGACGAACCCCAGCGCGAACCCCTTGGTGAGCAGGCACAGGGACAGCAGCGCACCGATCGCGGCCGCTCGGCCCCCGCCGATGGCCCCGCGGCAGACCGGCAGTAGGGCGGCAGCAAGGCCCGCGGCGCCGAGCACGAGCAGGGTGCCGTTGTTCACGACGCCGCCGATGTGCGTGAACTGGATCCAGCCCGCTGGGACGAAGGCCGCTAACCCGGCCCCTGGCGCCGGCAGTCCGACCTCCAGTGCACTGCGCGCGATGAGCCACGGCACCGGCAGCAGCAGAGCGGCTGAGGCCAGGCGAAGCACCAGCAGCGCGACGTCGATGGGTCTGTTCATGAGGTCACCGACCACGACCACTGCCGCCATGAGCGTTGCGAACGCCGGTGGGTGGGCGGTCATCTGGTCGAAGGTGTCGGGATCGCGGGCGAACGCTGGGCTCCGCAGCTCCGCGGCGGTGGGACGGGCGAGGTCGAGAGGGCGGGCTGTGAGGACACCCGCGTCGGTGAAGACTCTTGTGAGTCCCGGGAAGCCGAGTGCCGGTCCGGCTGCGCGGACCGACGGGTCGAGGACCGCAGGGTATGCGGGGTAGCCGCCTCCGGTCGCCAGTCGCAGCACTGTCGACACTTGCGGAGGCTCGTCGGGCCCTCGAAAGCCGGGCGTCACCAGGGCCCATGCCGTGAGCAAGGCCGCGAGCAGCATGGTGGCGCCCACGACGCTCGCGCGCAGCGGCCCAGCCATCTGCGCGAGGATACGGAGTGACGACCCCGAACCGCGCACCTGCCGACGCGCTGTCGGGCGAGACACGCACCTAGAGTTCCGGCTGTGCGGAGCGGCGAGGACGAGCTCACGGTCAGACGGACCGCGGCGCGCCATGACGTCCAGGACCGGGCGCTGGAGAGCCTCTCGACGGCGGGGAACTACAACGCGTGGCTGGCCGCGCTTGCTGAGCCGTGGCTCGGCGGCGACGTGATCGAGATCGGGGCTGGAGCCGGTTCCATCGGTGCCCGGTGGGCGTCAGGTGGCCGGATGGTCACCATGACCGAACCTCATCTGGTGAGGGTCGTCGAGCTTCGACGACGGTTCGACGGTGACGAGAGCATTCGGGTGGAGCAGTTGTCACTTCCGTCCTCGCGGCGAGGGAGCTACTCCTCGGCCGCGGCGGTGAACGTCCTCGAGCACATCGAGGACGACGGGTCTGCGGTGTCGTCGATGGCGTCGCTGGTCCGCCCAGGTGGTCACGTGATCGTCCTCGTGCCCGCATTCGAGGTGGCGATGAGCCGGTTCGATCGCGACATCGGCCATCACCGGCGCTACCGGCGGCGGGACGTCCAGCGCCTCTTCGAGTCCGCCGGGCTGCAGCCGGTTGTGCTGCGCTACGTCAATTCCGTCGGGCTGATCGGCTGGACCGTAGTGGTGCGGGGTTTGCGCAGGTCGCCGGCGGACGGCGCCCTGCTGCGCTTCTACGATCGCCGGGTCGTACCCCGGCTGCGCCGCTGGGAGCAGAGCCACCCCCCGCCGTTCGGCCAGTCGGTGCTCGGGGTCGCGCGCGTCTGAACCCGCTGGTCACCGGCGGAGCCCAACTCGTCAGCGACGCCGGGCTCCCGACGCAAGTCCCTCGATCACCGCTGCCATCTGGTGCGCCCGACATGTCCACGTCTGCGGGTGGGTCGAGGGAGTCACGGGATGGGCGAGCATGCGAGCCACAGCCTCGGCGAAGGCTGGCCCCGTTGCCAGGGCCACGCCATCGTCGTCGATGGTGTCGAACCCGCTCGTGGGCGTGGCGACGATGGGGCGACGCGCAGCCAGGTACTCCCAGCGCTTGATCGCGTCGAGGCTTCGGGTGAACGACGTGACCCGGTGGGGGCTGATGAGCACGTCGAAGGAGGTCAGCCAGCGTGGGACGTCGGTCGAAGCGACGGCGCCGTGCCGTCGCACACCGGCCTGGTCGAGCACCTCGTGGTGCCGAGCGTTGAGCAGGTCGGGACCGACCAGGTGGACGGTCGCTGCGCCGGCTCGGGCGACGGTTGCGACCAGGTCCACATCTAGGCGCCACTCGTGCAGCGTCCCGACGTAGCCGACATGCGGGCCTGGACCCGGCAGGGCGAGCGGGATGGCGTGCGCGTAGGCAGCATCGTCCACCGCGTTGAGCACCACCCTCGCCTCGACCCCGTAACGCTGCCTCCAGCGATGCTGCAGCTCCGCGCTGCAGACGACCGTCGTCGCACGGGTGGCGAGCCAGTCCTCCGCGGCCACCAGCCGGCGTCGCCCGCGAGCCGGCATGTCGGCGGTGCGCCAGTCGTCCGTCACGTCGTAGAGCGCCGGGACGCCCGGTACGAGGCAATACCGACCGAGGTCGGCGTTGTTGACCCACAGCAGGTCGGCGCCCTCGACGAGAGAGCCGCGCAGCGCGCGGCCGACCACCGCCAGCCCGCCGACACGAGAGGGGATGCGCTGCACCGGCTGGTAGACCCGGACCCTGGGCCGGGGCTGCCGCCAGGAGGGCCTACCACGGCGGATCGTCGGGTTGACGAACACCGCCTGCCCGACGGCGCCGGAGCGGAGGAGGGCCGACAGCAGGTGCTGGTTACGCCGCCACACGTCGTCCCACGGCTCCAGGGAGAGCAGTACGAGTCGTGTCATGGACGGCTGTCGGTGTCCTTCGGGCTCGCCGGCGATGGCCGCTGGGCACCGGGGGTCAGCCTTAGCAGCCCCGTCCCCGACCAATGCCCGAGGCTCGTGGCGTCGATCTTGTCGTAGGGGAGGTCCCGCCACAGCTGAACCATCTCGAGCAGGCGGATGTCGTCGACAACCACCAGGCGTGGGCGATCCGCGAGTAGCGGCAGCACGTCCGCGCAGAAGCGGTGCTCCCAGGTTCCGTCCTTGGGCCCGTCGAGAAAGATGAGGTCGGCTGCCGACAGCATCTCGATGTCACGCCGGCGTACGGCCGGGTCGACGAGGTCACCGGTGCGCGGCAGCACCCCGGGGCGACCCAGCCCCGGGGAGAGGTCGGCGTCGGCGAGGACGGTCCCGGGGATGGCCTGCCATGGCATGAGGTCGTACGTCACGACGGTCGCGGTCGGGCAACCGGCGAGAAGCGCCAGCGCCCCTTGACCCCGGAAGGTGCCGATCTCGATGGCTGTGCGGGGACGAGTCTCCGCCGCCAGCCCAGCGAGCAGTCGGTAGTGCTCGCCGGGCCAGGCAGCGATGTAGGCCGCGTCCCCCGGGTCGCTGCGCTGCTCGAGGTTGGCTAGCCGGAGTCCGCGCGCGCGCTCGGCGGCGGCCAGCAGGAGCTCCACGAGCTCGCTGCTGGGTTCCGGCTGGTCGACCACGCTGGACACGACGCTCCACCTCGCGTCCGCTGCCCGCTCGATGGGCACCCGAGGCATGCCTGCGAGGCGACGACGGAGCTCACCGATGGCCTCCCGGTACATGCGTGGCGACGCTACGCCACGCTTTGTCGGCACCGGGGCGGGGTCGGGAGCCCGTCGGCGTTGTGGTGGGCTAGGGCGGTGCGGGTGCTGCGTCTCTACCACGCCGGGCGGGAAGCCTCGCACCGCGCCAGAGACCGCGCACTGGTGGCCGCGGGGGTCGAGGTCTGTCTGGTCGTGCCCACTCAATGGCCGGGCGGCCAGGACGAGAGGGTCACGGAGCAAGAACTGACGGTCGTCGAGGTCCCGGTGCGTCGGCCAGGCGACGTCAACCGGCACCGGCTCGCCGACCCGGCCGCCTTCGGGCGATTCGTCGCCGACTGGCGTCCTGACGTCATCGACGTGCACGAGGAGCCCGTGTCGTCCTGCCTGCACGAGTTGTGGCCGTACCTGCCGCCCGGCGTTCCGGTGGTCGCCTACAGCGCACAGAACCTGGACAAGCGCTTCCCGCCGCCGTTCCACCGGTACGAGCGGGTCGCGCTGGACCGGTTGTCCGGCGTCTACCCCTGCAGCATGCAGGCAGCCTCGGTGATCGCGGGCAAAGGCTTCCGCGGGTCGATCCACGTCCTTCCTCTGGGCGTCGACCCGGCCGTGCACCAACCGGGCATCGAGCAGAAGCGGGCCGGCGGGCCACTGAGGGTGCTGCTCGCCGGGCGGCTGGTGCCCGAGAAGGGGGTCCTGGACGCCGTCGAGGCGCTCGGCCTGCTGGCACCCGCGGGGCCCACCCGGCTGGTCCTCGTCGGAGACGGACCTGCGCTGGCGCCCGCGCTGGCTCTCGCCGACCGGATGGGGGTGGCGGCCAGCGTTGAGCACCACCCGTGGTTGTCGGCAGGTGCGCTTGCCGACGAGACCCGTGCCAGCGACGTGCTAGTCGTCCCGTCCCGCACCACCTCGAGGTGGGTCGAGCAGTTCGGCCGGGTCGTCGCCGAGGCGCAGGCCTGCGGGACGCCGGTGGTCGCCTACGCGACCGGCTCACTGCCGGAGGTCGTGGCCGGTGCCGGGGCACTCGTCGAGGAGGGTGACGTGCCCGGCCTGGTACGGGCGGTGACGGCGGTATCCGAGGACGGCCTCCGTCAGCAGGTCGTGTCCGCGGGGCTCGAGGTCGCAGGCTCGCGCACCTGGCGGCACGTGGCCGAGGGGCAGGTCGCCCTCTACGAGGAGGTCCTCGCGCGGCCCCGGCGACCGGCGGCGCGTCCCACCTCGGCGACCCGGCGGGAGGCCGTGGCTCGCTACGGCAACCCGGCCCGCACCTACGGGGTCGACCGTCCGTTCGCGCTGCCCCTGCTTCGGGACAGCACCCGGCTGCAGCGGGGTCTCGGGGCCGTCGTCGATCGGCTCACCCGACAGGCCTAGGACCTGAGGTGGAGACCTAAGGTGGAGACGTGGACCGCGTGGGGCGCGTAGGCGGCACGTGGTAGCCCCGCATATCGCGCATGTGCCGATACCTCGTGCCGGGGACGTGTCCGGGGTCACGGTCGTGGTGAGGGCACTCGTCGCGGAGCATGCGCGACAGGGTGGCGAGTCCACCGTCGTCGTGGACCAGTCCGGCGACGGATTCCCCGGAGGGCACGCGTACCGCGTCGACTACCGAGCTGTCAGCCCTGACCGGGACTGGACGAGGGTCGAACGGGCCACTGATGCCGCCTTGGGACTCCTCGGACGTCCGCGGCGCTTCGCGCCGCGGATGTACGGCCCGGCCGCTGCCGCCGTTCGGGCGGTGGAGCCGGACGTGGTGCTCGTGCACGAGGGGCACTTCGCCGTCACGGGGATGCCGATGCTGCGGGACCTTCCTCGGTCGCGCGTGTACCTCTACGTCCACAACCCGATCAGCAGATCGATCGCTCGTCCGGAGCTGCGACGGCTGCTGGCCGGGACGCGCGGGATCATTGCGGTCAGCGAGTTCATCGCCGAGCAGGTCTCGCATCGTGTCGGCCGAGGAGGGCCGCCGATCAGCGTCGTCCACAACGGGGTCGATCTCGACCTTTTCGCCCCGCCGGCCGAGCCGGTGGTGAACGAGGTACCCCGGGTGGTCTTCGCCGGTCGCATCGGACCAGGGAAGGGCGTCGACCGGCTCGTGGATGCCTCGGTGCAGCTACACAGCGATGGTGCGCCACACCGGCTCACGGTCGTGGGACGTGCGCTCCACCACACCGGGCCCGAGCTCTCGTCGTTCGAGCAGGACCTCCGCAGGCGCGCCGCGCCGGCAGGTCGTGGAATCGACTTCCTCCCGTTCCTCCCCCCGCAAGAGCTGGCGCAGCTGTTCGGTCAGGCGGACATCGTCTGCGTTCCCACGGTGACGTCCGAGCCCTTCGGGCTCGTGGCCGTGGAGGCCATGGCCAGCGGGGCCTGCGTCGTTGTGAGCTCGCGCGGTGCCCTGCCGGAGGTTGTCGGGGACTCGGGCGTGGTTGTCGACCCCGAGGTGCGACCTCTCCGCGAGGCACTCGCCGACCTGCTGATGAACCGACAGCGTCGCGAGACTCTCGCGAGCTCCGGGGTGGAGCGAGCACGATCCTTCTCCTGGGCGGCCAGTCACCGGCGCCTGATCTCCGCGCTGGAGGAGTCCTGACCGCGGGTGGCGCGGCAGGGACGCCGCCATCTCCGGCGGGCCGGTGCCTGTCAGCGGCTCCGCGCATCCTCATAGGCGTGGAGGACGGCTCGGGCGGCTCGCTCCGGGGCGAAGTGTGCGGCCCGGCGGAAGCCGCCCTCCGCTAGACGCCGGCGCAGAGCCGGGTCGTAGTCCAGGCGGCTGAGTGCGAACGCAAGGTCGCCCACGTCCCCGGGTGAGGTGAGCAGGCCGTCCAGCCCGTCGGTGACGATCTCGGTCGGCCCGCCGGCGGCCGCGGCCACCACCGGGACGCCGGCGGCCATCCCCTCGACGATGACCTGGCCGAACGGCTCAGGCAGCACCGAGCAGTGCACGAGCACGTCCAGGTCGGCCAGCACACCGTCGATGTCGTCCACCTGTCCGAGGAAGTCCACCCGGTCTCGGATCTGCAGGGCCCGGGCCAGCGAGTCCAGCCGGGCCGCGAACTCCTCCTCGCCGAACAGGGCCGCGCCGGCCAGCACCGCTCGGGTTCGCGAGGGTGGTGGGAAGGCCTCGGCGAAGGCTCGTAGGAACACGTCCTGCCCTTTCCACGGCGCGATCCGTCCGACTATGCCTACGGTTCGCATCCGCCCCGCCGCCGGGGCGGCGTAGAACCTCGGTTCCGGCACGGGGTTGGGCACCACCCGCCCCTGAGGGGCGCCCGGCAGCGCCGCCAGCGTCGCCCCCGAGTTCGCCATCACCAGCCGGGGCAGGCGGCGCGCGGCTCGTCTGACGGTGCGCACCGTCGGCCCCGGCAGGTGCGTCTCGTCCACCAGGTCGTGCACGTGCCACACGACCGGCCGCAGCGCCAGCCGCCCGGCCAGGCCGCCGTAGAGCGCCGCCTTGAGCGACACCGTGTGCACGAGGTCGGGCCTCTCCCGGCGCAACAGCCGGGCCAGGTGCCAGGCGTAGTTGCTGGTGGCGCCGAGTGCGGATCGCCGTCCCGGCCCCGCGGTGTCCGCGCGGCGCAGGTCACGAATCTCGTCGGGGAGGGGGAGAACGGTCACCCGGGCACCCGCCTGCTGGAGTGCGTCGACGAGGGAACCATTCTCGCCGAGCACGGCGTGGGTCTCGACCCGATCGCCGAGCGCCTGGACGAGCCGCAGCGTCGCGATCTCCGCTCCGGACATCCGGGCGACGTGGTCGACCACGACCACCCGGATCGGCTCGCTCATCGCAGCGCACCCTACGGTGATGTTCCGTGCGGGTGGCGATCGCCCACGACTACCTGACCCAGCCCGGCGGCGCCGAGCGCGTGGTGCTGGCGATGCTGCGCGCCTTCCCCGACGCCCGGCTCGTGACCAGCGTCTACGACCCCACCGGAACGTTCCCCGAGTTCGCCCGCTACCGCATCGAGACAAGTCCGCTGCAGCGCGTCGGGGTGCTGCGGCGCGACCCGAGGCGGGCCTTGCCGCTGCTCGCCCGTACCTGGTCGTCCACCCGTATCGAGGACGTCGACGTCGTGCTCGCCTCGTCGAGCGGCTGGGCGCACGGGGTTCGCTCGTCCGCCCCCGTGGTCGTGTACTGCCACAACCCGGCCCGCTGGCTGTACCAGCGGGAGGACTACCTGGATGGGCAGCCGGGATTCGTCCGGCCCGCTCTGAGGGTGCTTACGCCGGCGCTGCGGCGGTGGGACGTCGCGGCGGCGAGGCGGGCGAGTGGGTACTTGGCCAACTCGGCCTCCGTGGCGCGGAGAGTGCGAAACGCCTACGGCATCGAGGCACAGGTGCTGCACCCGCCGGTGACGGTGGATCCGACAGCAGCGCAGCAGGCGGTCGCGGGAGTGGAGCCCGGGTTCCTGCTCTGCGTGGCCCGTGGGCGCGGCTACAAGAACGTCGCCATGGTGCGTGAGGCCGTGGAGACGCTGCTGTCGCACGAGCGCCTCGTCGTGGTCGGGGACGCCGATCCGGGCGAGCGCACGACGGTTCTCGGCCGGGTGAGCGATGCCGAGCTGCGCTGGCTCTACGCGCATGCCGGCGCGCTGGTGAGCCTGGCCCGGGAGGACTTCGGCCTCACACCGCTCGAGGCCAACGCCTTCGGCACCCCGGCACTGCTGCTGCGTTCGGGCGGCTTCCTGGAGACCCTCGACGAGGGGGTGTCAGGCTTGTTCGTGGTGGACGGGTCGGCACCAACGGTGGCGGCCGCCGTCGAGAGGTTCCGTAGCCGGTCCTGGGACGTCGAAGCGATTCGTGCCCACGCGTCCCGATTCGGGGAGCGCCCCTTTGCCGGATCCCTCACGGCAGCGCTCGCGCACGCCGTCACGAGCGACCATCGGCAGATGGACCTGCACTAACATCCTCGGCGTGTCGGAGGGTACGACGGAAGAGCCGTCAACGTTGCACGTGGGCGCGGGCGCGGGCGCGGTTAGCATCGACCTGGCCGCACGAGCGGGCCCGGCGCTCCTCCTGCTCGTCGTCGGCGTCGTGGCCCTGCGGGTCAAGCAAGTGACCCCCTTGTCCACCACAGCCATGGACTTCCTTCCGTTCCTTCAAGCAGGCGATGCCGTCCTGGTCGGCGCCACTCCTTTCGCCATCACCCGCTTCCTCTACCCGCCCTTCGCCGCGTTGCTCGCAACCGCCGCCGCGAGGGTCGACCCGAGCACCTGGCAGTACCTGATCCCCACGATTCATGCGATGTGCGTGATCGCCCTGGTCGGTCTGAGCGCCCGCCTGGTCGGCCTGTCGCCGCTGTCCCGGGTAGCTGCGCTCGTCGTCCTTGTCCTCTTCCTGCCGGGCTCGAGCCTCGGCACGGACTTGTGGCTGGGCAACATCGACATCGTTCTTTTCGTCGCCCTGCCCGTGGTCCTCCTGCTCTGGTCCGCCGGACGCTGGAGGTCGGGTGGGGTGCTCCTGGGGGTGACGGCGGCGGTGAAGCCGGTCCTGCTGCCGTTCATGGGCCTGGCCGTCGTGACCGCGCGCTGGAGGGCGCTGCTCGCGGGAGCAGGCGTGGCACTGGGCCTCAACCTGATCGCAGCCGCCGCCGTGCCCGAGCCGCTGCGCTGGTTCAGCCAGACGGTGCCGTTCGTCCTGTCAGGGCAGGACGAATTCTCCCAGCCGTGGGATGGCTCGTTGCTCACGAGCTTGACGGAGTGGGGTGTCGACGCCTGGCTGGTCACCACGGCGCGCGTGGCCGTCACGGCCGCGACCCTGGTGGCAGCGTGGCTCCACCTCCGCTGGGCAGAGGATCGCTCGACGCTCGGACTCATCCAGGGAGGGTCGCTGCTCTACATCGGGGCCCTGCTGGCGGGCAGCCCCGCTTTCGCCAGGTACTTCATTGCGCTCGTCCCCCTGGTGATGACCGTCGTGTACCGCGACGCCTGGGCGCGCGTCCCGTGGCTCTGGCTGCCCTTCGTGCCCCTCGCGGTGGGCTGGGGTGCGATGCCACTGGAAGCCGGTCGACTGGCGACGGTGTCGTTCCTCTCGATCTGGGCAGTCATGCTGCTGCTCGTGGTCAGGGACCTCACCCGTCAGCGACCTGGCGTGACATCCGACCCGGGCTCGGCCCGGCGGGTGCTGGCGACGCCGGTGGCACTTTTCAGTCGTCGATGGGGGCGTGAATGACCAGGACTGATCGATGGGTCGTGGCGCTGGCCACGATCCTCCTCGCTGCGCTCTCGATGATGTGGGCGCTCCTGCTCCCCGCTTTCCGATCGGTTGACGAGGCCCCCTACACCTCGACCGCGATCCGGTTGGCTGTCGGAGGCGGGTATCCCGCGCCAGGGACTGTCCTGCTCGACGAAGGGGTGCGAGCGTCCTACGACGCTCTCGGTCACGCGGCGCCGGGTTCCGGACGTCCTAGCGGACCGCTACCGCCGCGCTCGAGCGAGGCGCTGCCCTCCTGGGCCGACCTGCGGGCCGAAGGATGGAGACTGGATCCTCTGTTCGACCATGACCAGGTAAGCCAGCACCCCCCACTGTGGGCGGTGTGGCTTGCCGCTGTCGCCCGCGGACTTGACCTGGACGAAGCGCCGGCCGACGTCGCGCTGCTGTGGCTACGGCTGGCGTCAGCCCTCCCCCTGCTCCTTCTTCCGTTGCTCATCGTCAGGACCGCGCTGACGATCGGGCTGACGAGGCCTGCGGTATGGGTCGCCGCCGTGGTTCCGGCGGGGTGGCCGCGTCTCGTCGAACTGTGCGCTGGCGTCTCGAACACGGCCATGGCGATCGTCTCCTGCACAGTGGTGGTGTGGTTGGCGATGAGAACCTCCCGCGGGTGGGTGGGCGTCGGCCCCGGCCTCGCGACCGGTCTGGCCCTCGGCCTGGCGCTGCTGATCAAGGGTCTGGCATTCGCCACGTTTCCGGTGGTCGTGCTGGCGCTGCTGCTGGCGGCTCGCCATTGTCCGCCCCGCCGACTGCTCGCCCATGCGCTTGCCGTCGTTGTCGCGTCGCTGACGGGGTTGTGGTGGTGGGTGCGCAACATCGTGCTATTCGGCAACCTTCAGCCCACCGGCTTCACCGAGCAGCAGAACGCGGCGCTCAACGACGCCGGTAGGGAGGTGCGGGCTGTCGTCGTCGATCTGCCCCTCGGGATTTCGCGAGACCTGTGGACGCAACCGATGGGTAGCCCGCCTCTTTCCGACCTGATACACCTCGCGATCACCGCCGCTGCTGTCGCACTGGCCGTCGTCGTGCTCGCTACGACTCGCGGCGGGCCGAGCGACGTGCGGGTGCGGCTTGCACTGTGCCTCCTACCGGGACCCACCGTCGTTATCATGACTGCGCTCGGTGCCCTGTCCGGCGCCCCGGGGGTCGGGATCAGCGTCACCGCTCACGCGAGGTACGTGATCATCGTCGCCGGCGGTGTCGCGCTGGTGGCCGGTGCTGCCGCGAACCTAGCGCCCAGGTGGACGTGGGTGGCACCCGTCTTCCTGCTCTCAGTGGGCCTCGCTGCCTTGGTGATCGAGCAAACGAACCTGTGGGCGGGGGAGTCCCTCGTCGAGCGTGCCCATGCGATGAGTACGTGGTGGTCGCTGCCCGACGTGGTGCCGTGGCTGTGCGCGGTCCTCGCGGCGACCTCTGCCGCGCTACTCGGGTTGTTGCTGAGGAGAGAGGTCTCGCACGGCACGCAGAACAGGACAACCGGTGGGTCTGCCCTTCGGACCTATCACCTCGGGTAGTTCCGCATCACCGCCTGGCGCGGGTGCGGACGAGGATGCCGACAGCCTCGACGCCGTCTCGCCAGGTGATCTTCTTGCCCTGCTCGCGGGTGCGGGCCCGGTAGCTGATCGGTACCTCGTACGGGCGGATGCCGCGGGCCAGGAGCTTGGCGGTGATCTCGGCTTCCATGCCGAACCCGGGCTCGCTGATGTCGAGGTCGCGGTACAGCGCCAGCGGCATGAGCTTGAAGCAGGTTTCGAGGTCGGAGATGAAGCAGTTGAACAGCACGTTCGCAACGGTGGTGATGCCCTTGTTGCCGAGCACGTACCAGAACGAGTACGCCGTCTGACCGGCGAACCCTCTGGTGCCGTAGACGACCTCGGCCTCGCCGTCGAGCACCGGGCGCAGCAGCGCGGGGATGTCTTCGGGCCGGTACTCGAGGTCGGCGTCGCAGGGGATCAGGTAGTCGCCGCTGGCCAGCGACGCCGCTGTCCGGATCGCCGCGCCCTTGCCCTGGTTGGCGGCGTGCCGGTGCACGAGCAGACGCGGGTCATCCAGGCCCGCGAGGGCGTCGGCTGTCCCGTCGCGCGAGCCGTCGTCGACCACGACCAGCTCGACCTCGACGGGGAACTCCACCGCGAGCACCCGCTTGACGGCCTCGGCGACGGTGGGTGCCTCGTTGTAGACGGGCATGAGGATCGACAACTTCACGGGGGTCTCCAGGTCGGGCCGTAGCGCAGGAGAGTAGTCGAGGGTCCTGGCTGGCCTCGGTCGGTCTTTGTGGGGACGGAGAGCCTCCGATGAGCGCGCTAACCTGCTCACGATGACCATCAGCCGGCCGGGCGAGCCGTCCATGGCCGGACCCTCGGCGGGTCCGGTGCGTCCGCCTGCCCCGACCGGCGGGGGCCGTCGCTGGGCTCGGCGCTACTCCCGCGCCCTGCTGGCCGTCGATGCCGTCGTCGTCGCTCTCACCGTCCTGCTCGCCGGCGCGGTGCGGTTCGGTGTCGACGCCGAGGAGGCGCTCGCGGGCGCCCCGGCGCTGACCTACCAGGTTCTGTCGGTGCTGCTGTGGGCCGTCTGGCTGGGGCTGCTCGCCCTGCGCGGCTGCTACGACGACAAGGTCGTCGGGGTCGGTCCCGAGGAGTACAAGCGGGTGCTCTGGACATCGGTGCTGCTGCTCGCCGGCATCGCCGTGGTCGCCTACCTGTCCCGGGTGGACATCGCCCGCGGCTGGGTCGCGGTCGCCATCCCGGTGGGCACGGCCGGGCTCGTCCTCGGCCGCTACGTAGCGCGGCGGCGGCTGCACGCTGCCCGGGGGCGGGGGCAGCACCTTCGTACCGTCCTCGCGGTGGGCGACCCCGCCCACGTCCGCCAGCTCGACGAGACCCTGCGGCGTGAGGTCTACGCCGGCTACCGAGTCGTGGCCGCGTGTGTGCCGGTGGGGGCCGACCCTCGCGGGCTGCCCGTCCCGGTGGCCGGTGACCTCGAGCACGTGGGTGAGGCAGTCCGCGCCACCGGGGCCGACACGGTCGCGGTCGCCTCGCCGTCCGGCACCGCGCCGGACTACCTGCGCCGGCTGTCGTGGGCCCTCGAGGGGACCGGGGTCGACCTCGTCGTGGCCCCGAGCCTCACCGACGTGGCCGGACCGCGCATCCACGTCCGCCCGCTGGCGGGGCTGCCGCTGCTGCACGTCGACGAGCCCGAGCTGTCCGGTGCGCGCCGGGTCGGCAAGAGCCTGCTGGACGTGCTCGGGTCGCTGCTTGGCATGCTCGTGGCCTCCCCGGTGCTCGCCGTGGCCGCGCTGTCCATCAAGTCCGAGGACGGCGGCCCCGTGCTGCACCGGCAGACCCGGGTCGGTGAGGGCGGCCGGCTGTTCACCATGCTCAAGCTGCGCACGATGGTTGTCGGAGCGGAGGAGCAGGTCGGAAGCCTCGAGGAGCTCAACGAGAGCGACGGGGCGCTGTTCAAGATCCGGGCCGACCCGCGCGTCACCCGTACCGGGCGGTTCCTGCGCCGGTGGTCGCTGGACGAGCTGCCGCAGCTGGTCAACGTGCTGCGCCGTGACATGAGCCTGGTTGGGCCCCGCCCGCCGCTGCCGCGGGAGGTCGCCCGCTACAGCGAGGCGGCGCAGCGGCGGCTGCTGGTGCGGCCCGGGATGACCGGGCTGTGGCAGATCAGTGGCCGAGCCGACCTGTCCTGGGACGACAGCATCCGCCTCGACCTCTGGTACGTCGAGAACTGGTCGTTCTCCCAGGACCTGGTCATCCTCGCCAAGACGGCGC
>Ga0209594_1000308_pt1 | contig 32933 bp, 35 predicted proteins | sample AshMeaCrysSpring_FD_184126 | JGI IMG/M metagenome (GOLD analysis project Ga0209594, IMG submission 184126) | Groundwater microbial communities from Big Spring, Nevada to study Microbial Dark Matter (Phase II) - Ash Meadows Crystal Spring... | ecosystem: Environmental > Aquatic > Deep subsurface... | reverse complement strand
CGACGAGGCGGTGGCGATGGCCGAGGCCGACGCCGAGGCCTACGCCGAGGACAGCGGGGCGACGTTCCTGGGGTTTGCCCAGGCGTTCGTGATGGCGCAGGCACCCGGCCACGGCTCGGAGGTGTTCTGCCTCGAGCGAGAGAGCGAGCTCGAGCCCGACGAGTACCTCGACGCCTTCTTCGACACCGGCGCCGAGCGTGAGGCGTCCCTCGACGAGACGGGCTGACCCGGCGCCCGGCATACTGCGCAGCCGTGGTGGGCCGGCGTGGGCGGGTTGTCGTGAGCGGGCCGTCGTGACGTGGGAGGTGCTCGGGCTCCCGCTGCACCCGTTGGTCGTGCACGCGGTCGTGGTGCTCGCCCCGCTCGTGACGGTGGGCCTGACCCTCGCCCTGGCACGACCGACGTGGGCCGCTCGACTACGGCTGGTGCTGGCCGTGCTCGCCGTCGCTGCGGCGGGCGCCGCGCTGGTGGCCAGGCCGTCCGGGCAGTGGTTGCTCGCCCGGGTGCCCGGCAGCCCCGAGGTGGCCCGACACGCCTCCCTCGGCGACACGCTGCCGTGGCTGCTGCTGGTCACGGCCGGTCTCGTCGTCGCCTGGGCGTGGTCGGACGGCCGCGGCCGGCCGAGCAGGCTGCTCGGCGGCCTGGCCCTGGCCGCCTGTGTGCTGGCGACCGGCTGGACGGTGGCGGTGGGCCACTCCGGGGCGGTCTCGGTCTGGGGCTGAGCCGCCGCGGGCGCTGCCCGCCGCGGATCAGGCGTCCTCGCCGTCGTCCTGCGATCGCAGCAGGCGGCGCAGCGAGTCCAGCCGGGCCGGCTCGGCGTGGCCGGAGGTCACCCAGTCGTCCAGGGCGCAGTGCTCGCTGACGTGGTCGCAGCCGCGCGGGCAGGCGGACGTGCCGGCCAGAAGGTCGGCGAACGCGCGCAGCACCCGGGCCGGGTCGACGTGGGCCAGGCCGAAGGAGCGCACCCCGGGGGTGTCGATGACCTCGCCGCCGCCGGGCAGGCTCAGCCAGACCGCCGACGACGAGGTGTGCCGACCGCGACCGGTGACGGGGTTGACCCGTCCGACGGCCCGCTCGGCGGCCGGCACCAGCGCGTTGACCAGTGTCGACTTGCCTACGCCACTCGGGCCGACGAGCACCGTCACATGGCCGGCGAGGGCGTCGCGCAGGGCGTCCAGGGGGCGGTCGCGGCGCACCCGCAGCACCGGTACGTCGAGGCCGGCGTAAGCGGCGAGCAGGTCGTCGGGGTCGGCGAGGTCGGTCTTGGTGATCACCAGCAGCGGCCGCAGCCCGCCGTCGAACGCCGCCACGAGGCACCGGTCGACCAGCCGCGGCCGGGGCTCCGGGTCGGTGACCGACGAGACCACCGCGAGCTGGTCGGCGTTGGCGACGAGCACCCGCTCCACCGGGTCGGCGTCGTCGGCCGTGCGGCGCAGCGTCGTGGCGCGAGGTCCTACCCGGACCACCCGCGCCAGGGTGCCCTCGGCTCCTGACAGGTCGCCGACGACACCCACCCGGTCGCCGACGACCACCCCGCGCCGGCCCAGCTCGCGGGCCCGCACCGCCAGCACCTGCGTGCCGTCGGTGAGCCGGCAGGTGATCCGCCCGCGGTCGACGGCGACGACCCGGGCGGGCATCGCGGTGGCGTGCTCGGGCCGGGTCTTGGTGCGCGGGCGGGACTTACGCCCGGATGCCCGCCGGGCGACGTCGTCCTCGTCGTAGCCGAAGCGAGCCGCGCTCACCCGACCAGGCCCGTCCACAGCGCCGGGAAGGCGGGCATCGTCTTGCCCGTCACGGCGACGTCCTGCACCACCACCCCGGGCACGGCCAGCCCGAGGATCGCGGCGAAGGTGGCCATCCGGTGGTCGCCGTAGGACGCGACCACCCCGCCGTGCAGCGGTGCCGGGACGACGTGCAGCCCGTCCGCGGTCTGCTCGGCCCGTCCGCCCAGCCGGCCGATCTCGCGCACCAGCGCCGCCAGCCGGTCGGTCTCGTGGCCGCGCAGGTGGGCCAGGCCGGTGAGGGTGGACGGCGCGTCCGCCAGCGCCGCCAGCGCGGCCACCGTGGGGGCGAGCTCCCCCACCGCGCCGAGGTCGACGGTGCCGAGCCCGCGAAGCCCCGTCCCGCCGGTCACCGTGAGCCCGGAGTCGTCCAGGGTCGCGGTGCCGCCGAACGCCTGCACCAGGCCGAGCACCGCACCGGCCGGCTGCACGCTGCGGCGGGGCCATCCCGGTACCCGCACCCGCCCGCCCGTCACCAACGCGGCGGCGAGGAAGACCGCCGCGTTGGACAGGTCCGGCTCCATCGTGACCTCGCCACCCCGGGGCAGGCCAGGGGCCACCGTCCACGAGCCGCCCGGCTGCTCGCCCGCGTCGACCCCGCGCTCACGCAGCGCGGCGACGGTCATCTGCACGTGCGGGCGGCTCGGGACCGACCCCACCGGGTGCACGGTCAGGCCCTGGTCGAATCGGCAGCCGGCCAGCAGCAGGGCCGAGACGACCTGGCTGGACGCCGAGGCGTCCACGGGCACCGGGCCGCCGGCGACCCTGCCACGGCCTCGCACCGTCACCGGCAGCGCCGGCGCGTCGACGGGATCGGTCCGCACCCCGAGCGCGCGCAGCGCGTCGAGCAGTCCCGCCAGCGGCCGCTCGCGGGCGCGTGCGTCCCCGTCCAGGTGCACGGGCACCGCCGTGAGGGCGGCCAGCGCCGGTACGAAGCGCATCACGGTGCCGGCCAGCCCGCAGTCGATGGCAGCCGGGCCGACGGGCCGCCCGGGGCGGACCGTCCACGGACCCTCGTCCGGGGTGGACACGCGGGCACCCAGCGCGGTGAGGGCTGCGGCCATCAGCAGCGAGTCACGTGCGACCAGCGGGCGGTGCACGGCGGTCGGCTCGTCGGCCAGCCACGCCAGCGCGAGGGCGCGGGCCATCAGCGACTTCGACGAGGGCACCTCCACCACGCCGTCGACCGGCCGCGTCGCGGTCGGTGCCGGCCAGCCCGTCATGGCGCTCATCATCCCGCAGCGGGCGGGGGCCACCGGCGCAGCACAATGGCGACCATGTGCGGACGCTACGCGGCCAGCCGGCGACCCGAGGACCTGGTCGAGGAGTTCGAGGTGGAGCGGGTCGAGGTGCGCCAGCCGCTGCCGCCGGACTGGAACGTCGCCCCGACCAAGCAGGTCTACGCCGTGCTCACCCGGGCGCATGGGGGCCAGGACGAGCCGCGCCGCACGCTGCGGGTGCTGCGCTGGGGCCTGGTGCCGTCGTGGGCGAAGGACCCGTCCATCGGCAGCCGCATGATCAACGCGCGGCTGGAGACCGCTGCCGAGAAGCCGGCCTTCCGCCGGGCCTTCAGCCGCCGCCGCTGCCTGGTACCCGCCGACGGCTACTACGAGTGGTACACCCCGGCGCAGCCGGGCGGCGGGTCGGGGGCGCGGCCGCGCAAGCAGCCGTTCTTCATCCACCGGGCAGACGGCAGGCCCCTCGCGCTCGCCGGGATCTACGAGTTCTGGCACGAGCCCGGTGCCGACCCGCAGGACCCCGCCGCGTGGACCACCACGATGGCGCTGCTGACCACGAGCGCCCCGGACGACACCGGTCGGATCCACGACCGGGCTCCGCTGCTGCTCGAGCCCGCCTCCTTCGAGGCCTGGCTCGACCCCGCGCGTACCGACCCGGCGCAGGTGCTCGAGCTGCTGGTGCCGGCCGCACCCGGCCTGCTCGAGGCCTACCCGGTCAGCACGGCGGTGAACAACGTGCGCTCGAACGGGCCACACCTGCTGGACCCGCTGCCGCCCGAGCCCCCGGTCGCGTGAGGCCCCCGCGGGTCGACGGCGCGACGGTGGCGACCGACCAGGGCCCGGCTCGGCTGCGCACGCACGCCCCGGCGGGCCCCTGGCCGCCACGACCCAGCTGCCAGGTCGTGCTCGGCCACGGTGCCGGCGGCTCGCTGGACGCTCGAAGTCCCGACCTGGACGCGCTGGCGGCCGGGCTGCCGGACCTCGGCGTCCGGGTGGTACTGGTCGACCAGCCCTGGCGGGTGGCCGGACGCCGCGTGGCTCCCGCGCCGGCCCGGCTGGACCTGGCCTGGCGGCAGGTGCTGGACGCGCTGCCGCGCGACCTCCCGCTCGTCGTCGGCGGCCGCAGCGCGGGGGCCCGGGTGGCCTGCCGGACAGCGACGGACACCGGGGCGGTCGCCGTGCTGGCCCTGGCGTTCCCGTTGCACCCGCCCGGTCGGCCGGAGCGGTCCCGCGGCTTGGAGCTGCTCGGCGCCGGCCTGCCCACGCTGGTGGTGCAGGGACGCAGCGACGCCTTCGGCCGTCCGGACGAGCTGCCGGCCGGGCCGGGGCTGTGGGTTGCCCCCGTGGACGGGGACCACTCGCTGCGGGCCGACCCGCCGGCGGTGCTCGCCGCGGTGGCCGCGTTCCTGCGCGAGCAGGGGTGGACGGACGCTCAGACGGTGCCGCCGGCCGGGTGAGGGGCGGTGGGGTCGGTGCCCTCCCCGCCGCCCTCGCGCACCAGGTAGTCCTCGAGCAGCAGCGGGTTGTCCAGGCAGCGTTGCGCGACCGTGAGCAGGGTGCTCATGGACGAGACCTCCTCCACCTGCTCCTTGAGGAACCAGTGGGTGAACTGCTCGCCGAGGTAGTCGTTCTCCTTGCGGGCGGTGGCGATCAGTGCCTCGAACTGCTCGGTCACCCGCCTCTCCTGGGCCAGCGCCAGCTCGACGGGTTCGGTGAGCACGCTGAACTCGTTGCGCACCGCGGGTACCCCGGGGATGGCCACCGGCACGTCTCTGTCCATGAGGTACTGCACGATCATCATGGCGTGGTTGCGCTCCTCCAGCGCCTGGGCGTAGAAGTGCGCGGCCAGCTGCGGGAGGGCCTGCTGGTCGTACCAGACGGCGATGGCCACGTACTGCTGCGAGGCGCCGAACTCGTGCTCGATCTGCTCGGTCAGCAGCGCGTGGAAGGCCGACAGGTCGCTGGTCACGGTGCTCACGGGCACCAGCGTAGGAGAGGCTGGCCCGGCCCACGACCGCGCAGCCGAGCCGGACGCCGGGAACACCGCCGCGGCCCGCCACGTTGGCCACGGGCGACGTCGTCGACCCGCGCGCCCGGCGCGCCGTGAAGGAGCCATCCGTGCTGCTCGCCGTCCGTCCCGCGCTGCGCGAGGACTTCGCCCCGTCCGCGGGCGCGCCGACCTCGATAGGCTGGCGAGTCGTGACCCCCTCCACCGACTCCGCCGGCGCCCGGGCGGCGGCGGAGTCGGTGGAGGAACGCACCGCACGGTTCGAGCGGGACGCCCTGGCGCACCTGGACTCCCTCTACGGCGCGGCCCTGCGGATGACGCGCAACCCCGCCGACGCCGAGGACCTGGTGCAGGAGACGTTCGCCAAGGCGTTCGCGTCGTTCCACACCTACACCGACGGCACGAACCTGCGGGCCTGGCTGCATCGCATCCTCACCAACACGTTCATCAACGTCTACCGCAAGCGGCAGCGGGAGCCGCAGCAGGCCAACACCGAGGACGTCGAGGACTGGCAGATGGCGCGGGCCGAGGCGCACACCTCGGGGGGCCTGAAGTCTGCGGAGGCAGAGGCGCTGGAGAGGCTGCCCGACCGCGACATCCGCGAGGCGCTGGCTGCGCTCCCGGAGGACTTCCGGATGGCCGTCTACTACGCCGATGTCGAGGGGTACGCGTACAAGGAGATCGCGGAGATCATGGGCACCCCGATCGGGACGGTGATGTCCCGGCTGCACCGCGGCCGCAAGCAGCTGCGCGTCCTGCTCGAGGACTACGCCGTCGACCGAGGCCTGCTGCCCAGCGGATCGGAGGCGGGGCGATGAGCTGCGGCAACCCGCACGAGGTCGACTGCGCCGAGGTGCTGGCCCGGGCCTCGCGGTTCCTCGAGCACCGCCTGTCCGACGGCGGGTCGGTGAGCTACGAGACCTTCGAGCAGCACCTGCGCGAGTGCCCACCCTGCGTCGACGAGGTGACCCAGCAGGTCGAGCAGCTGCAGGCGGTCATCCGCGCCGCCCTCGACCGCTGCTGCCACGAGCACGCACCCGACGAGCTGCGACTGCGCGTCGTGCACACGGTGCGGCGCTGGAGCACCACTGCTCGAACCGACCCTGGGACGGGTTGAGCGTGCCCGTGGGCGACGTGGTGCGAGCGGAGATGGTCGGCAACGTGCTCGACGTGCTGGCGGCCCCCGGACGCTGCGTGGCTGCCGGCGAACCGCTGGTGCTGCTCGAGTCGATGAAGATGGAGATCCCGGTCAGCAGCGAGGTGGGTGGGGTCGTCGCCGAGATCGGTGTGCGGGTCGGGGATGTCGTGCAGGAGGGTGACGTGCTCGTCGTCCTACGCTGAGGACGATGGACCACGACCTCCCGCCCGTCGGCAGCACCGCCGAGATCATGCTCGAGGTGACGCACGCCGACACCGCTCCGGCGCTGGGCTCCGGCGACGTGCCGGTGCTCGCCACCCCTCGGCTGCTGGCGCTGGCCGAGCAGGCGACCGTCGCGGCGGTGCACGACGCCCTGGCGCCCCCGCTGACATCGGTGGGCACGCGCGTCGAGCTCGACCACGTGCACGCCACCCCGGTGGGGCACAAGGTGGTGGTGCGAGCCGTGCTCGTGCACACCGAGGGCCGCACCCTTCAGTTCGAGGTGACCGCGGAGCACCCGGCCGACCGGCGGCTGGTGGGGCACGGTCGCATCAGCCGCGTCGTGGTCGACCGCGACCGCTTCCTCGGCCGCCTGGGCTGACTGGCCCCGCTCAGATGCCGGTCGTCGTGCGTGGGTAGGCGACCTCGGGGTCCAGCAGCACGTTGAGCACGTAGGGCAGCCCGGCAGCCAGCCCCCGACGGATGGCGTCCGGCAGGCCGGCCGGGTCGGTCACCGTCTCACCTGCGCCGCCGAGGGCCTCGGCGACCTGGTCGTACCGGCTGTCACGGCGCAGGTCGGCCAGCACGTCGTAGCCGTAGAGCAGGCGCATCGGGTGCTTCTCCAGCCCCCACGCCCCGTTGTTGCCGACGACCACCAGGGCGGGCACACGGTGCCGCACCAGGCTGTCGAGCTCGGCCAGGGCGAAGCCCGCAGCGCCGTCGCCGAGCAGCACGACGATGGGGTCCCCGGGGCGGGCCACAGCGGCTCCCAGCGCCGCACCCAGGCCGGCGCCCAGGCAGCCGTACGGCCCGGGGTCGAGCCAGCCGCCGGGGCGGGCCGGCTCCACGAACTTGCCCGCCCACGACACGAAGTCGCCCCCGTCGGCGACGACGACCGTGTCGGTGCCGAGCTCGGGCAGCAGCGCGCCGTAGACGCGCGCGGGGTGGATACCGCCAGGCGCCTCGGCCCGCAGCAGCGTGGTGTCCCGGTCGGACGCGGCGGCGACCTGGCCGATCAGGTCGTCCTGCCATCCGGTCAGGTCGGGGTGGGCACCGGCGGCTTCCCACGCCTCGCGCACGCCGTCGAGCACCAGCCCCAGCGACCCCGAGGCCGAGGCGGCCAGGTCGACATGAGTGGCGACCTGCGACGGTGAGTCGGCCAGGTGCGCCACCCGGGCCGAGCCGAACACGCCGTAGCCCAGCCGGAAGTCCAGTGGCGTGCCGACCACGACCACCAGGTCGGCTCCGCCGAAGGCGGCCGCACGGGCCTTGGAGACCAGCCGGGGATGACCGGCCGGCAGGATGCCCCGGCCCATCCCGTTGGCGACCACCGGCACGCCGGTCACCTCGACCAGGGCTCGGGCCGCCTCCTGCGCGCCGTCCAGCCAGACGTCGGAGCCGAGCACCAGGACCGGCCGTTGCGCGGCGGCGAGCAGCGTGGCCACGGCCGTCACGTCGTCCGGGTCGGGCGGTACCGGGACCGGCTCGGGCATCGGCCCGGCGCGCACCGTGGCGTGGCTGAACAGCTGGTCCATCGGGATGTCGAGGAAGACCGGTCCGCGGTGGGGCAGGGACGCGATCCGGAACGCCTCGTGCACGGCGGGGTGCACGTCGGCGGCCGTGGCCGCCGTCCACGCCGCCTTCGTCACCGGTGCCAGCAGCGGGGGGTGGTCGAGCTCCTGCAGGGCGCCGCTGCCCCAGCGGAACGCCGGGGCCCGCCCGCCCAGCACCACCAGGGGCACCCCCGATGCCTGAGCCTGGGTGACGGCGCTGACGGTGTTGGTGACGCCGGGGCCGGCGGTGACCGCGGCCAGCCCAGGGCGGCGGGTGAGCTTGCCGACCGCCTCGGCAGCGAAGACCGCGCTCTGCTCGTGCCGCACGTCGACCAGGCGCATCGGCTCGGTCGTCACGGCGGCGTCGTAGAACGGGAAGATGTGGGCGCCCGACAGGGTGAACAGCGTGTCGGCCCCGTGGGCGCGGGCCGCAGCCAGGGCCAGGGTGCCGGCGTGCCCGGACAGGGTGGTCTCCCCGGACGGGTCGGAAGCGGCGGAGGCGGGGGCCTGCGGGTCGGGTGCGGGCGAGGAGGCACTCACCCGCCCGAACCTACCCGCCGACCATGCCGCAGCGATGCCCGCTCAGGCCGGACCGCGGTACAGCCAGGGGGCGGCGGCGCGCAGCGCCCGCTGCACGGCGAGCACCAGGTCGGAGCGGTCGCGGGGCCAGCCGGGCGGCTCGGCCCCGGGGTCGGCGCTGCGGGTCAGCTCGGTCACCGGGGTGCTCACCACGCCGAGGACGAGCTGGGTGTGCAGCGCCCCGAGCAGCGCCAGCGCGTTGGCCCGGGGCGCCAGCGCGGTGGCGGTCGGGGGGCCGACCCCGCCCGCGACCTCGGCCAGCCGCTCCAGCCACCCCTCGGCCTCCTCGACGGTGAGCACGTCCCGGCCCAGCACGGTGACCGCGGCGAAGGCGAGGTGGTCGGCCTGCAACGGCGTCAGAGCGGTGTCGGACGGGGCGGCCGCCCGCTCGGTGAGCACGTCCAGCAGCACCGCGAGCTCGCCGCCACCGAGCACCGGGCTGGCGGCCAGGGTGGCCATCAGCTGGGCCCCGCGGCCGATCGCGTCGGCCGTCCCGAACGGGGTCGAGGCACGCAGGTCCCGCTCGTCGAGCAGCCACGAGACGCACCGGTCCGCCCAGTCGAGCACCCGGTCGCGGGGCACCAGCCGATGCCGGTTGTCGCGGCCCACCACCAGGCTCAGGGCCCCGGCGCGGCCGCAGCGGGCGTGCAGGGCGAGGTCGCGGGTGGTCTCGGTCTCCGTCCCGGCGGCTGAGACGCGGGAGGGCCGCAGCCCGGCGAGCAACCCGTCACCCAGACCTGCCAGCAGGTCGTCGTAGGCACCGGCCTCGACCCAGCCGCGAAGCACGCGGGGCGCGACGATCTCGCGCAGCCGGGTGTCAGGGTCGGCCAGCGCCGAGACCAGGTCGGTCGCGGCGTCGAGCCGGCGATCGCTCGCCGGTGCCGGGCACCCGGCGGCCAGCACCTGCTCCCAGTCGTGCACCGAGGGCGTCGTCACGGCCGGGTGCTCCTAGGCTGGGCGCCGTGCCGTCGGTGGCCGAGCTGGTGCGCGCCCACACCTCGTTGAGCGAGGACGACCTGCGCTGGTTGACCGAGCTGCTGGGGGAGTGGCACCTGCTCTGCGACCTCTCCTTCGCCGACCTCGTGCTGTGGCTGCCGCGCGCGGACGGGACCGGGTACGTCGCGGGAGCCCAGGTGCGCCCGACGACTGGTCCGACATCGTATGTGGAGGACCTGGTCGGTCAGACGATGGAGGTCGGCCGGCGGCCGCTGGTGGACGGGGCGTTCGAGGCCGGCCGCATCCGCCGCGACTCCGACCCGGAGTGGTGGGACGCCATCCCGGTCCGCGTGGAGGCCATCCCGGTGCTGCGCGAGGGACGGGTCATCGCGGTGATCAGCCGCACCACCAACCTGGTCGCGGTGCGCACCCCGAGCCGGCTCGAGCTGGTCTACCTGGACGCGGCGGGCCTGCTCGCCCGCATGATCGCCGAGGGACGCTTCCCTCAGCCCGGTGACACCACCCCTGCCCGGCGCGGGGCGCCGAGGGTGGGCGACGGGCTCATCCGCGTCGACGCCGCCGGCGTCGTCGGCTTCGCCAGCCCGAACGCGATGTCGGCCTACCGGCGGCTGGGCCTGGTCGGCGACCTCGTCGGCCACCCCCTGGGACCGGTGACCCAGGCCCTGGTTGCGCCCGGCTCCGCGGTCGACGAGGGGCTCGAGGTGGTGCTGGCGGGCCGGCGTCCCCGGCTGCTGGAGGTCGCCTCGGCTACGGCGGTGGTCTCGGTACGCAGCATCCCGCTCGACCCCGGAGGCGTCGACCACGGTGCCTTCGTGCTGGTGCGCGACGTCACCGACCTGCGGCGCCGGGACCAGCAGCTGCTGAGCAAGGACGCCACCATCCGCGAGATCCACCACCGGGTGAAGAACAACCTGCAGACGGTGGCCTCGCTGCTGCGGCTGCAGTCGCGGCGGGTCGGGGACCCGACCGCGCGAGCGGCGCTGCGGGAGGCGGTGCAGCGGGTACGCGCCATCGCGGTCGTGCACGAGATGCTGTCGGAGCGCACCGACGAGGACGTCGACCTCGACGAGGTGCTCGAGGCCCTGCTGGCGATGACGGTGGAGGTCGCCGCCCCCGCGGCGAGGGTGCGGATGCTGCGGGAGGGCAGCGCCGGCCGCGCACCGGCCGAGCTGGCCACACCCGTGGCCATGGCCGTCGCCGAGCTCCTGCAGAACGCGGTCGAGCACGGGCTGGCCGACCGCGAGGGCACGGTCACGATGCGTTCGACCCGCTCGGCGACCCATCTGGTGGTGTCCGTCGAGGATGACGGCTGGGGGGTGCCCGCGGGCCTGGACCCCGAGTCCGGCGGAAGCCTGGGCCTGCGGATCGTCACCACGCTGGTGACCGAGCGCGGGGGGACGTTCGAGCTGCTACGTCGCGCGGACGGGCCCTCGGACGGGGTGGGCACCCGCGCGGTGGTCAGGGTGCCGGTCGGTGCTGGGTGACGCTACGGGCGAGCGACCCGGGCGCGCGCCGCGCGGGCGTTGCGGCGTCGCAGGGCGCGGCGCTCGTCCTCGCTCAGACCGCCCCACACCCCGGCGTCCTGGCCGGTGTCCAGCGCCCACTGGAGGCATGCGTCGCGCACCTCGCAGCGGCGGCAGACCGCCTTGGCCTCCTCGATCTGGAGAAGGGCCGGGCCGGTGTTGCCGATGGGGAAGAAGAGCTCAGGGTCCTCGTCCCGGCAGGCAGCACGGTGGCGCCAGTCCATCGTGACACTCCTCGTTCGCAGTCGTGTCGCCGACCCTCCAGGGCCGGCGACGTGACGTCAAGTGTATGTGAAACGCTTCACGAATGGCAGCCCTCGCGGCGTCAGAAACCTGTAAACCGGGAGGCCTGCAGGCTCAGACCAGCACCCGCAAGGCGTCCGGGACGGCCTGGCAGCGCAGGTCGGTGACCGTCCCCAGGTAGTCTCCGTCGACCTGCAGCGCCACCGGCCGCACGGCCTGCAGGTGCAGCCAGGGCAGGTCGTGCCGGTGGACGACGTCGGGGCCCCGGGCGCCCTGCCGGGTCCCGAGGATCTCTGCGACGTGCTTGAGCAGCACCGGGGGTGACAGCGTGCTGGTGGCTACGAGGTCCAGGCCGGCGTCGAAGGACGACCGCGGCGCGGCGCGCACCCCGATGGGCCCCAGGTAGGTCCACGGCGAGGAGTTGGTGACCAGCGCGAGGAACAGCTCGGGCAGCTGCTCGCCCCCGGGCAGCACGCCGTGGATGGGCGGGTGGCGCCGGTCGGCGTGCAGGTAGCTGCGCACCGCCGAGCGCAGGTACAGGCCTGTGGTCGCCCGCTTGCCGCGGTGGCGTGCCTGCTCGACGGCGTGCACGGTCTCGGCGTCCAACCCCAGCCCCGCGTTGAAGGTGAACCAGCGCTCGCCCGCCCGGCCCAGCCCGACGGTGCGCCGACGGGTCGGGGAGGCCAGTGCCCGGAGCAGCCGGGCGGTCGCCTCCAGCGGGTCGTTGGGCAGCCCCAGGTTGCGGGCGAACACGTTGGCGCTGCCCCCCGGGATCACCCCCAGCACCGGCACATGCGGGCCTGGTCCGTCGGCGAGCAGGCCGTTGACCACCTCGTTGACGGTGCCGTCACCGCCGTAGGCGATGACCGCCTCCACCCGCTCTCGCGACGCCTGCGCCCCCAGCTCGACGGCGTGCTCGCGGTGGGTGGTGGTGGCGATCGTGACGTCGGCTCGGGCGGACAGCGCGGCCAGCAGCACGTCACCGGTACGCCGGCGCATCGTCGTCGCGTTGGGGTTCACGACGACCAGGGCCTGCACACGGGCGACCCTAGCGCCGCCGGGACGCCGCCCACCCCGGCTGCCTACGCTGGCCGCATGGCCCCTGCCCATCGTGAGCAGCCCGCCCCGGCTGCGCCGTCGGTGCGCCCGCGCCGGGTCGCCGCCGCCGCGTTGGCCGTGCAGGCGGTGGCGATGCTGGGCGTGGCCGCCTGGCAGGAGCGGGGCGTGCTCGCGGGCGCGGCGCCCTCACCGCAGGTCGCCACCGGCAGCGCGGCCTACTTCGCCGTGTTCGGCGTCGTCGTCGCGGTGTTCGCGGCGCTGGCGTGGAGGGGCACCGGGTGGGTGTACGGCCCGACGGTCTTCCTGCAGGTGCTGGCACTGCCGCTGGCGGCCACGATGGCCGCGGAACGGCTGTGGTGGGGGGCGCTGCTGCTGGGCGGGGTCGCCGTCGGCGCCCTGGCCGTGCTGCTCGCGCCCTCCGGTCGGGCGGCCTTCGGCCGGCGGTGAGTCACGGAGCCACCGCTCGGGCGGCCTCGACGTCGTCGGCCAGGCCCTCGCGCAGCGTCGCCAGCGTGCGGGCGAGCAGCCGGGAGACGTGCATCTGCGACACGCCCACGCGGCTGGCGATCTGGGACTGCGACATCTCCTCGAAGAACCGCATCGCCAGGATCGTGCGCTCGCGCTCGGGCAGGGCGTCGATCAAGGGCCGCAGCGCCGCGCGCTCGTGCACGCGGTCCAGGGCCGCATCCACCCCCCCCAGGGTGTCGGCGAGGCTGCGGCCCTCCGGCAGTGGCGCGTCCAGCGGGATGGTGGCGTAGGCGTCGGCGGCCTCGAGGGCCTCCACCACCCGTGCCGTGCTCACACCGAGCCGGGCGGCGACTTCGCTGGGACGCGGGGAGCGGTCGAGCTCCGCGGTGAGCGCCTCGACCGTCGGTCCGATCTGCACCGACAGCTCACGCAGACCCCGGGGCACGTGCAGCGCCCACGCCGTGTCGCGGAAGTGGCGGCGCACCTCGCCGAGGACGGTGGGCGTGGCGAAGGTGGAGAACTCCACCTGCCGCTGCGGGTCGAAGCGGTCGATGGCCTTCAGCAGGCCGATCATCGCCACCTGCTCGAGGTCCTCGCTGGGCTCCCCTCGGCGCGAGAAGCGTCTGGCCGTCGAGACGGCGAGGCCGGTATGCAGCGCCACCAGCTCGTCGCGCACCGCCGCCCGCTCGGGGTCGTCGGGCGCCAGCTCGGCCAGCCGGGCGAACAGCGCCCGGCTGCGCTCGCGGAGCTCGGTCACGCCGAGCCGGTTCCGGCCGTCTCCTCCGCCGCTCCGAACCGCAGCCGGATCGAGGCGACGCCGCCCGTCACGGTGCTGGCCACCTCGTCGGCCAGCGCCTCCAGCACCGTCCAGGCGAAGGAGTCGTCGGCGAGCACGCTCGACGCCGTGGTCGCCCTCGCCACGACGACATCCACCCCGCCCTCGGCCACCCGCAGCGTGACCTCGAGGCGCCCGGCGTGGCCGGCAAGCCCGAGCAGTACCGTGCACGCCTCGCTCACGGCCAGCCGCATGTCCTCGACGTGGTCGAGGTCCAGGTCCAGGCGCGCCGCCACCCCGGCGGCGACCGTCCGCACCAGCCCGACGTACTCGCTGCCGGCCGGCACCGACAGGGTGACGACGTCGCCGGGGCTGGTCACCGCACCCCGTCCCGGTGCCGGCCGGCGAGCGTGGTCAGGGCCTGCCCGCTCAGCCGCTGCACCGTCCAGTCGTCCATCGGCGTGGCTCCCAGCGCTGCGTAGAAGTCCAGGGCGGGGTCGTTCCAGTCCAGCACCCACCACTCGAGCCGCCGGCCGTCGCGTCGCACGCACTCGTCGGCCACCGCCGCGAGCAACGCACGACCTGCGCCGTGCCCGCGTGCCGCCGGCTCGACGAACAGGTCTTCGACCCACAGGCCGTGTCGGCCCGTCCAGGTCGAGTAGGTCATGTACCACAGCGCGAAACCCACCAGCTGGCCGTCCTCCTCGGCCACATGGGCGAAGACCCGGGGATCCGGGCCGAAGAGGGCCAGGCCGAGGTCGTCGGCCGTTGCCTCCACCTGGTCGGCGGCCCGCTCGTAGGCGGCCAGCGCCCGGATCATCCGGTCGATGCCCGCCTCGTCCCCGGGGCGGGCGACCCGGACCTTCACGCCTTCTTCGTGGCCCAGAAGATCTCGGCGATCTCGTCGATCTTCGCCAGCAGCGAGTCGGCTACGGCCGCGTCGGTGCTGCCCTTGGCGCCGCCGGCACCGGCCAGCTTGGTCGCCTCGTTGAACAGCCCGTGCAGCTGCGGGTAGGCCTCGAAGTGCGGCGGCTTGAAGTAGTCGGTCCACAGCACCCACAGGTGGTGCTTGACCAGCTCGGCCCGCTGCTCCTTGATGACCAGCGCGCGAGCCCGGAACTCCGGGTCGTCGGTCGCGTGGAACTTCTCCATGATCGCCTTCACCGACTGGGCCTCGACGCGGGCCTGGGCCGGGTCGTAGACCCCGCAGGGCAGGTCGCAGTGCGCGTGGGCGTCCACGACGGGGAGGATGCGAGCGATGAGTGACAGACGTGGCATGGTTCGAGCCTATCGTGCGGTGCGCGAGTGCGCCCGGTCGACGAGGGCGCGGTGGCTGCTCGCGCGCGTTCGAGGTCGGTCCATGCTCCCGACCCTGCGTGCCGGGGACCTGCTGCTGGCCGACCGGGCGGCCCCGCCCCGTCCGGGCGACCTCGTGCTGGCGCGCTGGTCCGGCAGCCCGCTGGTGGTCAAGCGGCTGCTCCGGCGCGAGGCCGACGGCTGGTGGGTGGAGCGGGACAACCCTGCGGTGGGGGTCGACTCCTGGTCGTCGGGGGCGGTCGCGCCGGACGACCTGGTGGCAGTGGTGCGGGTGCGGCTGTGGCCCCGCCCGGGTCGGCCGGTCGGGCCGTCGCGCGCGGCGCGCTCCCGGACCGGTGTGGGACCATCGGCGACTGCCCCGAAGAACCTGGAGTGACACCGTGTCCGCCGATCCCCTCGTCGAGCCGTTGCACCCGCTGGCCCTGACCGAGCACGACCCTGTCTTCACGCTGCACGAGCGCGGCAAGATGGGGATGCACCCGACCGTGCCGCTCGCCGACCGGGACGACCTGGCGGCCGCGTACACCCCGGGGGTCGCCCGCGTGTGCGAGGCGATCGCCGCGGAGCACGACCTGCTCTACGACTACACCTGGGTGGGCGGCTGCGTCGCGGTCGTCACCGACGGTTCCTCGGTGCTGGGTCTGGGCGACATCGGGCCGGCCGCGGCCATGCCGGTGATGGAGGGCAAAGCCATCCTGCTCAAGGAGTTCGGCGGGGTCGACTCGGTGCCGCTGTGCGTGGACACCCAGGACGTCGACGAGTTCGTCGACACGGTGGCGCGGCTGGGGCCCTCGTTCGGCGGCATCAACCTCGAGGACATCGCGGCCCCCCGATGCTTCGAGATCGAGCGGCGGCTGCAGGAACGGATGGACGTCCCGGTCTTCCACGACGACCAGCACGGCACGGCCATCGTGGCGCTCGCGGCGCTGGTGAACGCGCTCACCGTCACCCACCGGCAGGTGCTCGACACCACCGTGGTCATCTCCGGGGCCGGAGCGGCCGGCGTCGCGATCGCGAAGATCCTCTGGGAGGCCGGCATCGGCGACATCCGTGTCGTCGACCGGGTGGGCCTCATCCACGAGGGTCGACCCGACCTTCCCCCGCACAAGGCCGAGATCGCCCGGCTCACCAACCGGTCGGGCCGTAGCGGCGACATCGTCGAGGCGCTGCGCGGCGCCGACGCCCTGATCGGCGTGTCCGGCGGAACCATCGGCGAGCGGGCCCTGGCCGGCATGAACGACGAGGCGATCATCTTCGCGCTGGCCAACCCCGACCCCGAGGTGCACCCCGACGTGGCTGCCCGCTACGCGCGGGTGGTCGCGACGGGCCGCAGCGACTTCCCCAACCAGATCAACAACGTGCTGGCCTTCCCCGGCATGTTCCGCGGGTCCCTGGCTGTGCGGGCTCGGCGGATCACCGAGGGCATGAAGGTGGCTGCGGCGAACGCGCTGGCCACGTTGGTGGCCGACCGGCTGGCACCGGACTTCGTCATCCCGTCGGCGCTGGACAGGCGCGTCGCTCCGTCAGTGGCGGCCGCGGTCGCCACGTGCGCCCGACGCGACGGCGTCGCCCGCCGCTGAGGCCGCGCCGGCCGGCGACTCAGTCCACGACCTTGATGTCGGCCTCGGGCAGGGCGCCGTCGTCGACGCTCCAGAACTTCAGGATCTCCTCGTAGGTCCCGTCGGCCGCCAGCTGCTGCAGCGCGGTGGCAAACGCCTGGGCCAGCTCGCTGTCCTGCGGCCGGAACGCCAGCCCGTAGGGCTGCTCGTCGTAGCTGCTCCCGGCGAAGGCCAGCTGGGACGACGTGGTGGTGCTCGCCGCGCCGACGGGGCCGCCGCCTTGCCGCACCGCCCACTGTGCGGCGGGCAGGTCGGCGAGGAACGCGTCGACCTCGCCGTCCAGCAGGGCGGCAGAGACGTCGGTCTGCCGGGGGTAGTCCAGCGCCGTCACCGGGTCCTGGCCCTGCGCCTCGCACTGCGCCGAACGGGTCGCCAGGTCGTCCACCTGGATGGTGCCCACCTGGACGCCGACCCGGGCGCCACAGGCGCTGTTCGGGTAGATGCCCAGCTCGTTGGTGCTGCTCGTGACCCACTGGGTGCCGGTCTGCAGGTAGGTGACGAAGTCGAGGTCCACCGAGCGCGACGGCGTCACGGTGATGGACGACGCGGCGAAGGTCGCTCGTTCGTTCGTCACCGCGGACAGCACGTCGTCGAACGGCAGGTCGAACCACTCCACCCGCAGCCCGAGCAGGTTCGCCGCGTCCTGCACCAGCTCGACCTCGAAGCCGGTGAACTCGCCTGCCTGCACCGCGGCGCCGGCCACCCCCTCGAACTCGATGGGCGAGGCGAAGCCGGCCGGGGGGGTGTCGAGGTCCGCGGCTACGACCACCGAGCCCTGCTCGGCGATGTCGGGCGGGACCAGGTCGGCCAGCGAGCCCTCGCCGGTGTCGGGCACCGAGCAGCCGGCCAGCAGGATCGCCGCCGCACCCGCGGCTGCCGCCGACACCCGCCTGCCACGTCCGGTGAGCACTGTGGCCCCCTTTCGGCCCCGAGGCGCGGGGCTCCTACCGTCATCCTGGCAGAGGGCTCGGACGGCGGTGGCTAGGTTGGGGCAAGTGTTCGCCGTCTTCGCCGCTCGTCAGGACCCCGACGACCCGCTGAGCGGGCTGCAGGTAGGTGAGCTGCCGGAGCCGGTGGTGCCCGACGGTTGGGTCCGGGTGCACGTGCGGGCCGCCAGCCTCAACCACCACGACCTGTGGTCGCTGCGGGGCGTGGGCCTGCCTGCAGACCGGCTGCCGATGATCCTGGGCTGCGACGCCGCCGGCGTCACCGACGACGGGCGCGAGGTCGTCGTGCACGCGGTGATCAGCGACCCCGACTTCAGGGGCGACGAGACGAACGACCCGAGGCGCTCGCTGCTCTCCGAGCGTCACCCGGGTACCTTCGCCGCCACGGTCGCCGTGCCGGCCCGCAACGTGCTGCCCAAGCCACCGGAGCTGACCTTCGCCGAGGCAGCCTGCCTGCCCACGGCATGGCTCACCGCCTACCGGATGCTCTTCACCGCGGGTCGGCTGGCACCGGGCGCGACGGTCCTGGTCCAGGGTGCCGGTGGGGGGGTGGCGACCGCACTGGTCGCGTTGGGCGCGGCCGCCGGCCTGCGGGTCTGGGTGACCTCCCGCGACGCCGTCAAGGGGGAGCGGGCCGTCGCCATGGGCGCCGCCGCCGCCTTCGAGTCCGGTGCGCGACTGCCCGAGCGGGTGGACGCCGTCATGGAGACGGTGGGGGCCGCCACCTGGGAGCACTCGCTTCGCTCGGTCCGCCCGGGCGGTGTCGTGGTGATCTCCGGCGCGACCAGCGGCTACCGCGCGAGCACCGAGCTCAACCGGGTGTTCTTCCTCCAGCTGCAGGTGATCGGCTCGACCATGGGCAGCCGGGACGAGCTGGAGCGGCTGGTGCAGATGTGCGCGGTCACCGGCCTGCGTCCGGTGATCGACCGGACGCTGCTGATGGAGCACGCGCGGGACGGCTTCGCCGCGCTCGCCGAGGGCGACGTCTTCGGCAAGATCGTGCTCACCCGGCAGGCTTGAGGGCGCTCAGTCGGTCTCGTCGAGGCGGGCGAGCCAGCCGGCCAGCCGGTCGATGGCCGCCTCGTGCTCGGGGTGCAGGTCGACGAACTGCCGCATGCGCTCGGCCAGCCAGGCCAGGCTCACCTGCTCATCGCCGCGAGTGTCCTCGAGCTCCTCCAGGCCCCGGTCGGTGAAGTACACCGGCGCCGCGCTCAGGCCCGGGTGCGCAGTGCCTGCGCCAGCAGCGCGCGCTGCTGCTCGGTGTGCACCGACATCGAGCCCACCGACGGGGCCGCCGACTCCGGCCGGGACACGTGCGACAGATGCGCCGCCGGGGCGTAGCGCTCCAGCAGGGGTGGCAGGTGCAGCGCCATGAACGGCCACGGGCCCTGGTTGGACGGCTCGTCCTGCACCCAGCGCACCTCGGCCAGGTTGCCGAACCGCGCCAGCTCGGCGCCCAGCTCGGGCACCGGCAGCGGGTAGAGCTGCTCCACCCGGGCCAGCGCCAGCCCGGCGGCCGCCTCCCCGAGCCGCTCGAGCTCGCCGAGCAGGTCCCAGGTGACCTTGCCCGAGCACAGCACCAGCGTGTGCACCGCAGCAGGGTCCGCGACCGCCGCCGGCACCACCGGCTGGAAGCCGCCGCTGGTCAGCTCGTCGGGCGCCGAGGTCGCCCGCTTGTTGCGCAGCATCGACTTGGGTGTGAACACGATGAGCGGCCGGTGGGTGGGGTCCAGTGCCTGCCGGCGCAGCAGGTGGAAGTAGTTGGCGGGGGTGGACGGCTGGGCCGCGGTGAAGGCGTTCTGGGCGGCCAGGGTGAGGAACCGCTCGATGCGGGCCGAGGAGTGGTCCGGCCCCTGCCCCTCCCAGCCGTGCGGCAGCAGCAGCACGACGCCGGAGTGCTGGCCCCACTTGGTCTCGCCCGACACCACGAACTCGTCGATGATCGTCTGGGCGCCGTTGAGGAAGTCGCCGAACTGCGCCTCCCACAGCACCAGGGCGTCGGGCCGGGCCACCGAGTAGCCGTACTCGAAGCCCAGCGCCGCGTACTCCGACAGCAGCGAGTCGTAGACGTAGAAGGGTGCCTGGGTGGCCGGGTCGTCGGCCAGGTGACGCAGCGGCACCCACTCCTGCCCGGTGTGCCGGTCCACGATCACGGCGAACCGCTGGGCGAACGTGCCCCGTCGGCTGTCCTGACCGGCGAGTCGCACCGGGCGGCCGTCCAGCAGCAGTGAGCCGAAGGCGATGACCTCGGCGGTGCCCCAGTCGATGCCCCCATCGATGATCGCCTGGGCCCGCCGCTGCAGCTGCGGCAGCAGCTTGGGGTGCACGGTGAAGCCGTCGGGGACGGTGACGTGCGCCTTGGCGACCCTCGCCAGCAGGTCGGGGGGCGCTGCCGTCTGCAGACCCCCGGCACCGACCGCAGGCTTGCTCGGGTAGGCGGGCACGGTGCTGTAGGCGGAGGCGTCGGCGGGGCCGGCGGCAGCCTCACGGGTCTCCTCGAAGACCCGTTCGAGCTGGCTCTGGTAGTCGCGCAGCGCCTCCTCGGCCTCCTCGATGGTGATGTCGCCACGGCCGATCAGGGCCTCGGTGTAGAGCTTGCGCACCGACCGCTTCTGCTCGATGAGGTCGTACATGAGCGGTTGGGTGTAGCTCGGGTCGTCACCCTCGTTGTGGCCCCGCCGTCGGTAGCAGATCATGTCGATGACGACGTCCTTCTTGAACGCCTGCCGGAACTCGAAGGCCAGCCGGGCGACGCGCACGCACGCCTCCGGGTCGTCGCCGTTCACGTGGAAGATCGGCGCCTGCACCATGCGCGCCACGTCGGTGGAGTAGACGCTGGAGCGGGAATGAGCGGGCGCGGTGGTGAAGCCGACCTGGTTGTTGACGATCACGTGCAGGGTGCCGCCGGTGCGGTACCCGCGCAGCTGGGACAGGTTGAGGGTCTCGGCCACCACCCCCTGCCCGGCGAAGGCGGCGTCCCCGTGCAGCAGGATCGGGAGCACTGGGAACTCCTCGCCGCGGCCGAGCACGTCCTGCTTGGCCCGGGTGATGCCCTCCAGCACCGGGTCGACGGCCTCGAGGTGCGACGGGTTCGCCGACAGCGCGACCTTGAGCCGCGCTCCGGACCGGGTCGTGACCTCGCCGTCGGCGCCCAGGTGGTACTTGACGTCACCGGACCCCAGGACGGTACGGGGGTCGATGTTGCCCTCGAACTCGCGGAAGATCTGGCCGTAGGACTTGCCGACCACGTTGGCGAGCACATTCAGCCGGCCCCGGTGCGGCATCCCGATGGTCGCCTCGACGACGCCGTCCTCGGCCGCGGCCTGGATGATCTCGTCCACCAGCGGGATCATCGACTCACCGCCCTCGAGCGAGAACCGCTTCTGCCCCACGTACTTGGTCTGCAGGAACGTCTCGAAGGCCTCGGCCTGGTTGAGCTTGTGCAGGATGCGCAGCTGGTCCTCGCGCGGCATCTTCTCGTGCCGGCCCTCCACCCGGCGTTGGATCCAGGCCCGCTGCTCCGGGTCCTGGATGTGCATGTACTCGATGCCGATGGTGCGGCAGTAGGCGTCGCGCAGGATGCCCAGGATGTCGCGCAGCCGCAGGAACGGCCGGTCGCCGCCGAACGACCCGGTGGCGAACTCGCGGTCGAGGTCCCACAGGGTCAGGCCGTGGCTGGTGACGTCGAGATCCGGGTGGCTGCGTTGGCGGTACTCCAGCGGGTCGGTGTCGGCCATCAGGTGCCCGCGCACGCGGTAGGCGTGGATCAGCTCCATCACCCGCGCCTGGCGGCCGATCTCCTCGTCGTGGCTGACGGCGATGTCGGGCACCCAGCGAACCGGCTCGTAGGGGATGCGCAACGAGGTGAAGACCTGGTCGTAGAAGCCCTCCTCGCCCAGCAGCAGGCTGTGCACGACGCGCAGGAAGTCGCCGGACTGAGCTCCCTGGATCACCCGGTGGTCGTAGGTGCTGGTCAGGGTGAGCACCTTGGACACGGCCATCCGGGCCAGGGTGTCGACCGAGGCTCCCTGGAACTCCGCCGGGTACTCCATCGCGCCGACGCCGATGATCGCCCCCTGGCCGGCCATCAGCCGGGGCACGGAGTGGACGGTGCCGATGGTCCCTGGGTTGGTGAGGCTGATCGTGGTGCCGGCGAAGTCGTCGGCGGTGAGCTTGCCGGCGCGGGCGCGGCGCACGACGTCCTCGTAGGACGCCCAGAAGGTGGCGAAGTCCATCCCGTCCGCCCGCTTGATCGACGGCACGAGCAGCTGGCGGGAGCCGTCCGGCTTCTGCAGGTCGATAGCCAGGCCGAGGTTGACCGCGGGCTGCTGCACGACCGCCGGCTTCCCGTCGACATCGGTGAAGGCGACATTCATCTCGGGCATGTGCGCCAGCGCCCGCACGATGGCGAACCCGATGAGGTGGGTGAACGACACCTTGCCGCCGCGGGAGCGGGCCAGGTGGTTGTTGATGACGATGCGGTTGTCGATGAGCAGCTTGGCCGGCACGGCCCGCACCGAGGTGGCCGTCGGGACCGCGAGCGAGGCCTGCATGTTCGTGACCACTCGGGCTGCCGGGCCCCTCATCACGCTCGCCTGGGCGCTGGGGACGGGCTCGGCGGCGGCCGAGCGTGCCAGCGCCGGGGCGGCGGTGGTCGTCGAGACGGGGGGCGCCGGTGCCACCGGGACCCGGGCCGCCGGGGCGGGCGCGGGCGCCGGCTCGACGGGGGTCACCAGGGTCTCCCCGGGCACGCGCGACAGGCCGTCGGGCGCGGCGCGCACAGGTACCGGCGCCGACCCGCCGCGGCGGTAGTCGGAGAAGAAGGTGTTCCAGGCCGGGTCGACCGACGACGGGTCGGCCTCCCAGCGCTGGTACATCTCGTCCACGAGCCACTCGTTGGCGCCGAAGTCCCCGGTCATGGAGGGTCCCTGCGTGCTCACTCGCCAGCACCTCTTACTCGCCTGATCTCGTCTGCCGATGGCCCGTGGATGCGCCGTCCTCGCCCCGTGAGCCTAGTGCGACGGACCGGTCCGGGGGAGGTCAGGCCGGGTCGGCGCCTGCGGGCTCGCGTCGAACGGCAGCCTCGTCGCGACCAGCGGTCGCGGCCTGCTCCCGACCCAGGCGGAAGAAGTGGGCCAGTGCGTCGGGCGTCGGCATCTCCTCGATGGTGCGCAGCGCCCCGAACGGCGCATTCCAGAACGCGGCGTCCAGGTGGTCGCGGGCCCAGGGCGCAACGTAGGCGTACGGTTGCTCGCAGGTGCTGTCGCCCGCCGACACGCCGTAGGTGACCTCGGCGACCTCGACGGCCAGGTCGAAGTGCTCGGGCCAGAGCACCGGCTGCTGTCCCGGGGCGAAGGCCACCAGCCCCTGCCGTCCGCGCTCCCACCACGCCGCCAACCGCGCCGCCTCGCCCACCTCGACCTCGACCGGGTCGTCGGGGGCCACCGGCGCGTGGTCCGGGTAGATGTCAGGCACGGTGAAGGTGACGCCGGCAGCCTCGGCCAGCTCGGCGAACGTCCCTCGCAACGGCAGCCGCCGGCCGTCCTGAGCCACCAGATCGGTCCCGGACACCCGTACCAGCGGCTCGGCGACGGTGCCGAAGCCGCCTTGCAGCACCCGCAGCCGGATCGTGCCGGTCCGGGCGTGCTGCGGGCCGGCCAGGACGCCCTCGGCGATGCCGTGCAGGCAGATGCGGGTGCGTGTGTGCATGGGGGGAGCCTGCAGCACGCGGGGCCACCGCGCCAGGGTCGGTCCGAGAACCTCAGGGGGCGTCGGGCCGGAGCGGGGCGTCGCTACCGTGTGCGCCGTGGTGGAGTCGGGCGCGACCGGTGACCAAGTGGGCCGGGACGGTGCCACCGAGCCGGTCGCACGGCCGCGGGTGTCGCGCATCTCGGTGTGGGTGCTGGGTCTGCTCGTCGCGATGGGGCTGCTGGCCGTTGCCTACGCCCGGATGCCGGTGGTCGACTTCGGCGTCGACGACGCCCTGGGCGGCCTGCTGCTCATCGCCGGTGCGGTGGCACTGCTGACGCTGCTGTTCCTGCGTGGGCTGCGGACCGTGCCCCGTGCGGCACGGCCGATGCTGTGGACCGTCGCGATGCTCGTGGTCTTCCTCGAGCTCATCGTCCTGCTGTTCTCCTACGTCTACCTCAGCCTCGAGGTGACCACGCCGGGGTCGGTACCGGGCATCGTCACCCACCTGGACGCGGTCTACTTCACCGTGACGATGCTGGCCACGGTGGGGTTCGGTGACATCACCCCGGCCAGCCAGGTCGCACGATCGGTCGCCACCTTCCAGATGCTGGCGAACCTGGTGCTGCTCGGCGCGGTGGTGAGGGCAGGGGTCTCGGTCGGCAAGCAGGCCGCCGAGCGACGGGCTCGTACCGATGGGCTGTCCGCCGCGCCCGCTCGCCTGCGGGCCGCTGTGCAGGAGTGGGAGACTGACCGGGACCTGGGCAGCACCGGCAAGGAGGGCACCTCATGACGGACTACGCGCTGAGCACGCCGGAAGGCCAGGTGCCGCTCGAGGTGGCCGCCGCGACCGAGGGCCCGAGTGGCATCGACGTCGGGTCGCTGCTCAAGCAGACCGGCCATGTGACACTCGACGTGGGATTCGTGAACACGGCCGCCTGCGCGTCCGCGATCACCTACATCGACGGCGACCGGGGCATCCTGCGCTACCGCGGGTACCCGATCGAGCAGCTCGCGGCCCAGTCCAGCTTCCTCGAGGTCGCCTACCTGCTCATCTACGGGGACCTGCCCACGCCGGTCGAGCTCGCCGACTTCACCTCGCGCATCCGACGGCACACCCTGCTGCACGAGGACCTGCGGCGGTTCTTCGACGGCTTCCCGCGCGATGCCCACCCGATGGCGGTGCTGTCGTCGGCGGTGAGCGCGTTGTCGACCTTCTACCAGGACAGCCTCGACCCGTTCGACCCCGAGCACGTCGAGATCTCCACCGTCCGGCTGCTGGCCAAGGTGCCGACGATCGCGGCCTACGCCCACAAGAAGAGCATCGGCCAGCCGTTCCTCTACCCCGACAACACGCTGGACTACACCGACAACTTCCTGCGTCTGGTGTTCGGCGTGCCGGCCGAGCAGTACGAGCCCGACCCGGTGGTGGCCCGTACCCTCGACATGCTGTTCCTGCTGCACGCCGACCACGAGCAGAACTGCTCCACCTCGACCGTGCGCATGGTCGGCTCCAGCCACGCCAACCTCTTCGCGTCGGTGTCGGCCGGGGTGAACGCACTGTTCGGCCCGCTGCACGGCGGGGCGAACCAGGCGGTGCTGGAGATGCTGGAGAGCATCCACACCAGCGGTGAGGATGTCGAGACCTTCGTCGCGCGGGTGAAGAACAAGGAGGCCGGCGCGCGACTGATGGGTTTCGGGCACCGCGTCTACCGCAGCTACGACCCGCGCGGGACGATCGTGAAGCAGGCGGCGCACCAGATCCTCGACGAGGTCGCCGAGAGCGACCCGCTGTTCGACATCGCCCGGCGGCTGGAGGAGGTCGCGCTCGACGACGACTACTTCCTGTCCCGCCAGCTCTACCCCAACGTCGACTTCTACACCGGGCTCATCTACAAGGCGATGGGCTTCCCCACGAAGATGTTCACGGTGCTGTTCGCGCTCGGTCGGTTGCCCGGCTGGATCGCGCAGTGGCGCGAGCTGATCGCCGACCCCGCGACGAAGATCGGCCGTCCCCGGCAGGTGTACGTGGGCTCGGGGGAGCGCGAGTACCTGCCGGTGTCCTACCGGTGAGCGAGCCCGAGCCGTTGACGGGCCGCCCTGCGCGCCGGTGACTCCACCAGCGCGATGGTGAGCGTGTCCAGCAGCAGCGCCGCCGCCCGGTGGTCGAGCCGCTGCTCCCAGCCCGGACGCGGGTTCGACCCCAGCAGCGGGTGCACCCAGCCGGGCAGCGAGTCCTCGGCAGCCCGGGCCAGGACGGCGTAGCCGGGTCGGGCACCAGCGGGCAGCGGCGGTCGCAGCACGAAGGCCCGCACGTCGGCCACCTGCGCACCGCCGGCGAGGTCGGGCCGGAACGCCTCCAGGGTCGCCGCCAGCCCGGCCCGGGTGCTGGGCGGGTCAGGCACACCCATCGCCGTCCCGACGACCGCCATGTCGGCCAGGTAGGCATCGGCGTCGACGGGACCGTTGGTGGGGAAGCGCAGGTAGGCCTCCAGCATGGAGTCGACGAGGGCGACGTGCACCCAGGTGAGCAGGTCGGGGTCGAGGGCCGAGTACGCCCGACCGTCGGGCGCGGTACCCGCCACCCTGGTGTGCAGGCGGGTGATACCCGCGACGGTGCGCTCGGCCTGCTCGGCGCTGCCGAAGGTGGTGGCAGCGATGAACGCCCCGGTGCGCTGCAGCCGCCCGTACGGGTCGTGGCGGTAGTCGGAGTGTTGCTGCACACCGGTGAGGGCCAGCGGGTGGACCGCCTGCAGCAGCAGGGCACGGATGCCGCCGAGGAACGTGGCCACCGAGCCGTGCACCTGCCAGGCTGCGCTCGTCGGCCCGAACCAGCCGGGGGCACCAGCGGGCTTGGCGATGGCGCGGTTCACCGCGCTCGCACCGTCGTCGGTGCCGGACAGGATCTGTCGCACCGTCACTGCGACGGGGGTGAGCAGCCGGGTTCGCAAGCCGCCGTCGTCCATGACCCGATCGTGCGGGTCCGGTGGGCTCCCGCGCCACTCGGACGGGTCCGGCCGTCGTCGCCGCGGGCCTGTGCTGGACGGGCACAGCGGCGTAGCGTCGCTCCCATGCGCTACCCCAACGGCTTCCCCGGGTGGGTCGACCTGTCCACCACCGACCAGCAGGCGGCGACGGAGTTCTACACCGCTCTGCTCGGATGGACCGCGCAGGGGATGCCCACCGGCAGCGGGACCTCGTACACGATGCTCAGTCTGGACGGCCGGCTGGTCTGCGGCCTCGGGGCGCAGGCGCCCGGGACCGCCGAGGACGTCCCCCCGGTGTGGACCACCTACGTGCTCGTCGGCGACCTCGACGAGGTCGTCGCCGCGGCGCCCGACGCCGGGGGGCAGGTACTGCTGGCGGCGACGGACGTGCTCACCTCCGGCAGGATGGCGCTCCTCGCCGACCCGTCCGGTGCTGCCCTCGGCCTCTGGCAGCCACGCGACCACCAGGGCGCCGACGTGTTCAACGAGCCGGGGGCCATCTGCTGGAACGAGCTGCAGAGCCGCGACCTCGGTGCGGCGCTGCCGTTCTACGAGGAGCTGTTCGGCTGGCGCTGGGAGCACTCCGACACACCGACGGGCGACTACTACGTGGCGCACCTGGACGCCAAGGGCTCGGCCGCCGAGGGCGTCGACACCTCGGTCGCAGGTGCCATGCCGATGCCGCTCGACGTGCCCGAGCGGGTGCCGTCGATGTGGGGCGTCTACGTCGCGGTCGCGGCCCTCGACGACGCGGTCGCCTCCGCAGCCGACCTCGGTGCGACGGTGGTGGTGCCGGCCACCGACATCGGCGGCGGCATGCGCTTCGCCACCGTGAGGGACCCACAGGGAGCGGTGTTCTCGCTGATGGAGATGCCGGACCTGTGAACCGATCCCAGCAGGAGTGCCCCCGGCAGGATTCGAACCTGCGCACCCGCCTCCGGAGGGCGGTGCTCTATCCCCTGAGCTACGAGGGCGCCCGGCGAGGACGGCGTCCTCGTGAGGCAGCAGGGTATCAGCGGGGAGCGCCGGAGGGTCGGGCTGCGGCGGCGTGACCGGGCGGGTCGCCCAGTCCCTACCCTGTGCCCGTGACTCCCGACGACCTCGCCGTCATCGTGGCCCGCTGCCTGCACGAGGCGGTGGTCGGTGCCGGCGGCGACCCGGCCGCGATCCCTGCCGGCGTGACCGTCGAACGTCCGCGCCAGCCCGAGCACGGGGACTACGCCACCAACGCGGCGATGCAGACGGCCAAGCGGGCCGGACTGGCGCCACGGGACCTGGCGGACGCCTTGGCCGCCGGCCTGTCCACGCAGCCCGGCATCGCCTCGGCGCAGGTCGCCGGCCCCGGGTTCGTCAACATCCGGCTGAGCCCGGACGCGGCCGGCGCGTTGGCGGCGACGATCGTCGCGGCGGGGGAGCAGTACGGGTGCACCGACACCCTCGCGGGCCTGCGGGTCAACGTCGAGTTCATCTCCGCGAACCCGACCGGGCCCATCCACCTCGGCCACTCCCGGTGGGCGGCGGTCGGGGACGCGCTGGCTCGGGTGCTGGCGGCGGCAGGTGCGCAGGTGGCGCGCGAGTTCTACGTGAACGACCGCGGCGTGCAGATGGACCGGTTCGGCGAGTCGCTGATGGCTCTCGCCCACGGCGAAGCCGTGCCGCCCGACGGCTACCACGGCGAGTACGTGCGCGACCTCGCCCAGGCGATCGTCGCGGCGCGCCCCGAGATCCTGTCCCTGCCCGAGGACGAGCAGGTCGCGGCGTTCCGCGAGGAGGGCTACCAGCGCCAGCTGGCCGAGCAGCAAGCCCAGCTCGAGGCGTTCCGCACCGTGTTCGACGTCTGGACCTCTGAGCGCGCGCTGCACTCCTCGGGCAAGGTCGCCCACGGCATCGACGTGCTCGCCCGGGCCGGCCACCTCTTCCGGGCCGACGGCGCGCTGTGGATGCGCACCACCGACTTCGGTGACGACAAGGACCGGGTGCTGGTCAAGCAGAACGGGGAGTACACCTACTTCGCCTCCGACACCGCCTACTACGTCGACAAGCGCGAGCGGGGCTTCGACCGGTGCCTGTACCTGCTCGGGGCCGACCACCACGGCTACGTCGGCCGGCTGCGGGCCATGGCCGCCTGCGCCGGCGACGACCCCGAGCAGACCCTCGACGTGCTGATCGGCCAGCTCGTGACCGTGCTGCAAGGCGGGCAGGAGCTGCGGTTGTCCAAGCGGGCCGGGACGATCGTCACCCTGCAGGACGTCGTGGACGTCGCCGGGGTGGACGCGGTGCGCTACTCGCTGTGCCGGTACCCGGTGGACTCCCCGCTCCCCCTCGACCTCGACGTCATCACCGCCCAGACCTCCGACAACCCCGTCTTCTACGTGCAGTACGCCCACGCCCGGCTCGCCTCGATCCTGCGCAACGCCGCCGACCTGGGCCTGGACCGCGGCGAGCTCGACCCGGCGCTGCTCGACCACCCGCGCGAGACGGCGCTGCTCGGGGCGCTCGGGGAGCTGCCCCGGGTGGTTGCGACCGCCGCGGAGCTACGCGAGCCGCACCGGGTGGCCCGCTACCTCGAACAGACAGCGGCGGTGTTCCACAAGTTCTACGACGAGTGCCGCGTGCTGCCGCACGGCGACGAGCAGGCCACCGACAACCATCGGGCCCGGCTGTGGCTGGTGGCCGCCACCAGGGTCGTGCTCGCCAACGGCCTGGGTCTGCTCGGCGTGGCCGCCCCGGAGAGGATGTAGCCCCGTGAGCACCGAGGGTCTGACGATCACTGTCCTGGCCGTCCTGCTGATCTCATGGTCGCTGGTGGCCCGCCGCGTGGACCGCTGGGGCCTCACCCCGCCCATCGCGTTCCTGGCAGCGGGCGTGGTGCTCATCGGGCTCAACGAGGTCGAGCTGTCCCGCGAGGTGGCCAAGCTGCTGGCCGAGGTCACCCTCGTGCTGGTGCTGTTCCACGACGCCAGCACGGTGCGGCTGGCCGACCTGCGCCGCGACCCGTGGATCGCGGTGCGGCTGCTGGCCATCGGCTTCCCGCTGGCCGTGCTGGCCACCGCGGCCACGACGCTGTGGCTGCTGCCGGCGGCCGGTCTGGCCGGCGCGGTGCTCATCGCCGCGTCCATCACCCCCACCGATGCCGGGCTCGGGGCCCCCACCGTGCTCAACCCGGTCGTGCCGGTACGGGTGCGGCGGGCCCTCAACGTCGAGAGCGGGCTCAACGACGGCCTGGCCACCCCCGTGGTACTGGCCATGCTCGGCGTCCTCGCCGCACAGGGGGAGACCGCCGAGCCGCTGCCGACGGTGCTCAGCGTCGGCGCCGTGCCGTTGCTGGTCGGCCTCGGCCTCGGGCTGGGGCTCGGCCTGGCCGGCGCCTGGCTCATCGACCGGTCCCGCGACCACAGCTGGAGCTCCGTGCGAGGCCGGGGCCTGGCGGTGCTGCTGCTGCCCGGGCTGGCGTTCGGGCTGGCCGAGGTCACCGGCGGCAACGGCTTCATCGCTGCCTTCGTCGGCGGCCTGGTCTTCGGGCGCGCATCGGTGGCCAACGAGATGGAGGAGGCGGTCTCCGAGCCCCTGGAGATCACCGCCGACCTGCTCGGCTACCTCATCTGGTTCCTCGCCGGCGGCCTGCTGCTGAACGCGCTGGAGAACGGCCTGCGCTGGCAGTGGCTGGTGCTCGCCCTCGCCGCCCTCACCGTGCTGCGGATCGGGCCGGTGGCGCTCAGCCTGCTCGGCCTGGGTCTGCGGGCTCCGACCGTGCTCTTCCTCGGCTGGTTCGGCCCGCGCGGCCTGGCCACCCTCGTCTTCGGACTGCTCGCGTTCGAGGAGCTGGTCCCCGACGACCCGCTGCTGGCCGATGTCGCCGGTGTGATCGCGGTCACCGTGCTGATCAGCGTCGTGGCGCACGGGGTGAGCGCCACCCCGCTGTCGCAGCGCTACGGCGCCTGGGCCGCCCGCACCCACGCCCCGATCGAGCGGGAGCCCTCGGTGGAGCCGATGCCGTCGCGGGGACGCACGGCGGCGCACCAGTAGGCCGCTCTAGGCTGGCGCGTCGTGCGCGCTCACCCGGCCGGTCCCCGGCACGCCGACCTGATGCCCGACCCCGGGCCGGGCCTGCCCCCGGTCGACCCCGCCGCACTGCCGGCCCACGTGTGGCCGGCCGGGCTCGCGCGCGACGACGCCGGGGTGCTGAGGCTGCACGGCCAGGCGCTGCCCGACCTGGCCCGTGAGCACGGCACCCCGGCCTTCCTCCTCGACGAGGTGGACTTCCGTGCCCGGTGCAGGGGCTTCGCAGCGGCCTTCGCCGACGAGGCCGTCTACTACGCCGCGAAGGCGTTCCTGTGCCGGGCGGTGGTCCGCTGGGTCGCCGAGGAGGGCCTGGGCCTGGACGTGTGCACCGGCGGTGAGCTGGAGGTCGCGCTGACCGCAGGCTTCCCTGCGCAGCGCATCGCCCTGCACGGCAACAACAAGTCCGTCCCCGAGCTCACCCGGGCGGTGCAGGCGGGCGTAGGTCTGGTCGTGGTCGACTCCTTCGCCGAGATCGACCGGCTGGACGCGGTGGCCGGCGCGCAGGGCCGGGTGCAGCCGGTGCTGCTGCGGGTGACGGTGGGCGTCGAGGCTCACACCCATGAGTACATCGCCACGGCGCACGAGGACGTGAAGTTCGGCTTCTCCCGGGCCAGCGGTGACGCCCTGGAGGCCGTGCGGCGCACCGTGGCCGCTGATGGGCTCGCGCTGCGCGGCCTGCACAGCCACATCGGTTCGCAGATCTTCGACACGGCCGGCTTCGAGGTGGCCGCCCACCGCATGGTCGACCTGCTCGCGGTGGTGCGCGACAGGTTCGGCATCGAGCTGGCCGAGCTGGACCTCGGCGGCGGCTTCGGGATCGCCTACGTGGCCTCCGACGACCCCGAACCACTGCCCGCGCTGGCCGCGAGGCTGCGCCAGATCGTCCAGCAGGAGTGCGCAGCCCGCGGCCTTGCCGTGCCGCGGCTCTCGGTCGAGCCCGGCCGCGCGCTGGTCGGCCCGAGCACCCTGACGCTGTACGAGGTCGGCACCGTCAAGGACGTGGACGGCATCCGCACCTACGTGTCGGTCGACGGCGGGATGAGCGACAACATCCGGACCGCGCTCTACGACGCGGACTACACCGTCACCGTGGCCGACCGCCGCCCCGAGGGCCCGCTCCAGCTGGCCCGGGTGGTGGGCAAGCACTGCGAGTCCGGCGACGTGGTGGTGCGCGATGCCTGGCTGCCCGCCGACCTGGCCCCTGGCGACCTGCTCGCGGTGGCGGCCACGGGTGCCTACTGCCGGTCGATGGCCAGCAACTACAACCTCCTCGGCCGCCCCCCGGTGGTGGCCGTGACCCCGGACGGGGCTCGTCCGATCGTGCGCCGGGAGACGCTGGCCGACCTGCTGGCCTGCGACACGGGCTGACCCGCCCGCTCCTGCTGCATGGGAGGATGGACGGCCACGAGAGCGGGGCGCACCGCCCTGAGCCCGCCGTCGAGGAAGTCGAGGCAGCCCGCGATGGGAGAACCGGTTCGGCTGGCCCTGCTGGGCTGCGGCACGGTCGGCAGCGAGGTCGTGCGGCTGCTGGACGAGCACGCCGCCGACCTCACCGCCCGCGTCGGGCGTCCGCTGGAGCTCGTGGGCGTGGCGGTGCGGGACGCGGCCCGACCCAGGCCCGGCGTTCCCGCACACCTGCTCACCTCGGACGCCCGCACGCTGGTGACCCGCGACGACGTCGACATCGTGGTGGAGCTGATGGGCGGGCTCGAGCCGGCCCGCAGCCTGCTGCTCGACGCTCTGGCGGCTGGTGCCTCGGTGGTGACCGCGAACAAGTCGCTGCTCGCCGCGCACGGCCCCGCCCTGCACGCGGTGGCCAGCTCGAGCGGTGTCGACCTGTACTTCGAGGCCGCCGTCGCCGGTGCCATCCCACTGCTGCGGCCCCTGCGCGAGTCGCTGGTGGGTGACCGGGTCGAGCGGGTGATCGGCATCGTCAACGGCACCACGAACTACGTGCTCGACCGCATGGACCGCGCGGGTGACACCCTCGAGGTGGCCCTGGCCGAGGCCCAGCGGCTCGGGTACGCCGAGGCCGACCCGACCGCCGACGTCGACGGGCTGGACGCGGCCGCCAAGGCTGCGATCCTGGCCAGCCTCGCCTTCCACACCAGGGTGACGGCCGAGCAGGTCGACGTGACCGGCATCCGCGGGGTCACCACCGGCGACATCGCCAGCGCGCAGGCCATGGGCGGGGTGGTGAAGCTGCTGGCCGTGGCCGAGCGGCTCGACCAGGCCCGCATCGGCGCCTGGGTGGGGCCTGCGATCATCCCCCGGGAGCACCCGCTCGGCAGCGTGCACGGGGCCTTCAACGCGGTGTTCGTCGAGGCGGAGGCAGCCGGATCGCTCATGTTCTACGGGCAGGGGGCAGGCGGTACCCCCACAGCCAGTGCCGTCCTGGGTGACGTGGTGACCGCGGCGCGCAACCGGGTGGGCGGCGTCGTCGGGAGCGGGGAGAGCGCCTACGCTGATCTCGCCGTCGCCCCGGCGCGTGACCTGGTCACGCGCTACCACGTCATCCTCGACGTGGACGACCGACCGGGCGTGCTGGCCGCGGTCGCCGGCCTCTTCGCCCAGCACCGGGTGTCCATCGAGACCGTCCGGCAGGAGCGAGGGGGTGCCGACGACGCCGAGCTGGTGATCGTCACCCACCCGGCCCCGCAGGGCGCCCTGGACGCAACGGTCGAGGCGGTACGCCGGTCCGACGTGGTGCGGGCGGTGCTGTCGGTCGTCCGTGTGGTCGAGGCGGGGTAACGGTGGCGCAGCTGTGGCGCG
>Ga0209594_1000306_pt1 | contig 33134 bp, 39 predicted proteins | sample AshMeaCrysSpring_FD_184126 | JGI IMG/M metagenome (GOLD analysis project Ga0209594, IMG submission 184126) | Groundwater microbial communities from Big Spring, Nevada to study Microbial Dark Matter (Phase II) - Ash Meadows Crystal Spring... | ecosystem: Environmental > Aquatic > Deep subsurface... | reverse complement strand
GCTGTAGAAAAAGGAGAAAAAGGGGTCAGATCCCTTTTCCGGCGGCCGCCGTCGCGGTCAACACGGAAAAGGGATCTGACCCCTTTTTCTCCTTTTTCTCCTGCCGCACCGCGGTGCGGCTTCCAAAGTCTCCGGTAACGATCCGGAACCCGCTAGACCCAATACACGAAGACGAAGAGCAGCAGCCAGACGACGTCCACGAAGTGCCAGTACCAGGCCACGGCCTCGAAACCGAAGTGGTGCTCGGGTGTGAAGTGGCCCTTGATGCAGCGCACCAGGATCACCGTCAGCATGACGGCGCCCAGCGTCACGTGAAAGCCGTGGAAACCGGTCAGCATGAAGAAGGTGGAGCCGAACACGCCCGTCGTCAGCTTCAGGTTGAGGTCCTGGTAGGCGTGCACGTACTCGTAGATCTGGAACCCGAGGAACGTGAAGCCCAGCACGACCGTGGCGAGCAGGCCGAGGATGAGCCCCTTGCGGTTGTTCTCCTTCAGCGCCCAGTGCGCGTAGGTCACCGTGACGCCCGAGGACAGCAGCAGGAAGGTGTTCAGGGCCGGGATGCCCCAGGCGCCCATCGCCGAGAACGCGGGCGGCAGGTAGGGCCCCGCCGAGGGCCACGCGGGCTTGTAGTCCGGCCACAGCAGCTTGTTGTCGATATCGCCCAGCCAGGGCAGCGAGTACACGCGCGCGTAGAAGAGCGCGCCGAAGAAGGCGGCGAAGAACATCACCTCCGAGAAGATGAACCAGCTCATGCTCCAGCGGAAGGAGAGGTCCACCTGCTGGTTGAACAGCCCCCCCTCGCTCTCGCGGATGACGGTCCCGAACCAACCGAAGAGCATGTAGACGAGGATCGCGAGGCCGACCCCGAAGACGATCCCGCCGCCGCTCAGGCTGTTCATCAGGAGGACGCCGCCGACCGCCATGACGAGGAGGGCGACGGAGCCGACGATGGGCCAGTGGGACGGAGGGGCGAAGTAGTAGCCGCCGGGTTGTGCGTTGCTCACGTTGTTGACTCCCTTTCTAGCCGATCCGAATTGCGCCCCGACGCTAGCGCGTCACCAGTTTCACGATGCCGACGAGGACGAGAACGAACGCCAGGGCAAGGACGATGCCCGCTCCGATCACCGCCTGCGGCGTGAGCCGCTTCGCGTCCTTCTCGTACTCCGCGTTCCGGCGAACGCCGAAGAAGCTCCACAGCACGGCCTTGAAGGCGTCGATCACGAGGCCCTCCCCGGCTGCTCGAAGAACGTGTACGAGAGCGAGATCGTCGACAGGTCCTTCGGCGCCTTCGGGCTCACGAAGAACACCACGGGCATGACCCGCTCCTCGCCGGCGGCCAGTGTCTGGTTGGAGAAGCAGAAGCAGGCCTGCTTCTCGATGTACCGGCCGGCGTTCGAGGGCGCCGCGTTCATGACGGCGTTGGCCGTGACCGGCCGGCCGAGCGTGTTCACGACCCGGTAGTTCACGGTGACGAGCTGTCCCGGGTGGATCCGCACCTCGCGCTCCAGCGCCTCGAATCGCCACGGCAGCCCGCCGGCGCTGGAGGCGAGCAGTTCCACCGTCACGGTGCGGCTGGCGTCGACCTGGGTGTTGGCCGCGCCCACGACCCTGCCCTGCGTGATGCCGAGCGACTCGCAGATCTGCCGGTACATCGGCACCATGGCGAACCCGAACCCGAGCATCGCCACGGCGACGACCAGGAGCCGGGTCAGGGTCTGGCGGTTCTGGGCGGCGAGCGCGGCGTCCATCAGCGGATGAACTTCAGGAACACCGTGGCGTAGATGCCCACCGCCACGGCCGCGAGCAGGACCGCGGACCGGACGGCCCGGCGTCGCTGCTCCGGGGTGGGCTTGTGGCCCTCGGCCATGGCGCTCGCGCCCCTCACTTGACGACGGGGGCCGTCTCGAAGCTGTGGTACGGCGCCGGGCTGGGCAGGTGCGTCCACTCCAGGGTGTCCGCGCCCTCCCAGGGGTTGCCCGCGGCCTTGCGGTTCGAGCGGATGCACTCGACGACGTTGTACAGGAACAGCAGCTGCGAGAAGCCGAAGATGAAGGCCCCGATCGACGACCACATGTTCCACTCGGCGAACTGCAGCGCGTAGTCCGGGATGCGGCGCGGCATGCCGGCGAGCCCGAGGAAGTGCTGCGGGAAGAAGGCGATGTTGAAGCCGATCACCGACAGCCAGAAGTGCAGCTTGCCGAGGCCCTCGTGGTACATGTTGCCCGTCCACTTGGGCAGCCAGAAGTAGACGCCGGCGAAGATCGAGAACAGCGCGCCCGACACGAGCACGTAGTGGAAGTGCGCCACGACGTAGTAGGTGTTGTGCAGGGTGATGTCGACGGGGGTGATGGCGAGCACCAGCCCGGAAAAGCCGCCGATGGTGAACAGGCACAGGAAGCCGATCGAGAAGAGCATCGGCGTCTCGAAGGTCATCGAGCCCTTCCACATGGTCGCGATCCAGTTGAAGATCTTCACGCCGGTGGGCACCGCGATGAGCATCGTCGCGTACATGAAGAAGAGGTTGCCCGCGGCGGGCATGCCGACGGTGAACATGTGGTGGCCCCACACGATGAACGACAGGATCGCGATGGACGCCGTCGCGTACACCATCGAGGCGTAGCCGAAGAGGGGCTTCCTCGCGAAGGCCGGGATGATTGCCGAGACGACCCCGAAGGCCGGCAGGATCATGATGTACACCTCCGGGTGCCCGAAGAACCAGAAGATGTGCATGAACATCGTGGGGTCGCCGCCGCCGGCCGCGTTGAAGAACGACGTGCCGAAGTGGCGGTCCGTGAGCAGCATCGTCACCGCGCCGGCGAGCACCGGCATCACCGCGATCAGCAGGTAGGCGGTGATGAGCCAGGTCCACACGAAGAGGGGCATCTTCATGAGCGTCATGCCCGGCGCGCGCAGGTTGAGGATCGTGGTGATGATGTTGATCGAGCCCATGATCGACGAGGCGCCCAGGATGTGGACGGCGAGGATCGTCATGTCGATGGAGATGCCCTGCTGGATGATGAGCGGGGGATAGAGCGTCCACCCCGAGGCGGCCGCGCCGCCCGGCACGAAGAACGACGCCACGAGCAGGATCGCCGCGGGAACCACCAGGTAGAAGCTCCAGTTGTTCATGCGCGGGAATGCCATGTCCGCGGCGCCGATCTGCATCGGGATCAGCCAGTTCGCGAAGCCCACCCAGGCCGGCATGATCGCGCCGAACACCATCACCAGGCCGTGCACCGTCGTGAGGGAGTTGAAGAAGTCCGGGTTCACGTACTGCAGCCCGGGCTGGAAGAGCTCGGCCCGGATGAGCAGCGCCATCACGCCCCCCATGAAGAACATGGCGAGCGAGAACCACAGGTAGAGGGTGCCGATGTCCTTGTGGTTCGTCGTGAAGAGCCAGCGCTTGAGCCCGGTGGGGTGGGCGTGGGCGTGGTCGTCGTGGTGGGCCGACTCGGGGGCGTGGGTGGCAGCGCTCATGGGTGCTCCGCTTTGCTGGTGTTCGGTGGGTGGGGTCGTCGGCGGGAGGGGGTCAGCCCTTGCGCGCAGCCTTGACGTCGGAAGGCAGCACCTCGCCGGCCTTGTTGCCCCACGCGTTGCGCGTGTACGTGATGACCGCGGCGAGCTCGCTGTCGCTCAGCCGCGCGAAGGACGCCATGGCCGTGCCCTGCTTGCCGTTCAGCACGAGGGCGATCTGGGGCGCCTTCGGGCCCGTGGCCACCTTCGAGCCGTCCAGCGCCGGAAACGCGGGCGGCATGCCCTTGCCGGTGGCCTGGTGGCAGGCGACGCAGTTGGCGGCGTAGACCTTCTCCCCCAGCGCCTTCAGCTCGTCGGCGGACCACATCTTGTTCGGGTCCTCGGCGGGCGCGGCAGCCGGGGCGGCGGCGACCTGCTGCGGAGCGGCTTCGGCCGGCATCTTCGCCTTCTGGTCCTTCACCCACGCGGCGTATTCCTCGGGCGCCTTGGCGACGACGACGATGGGCATGTAGCCGTGCTCCTTGCCGCAGATCTGGCTGCACTGGCCCCGGTAGGTGCCGGGCTTGTCCGCCTTGAACCAGGTGTCCTTCACGAAGCCCGGGATGCCGTACTGGTTCACGCCCAGCTGGGGCACGTACCAGCCGTGGATCACGTCGTTGGAGGTGACCAGCAGGCGCACCTTCTTGCCGGCCGGGACCACCATCGGGTTGTTCACTTCGAGCAGGTAATCGGCGTTCTTCTTGTCGCCCTGCTTCTCCCACTCCTCGATCTGCGCGCGGGGCGTCGAGAGCAGCGAGTTGAAGCGCACGCCGTCCTGCAGGTAGTCGTACTCCCACGCCCACTGGTAGGCCGTCACCTTGATGGTGAGGTCGGGGTTGGAGGCGTCCTTCATCTCCAGCACCGTCTTGGTGGCGGGGTAGGCCATGCCGATCAGGATGAGAAAGGGGATCACCGTCCAGATCACCTCGACGGTGGTGTTCTCGTGGAAGTGGGCCGCCTTGGCGCCGGCCGCCTTTCGGTGCGTGAACACCGAATAGAACATGGTCCCGAAGACCACCACGAAGATCCCGACGCAGACCCACATGATGGCCCAGTGCAGGTCGTAGATCTGCTGGGCGATCGGCGAGGCCGGGGGCAGGATGTCGACGTCGTACGCGGCGTTCGCGCCGGCGGTCGCGCCGGCGGCGGCCGCCATGGCGGTGCTGCGAAGCGTCTTGCGAAGCATGTCGAGGCCCATGTTGTCAGTCCTGCCCTTTCAAATCCGCGTCACCGGCAACCGGCGACCGAGTTCCGCGGCCCATTCGCGCCGCCCGCCATCCGAGAGCAGCCGGCCGAATTCGACCGTCCTGCCCGCATATCGCAACGCCAGCCCGCAACGGCCGGCCCCGTCCTCGACCACGAGACGCGCCCAGGGGGCGCACCCCTCCCACTCGACGACGCAGGCGGCCCGGCGCATCCGCAGGCGTACCCGCTCGCCCTCGATCTCGAGGCGCTCGAAATCGCCGTCGTGGCGGGCGAGCACCCGGAAGGCGACGACGACGAGCGCCACCTCCAGGCCGGCAAACGGCAAGACCGGCCAAGCCCCCAGCGCCGCGGCGCCTGCGCCGATCGCCACCGTCGTCGTCGCGATGGCAGCCAGGCAGGCCGCGCGCCCACCCGGGCCCAACGATCGGTTGGGCACCGCCATCCAAACCTGCGGTGGCTGATCCGGTGGGAACGACATCGGGACGGGAGTCGACTAGCAGCGGATTCTAGCCGAACCCTTTGACCCAGCGCAAAGAAACCCTTGGAGCCGAGGGCCTACCGGCCCGGAGGATCGCCTTCCGTTTCCGCGTCAGCGACCCCCGTCTCCGCCTCTGGCGGCAGGGGTATGCGGTAGGACTCGCTTGCCCACGCTCCCAGGTCCGTCAGGCGGCAGCGTTCGCTGCAGAAGGGCCGGAACGGGTTGGCGGGGGAGTATTCGACCGTCGCGCCGCAGGCCGGGCAGGTCACGCGTCGCCCGGCGGACCGTTGTCTTTCCGTCACAGGTTGCAGAACGCGAGGTCGAAGGCGACGTCCTGCTCGAAGACCCGGCTCTTCTGCACTCCCTCCGGCACCAGGAAGCGGATGTTGAGCGCGTACTTGTTGGCGCTGATCTCGGGGACGCAGGCGAAGGCCTCGGCGAGGGAGAGGCGCAGCATCTGCGCCGGCTTGTCGCCGGGCCCCTGCTGGAACACGCCCTGCACCGCCACCAGGGGGAGGGCACGGCCGCTTTCCCGGAGCACCCGCAGGACGATGGACAGTGCCGCGTGGATCGGGTCGAGCGGCCGCATCCAGGCGAGGAGGTCGGCGCGCCGGGCCTCGGCGGGGCGGTGCATCCAGTAGTGGTACGAGGGCAGGTCGAACTCGCTCGTGCCCCCGGGAATGCCGGCGCGCTGCTTGATCGCCATCAGCCATTCGTTTTCCCGGAGGTACTGCCCCGTCTTGCCCGAGAGGCCGTGAAGGTTGGCGAAGGCGAGGTCGATGTCGCCCAGGATGCGGTCGAGCTTCTCCTCGGCGATCGCGGGGTTGGTCCGCAGGCCCTCCAGGTAGGCGCGCTGGCGATCGAGTTCCTGGAGCAGGTCGCTCTTGAGGTCGGCCCGGCTCGCGACTTCGAGGATCTCGAACATGCCCGTCAGGCAGGCATGGTGGTCGTGGGCGCTGTCGTGGCGGAGGAAGAAGTGCACCCGGTCGTAGAGGTCCTCCAGCCGGAGCAGCGTTCGAATGCGCTCGTTCAGGGGATATTCGTAGGTGATCAAGGCCGCGCGCTTCCCCTGGGTGTCGGGACGACTCCGGGATTTTTCGAATTGTGGGGCATGCGCGGCGTCGTTGACAAATTCATCCCGCTCGCGCCCGCGAATCCGGCGCGCAGAGGCGGGCGTGCAGGGCTTCGCATTGGCGAGCCAGCCCTTCGCGGTCGCCGCCGTTCCAGAGCACGTCGTCCGCCGCCTGCAGCCGCCGCCACCGGGGCCACTGCGCCGCCATGATGGCTTGCACGTCGGCCGCGGGCATTCCGGAGCGCGCGACGGTGCGCGCCACCTGCACCCGCTCGCTGCAATCGACGACGATGGCCCGCGCAATCCGTCCGGCATAGCCCCGCGATTCGAACAGCAGGGGCACCACGAGCAGGGCGTAGGCCCCCTGCGCCGTGGCCGCGTGCCGCGACAGGGCTTCGCGGACCAGGGGATGGAGGATGGCCTCGAGGCGGACGCGCGCGGCAAGGTCGGCGAACACCAGCGAGCGCATGGCGGCGCGGTCCAGGGGCTTGCCCGGGGGCGCCACGGCGTTGCCGAACGCCTCGCGGATGGCCGGAAGCGCGGCGCCGCCGGCGGCGGTCAGGCTGCGCGATACGTCGTCCGCGTCGAGCACGGACGCACCCAGCTGCGCGAGCATCCCCGCGGCCGTCGACTTGCCGGAGCCGATTCCTCCGGTCAGCCCGAATACCCGCTTCACCCGGGGAAGAACCCCAGGTAGGCGGTGACGATCGCCCGCCCCCAGAGAAGCGCCACGAAGCCGCCAACCGCCAGGTAGGGCCCGAAGGGGATGCGCATGTCGCGGCCCTTCCCCGACAGGGCCATCGCGGCCAGGCCGCCGAGGGCGCCGGCGGTGGCGGACACCAGTACCACCAGCGGAAGAACCTGCCACCCGGCCCAGGCTCCGAGGGCGGCAAGCAGCTTGAAGTCGCCGTATCCCATCCCTTCCTTGCCGGTGAGGAGCTTGAACCCCCAGTAGACGGCCCACAGCACGAGGTAGCCCGCGGCCGCGCCCACCACGGCCGAGCGGAGGTCCGTGAACGTCCCGGCCACGTTCATCAGGAGCCCGAACCAGAGCAGCGGAAGGGTGATCCTGTCCGGAAGGTAGGTCGTATCGATGTCGATGAAGCTCGCGGCCAGGAGCGCCCAGGCAAAGACGAGGGCCGCGGCGAGCGCCACGCCCCAGCCGAATCGCCACGCCAGGAGCGCCGATACCAGCGCGGTCAGCAGCTCCACCACGGGGTAGCGCATCGGGATGGGCGCCCGGCAGGCGGCGCACTTCCCCCCCAGGGCGATCCAGCTGGCGAGCGGGATGTTTTGCAGGGCGGGAATCGGCGTCCCGCAGGCCGGACAGCGGGAGCGCGGCGTGAGGAGGTTCAGCCGCGGCTCGGCCGGCGGCTCGCGGCCCTCGAGTTCCGCGCAGTCGGCACGCCACTCCGCCTGCATCATGAGGGGAAGGCGGTGGATCACGACGTTCAGGAACGACCCGACCACGAGCCCCAGCACGCCGACGGCGAGGGCGAGCAGCAGGGGCGAGGACTGCAGGATCGATAGGTCCATGGACACCGGTCGCCGGAAACGAAGCGGGCGCGGAAAGGGATCTCCGCGCCCGCCTCGCCGCCAGAACCTACATCAGATCGCCGAACCCATCTTGAAGATCGGCAGGTACATGGCCACCACGAGGCCGCCGATCAGGCCGCCCAGCACGACCATGATGAGGGGCTCCATCAGGGAGGACAGGGCGTCGACTGCTTCGTCCACTTCCTGCTCGAAGAAGTCGGCCACCTTGCCCAGCATGGCGTCGAGCGAGCCGGACTCCTCGCCGATGGCCGTCATCTGCAGCACCATGTTCGGGAAGACGCCCGTGTTCTGCATCGCCATGGTGAGCGCCGTGCCCGTCGAGACCTCGGACTGGATGCGCTTCGTCGCCTCGTAATAGACGTAGTTTCCCGCCGCGCCGGCGACGGAATCGAGGGACTCCACGAGGGGAACGCCGGCGGAAAACATGGTGGCGAGCGTCCGGCACCAGCGCGCGATCGACGCCTTGCGGACGACGTCCCCGAAGATCGGCAGGCGAAGCATCAGCCGGTCCATGCCCTGCTGCATCTTGACCGAGCGCTTGTAGGTGTAGAGGAAGCCCCACACGCCGCCGCCGATCGCAGCAAAGAAGATGTGCCAGTAGCTGACGAACCACGCCGACATGGCCATCACGATCTTGGTGGGCGCCGGCAGGTCGGCGCCGAAGCTCTTGAACAGGTCGGCGAACACCGGGATCACGAAGATCATGATCACCGCGGTGATGACGAGCGCCACGACGATGACCGCGACCGGGTAGAACAGCGCGCTCTTGATCTTGCTCTTGATGGCGACGATCTTTTCCTTGTAGGTCGCCAGGCGATCGAGCAGGCTGTCCAGGATGCCCGCCTGCTCGCCTGCCGCCACCAGGTTGCAGAACAGGGCGTCGAAGTAGAGCGGATACTTGCGGAAGGCCTGGGCAAGCGAGGAGCCCGTCTCGACCTCGGTCTTGATGTCGAGGAGGAGCTTGCCGACCGCCGGGTTCCCGTGGCCCTTGCCCACGATGTCGAAGGCCTGCAGCAGGGGGACGCCGGCCTTCATCATCACCGCGAGCTGGCGCGTGAAGATGGTGATGTCCTTCTCGGTGATCTTCCCGCCGCTGCTCTGCTTGACCTTCTTGACGGTCTGGACCTGGATGCCCTGCCGCCGCAGGGTCGCCGAAACGGTCGACTCGCCGCCGGCGCGCATCTCGCCCCGCACCACCTTGCCGGCCTTGTCCTTGCCGGTCCAGGCGAAGTTGAACTGCTTGGCACCCTTGGGAACGTCTTTCTTGGCCACTGCCGCCATGTCCGTCCTCCTACTCGTTCGTGACGGCCTCGACCTCTTCCAGCGAGGTGAGGCCCTTCCTGACCTTGAGGAGCCCTGATTGGCGCAGGTCCCTCACGCCGTCGCGCCGCGCCTGGTCGGCGACGTCGATGGCGGTGCCGTTCTTCATGATGATGCGCTCGATCTCTTCGGAGATCGGCATGACCTGGTAGATGCCGACGCGACCCTTGTACCCGGTATTCTTGCACACCTCGCAGCCCACGGGCCCGTAGGGTTGCCACGTGCCGTCCAGGTCCTCCGGCAGGTACCCGGCGCGAAGGAGCGCCTCCTCCGGGATCGCGACCGGACGCTTGCACGCGCAGAGGCGGCGCGCCAGGCGCTGCGCCGTGATGAGGATCACGCTCGATGCGATGTTGAACGGCGCGATGCCCATGTTCATGAGGCGCGTGAGCGTCGTGGGCGCGTCGTTCGTGTGCAGCGTCGAGAGCACCATGTGCCCCGTCTGGGCGGCCTTGATGGCGATCTCGCCCGTCTCGAGGTCGCGGATCTCCCCCACCATGATGACGTCGGGGTCCTGGCGCAGGAAGGCCTTCAGGGCGGCCGCGAACGTGAGCCCGGCCTTGTCGTTCACGTTCACCTGGTTCACGCCCGGGAGGTTGATTTCCGCCGGATCCTCGGCCGTGGAGATGTTGACGCCCGGCTTGTTGAGGATGTTGAGGCAGGTGTAGAGCGACACCGTCTTGCCGGAACCCGTCGGCCCGGTCACCAGGACCATGCCGTACGGGCGCTCGATGGCCCTCATCAGGGAGTCCTTCTGCTCCGGCTCGTAGCCCAGCGCGTCGATCCCCAGCGTGGCGCTGGAGGGGTCGAGGATGCGCATGCAGATCTTCTCGCCGTACAGGGTCGGGAGCGTCGAGACGCGGAAGTCGATGGCGCGCGTCTTCGACAGCACGATCTTCATGCGCCCGTCCTGGGGCACGCGCTTCTCGGAGATGTCGAGCCGCGAGACCACCTTGATGCGCGAGGCGATCTTCTCCTTGATGGCGAGCGGCGGCTGCGCCACGTCGTAGAGGATGCCGTCCTGGCGGTAGCGGATCCGGTAGAACTTTTCGTACGGCTCGAAGTGGATGTCGGAGGCGCCGCCGTTGATCGCGTCGAGGAGGATCTTCTGGACGTACTTCACCACCGGCGCGTCCTCGATCTCCTCGGTGGCCACCTCGGGCTGCGCGTCGCCCGAGGTCACCTCGACGCCGGAGAGGTCCACCTCCGCCGTCGCCGCCTCCAGCGACTTGCCCGCCGTCTCGGCGAGCTTGCGCACGACGGCCGAGAGCTTGTCGTCCTCGACGACCACCGGCTCCATCGTCATGCCGGTGGCGAACTTCACCTCCTGCATCACCTGCTCGTTGGTGGGGTCGGACATGCCCACGAAGAGCCGGTTGCCGCGCTTGCCCAGCGCAATGACGCGGTGGTGGGCGACGATCTTCGAGTCGATCAGGTTGAGCGGCAGCTGGTCCATGTCCACCGCCGCCAGGTCGACGAGGGGATAGCCGAACGCCTGCGCCGCGAAAAGCGAGACGTCGCGGGCCGTCAGCTTCTTCGAGGCCACCAGCTGCTGCACGAAGGTGACGCCCGTCCGCGCCGCCTCGACCTGGATGGCGGAGGCGTCCGACTGCGCGAGGCGGCCCTGCTGCACGAGCGCGCGTCCGAGGGCGCTGAAGGTTCCGGGGGCGGCGGCCATAGAAAAGATTTCGTTAAATCAATGCAATACTGCGCTATTTTCGCGCTCCCTGTAAAGAATCCAGCCCTCCGACGGCGCCTGGAGGCACCCCCATGCTCAGGGGGCGGCCAAGGCCTTCTCCACGGCCGCGACGAGGGCGGGGTCGTCCGGGGCCACCGCGCTGGAAAAGCTCGCCACGGACCGCCCGTCGCGGCTCACCACGTACTTGTGGAAGTTCCAGCGCGGCGCCTGCCCGGTCTTGGCGGCGAGTCCGCGGTACAGGGGGGAGGCCTCCTTTCCCGACACCGCCGCCTTCTCCAGCATCGGGAAGCGGACCTTGTAGGTGCGCTCGCAGAAGTCGGCAACCTGCGCGTTGGAGCCCGGCTCCTGCGCCCCGAAATCATTGGACGGCACGCCCAGCACCACGAACCCGCGCTCCCGGAACCGCTGGTAGAGCCCCTCGAGGCCCTTGTACTGGCCGGTGTAGCCGCAATAGCTCGCCGTGTTGACCACCAGGACCACCTTGCCGGCGAGTTGGCAGAGGTCCATCGGCTCGCCCTTGAGCGTCGTGACGCGGTGGTGGAGCAGCGCCGGGCAGGCGCCGGCCGCTGGCAGGGCGACGATGAGCGGCAGCGAAGCGAGAAACCTGTTCACCTCAAGTCCCCTCGGGCGGCGATTGGTGGACCCCTATCATAGCGAGCCGCGCGGGCCGGGCGGGGGGGCCCCTGTATAATCCGCCGCTTCGATTCGCCCGCCCGCGACCCGGCGTGGCGAGGCACCCCATGGCCCTGCACGTCCTCGGCATCAACCATCACAGCGCGCCGCTGGAGATCCGGGAGAAGCTCGCCTTCCCCCCGGAAACCCAGGCGCAGGCGCTCACCTCCCTCGCCGGATGCCCCGGCGTGGCGGAGGCCGTGCTCGTGTCCACCTGCAACCGAACGGAGGTCTATTGCCGCGCCGACGACCTCGAAGCGGTCCGGCACTGGCTGCGCGACGCGGCGGCGAAGTCCGGGCTCGCGATCGAGGAACACCTCTACGCGCACTCGGAGGGGGAGGCCGTGCGGCACGCCTTCCGCGTCGCCGCCGGCCTCGACTCGATGGTGCTCGGGGAGCCCCAGATCCTCGGGCAGGTGAAGCAGTCGGTGCGCACCGCGCAGCACAGCGGCACGCTCGGCTCCACCCTCAACCGGCTCTTCCAGCACACGTTCTCGGTGGCGAAGGAGGTGCGGACACAGACGGCGATCGGCGCCCAGTCGATCTCGATGTCGGCCGCCGCCCTCAAGCTCGCGCAGAACCTCTTCGGGGACATCTCGCGCACCCGCTTGCTGCTGATCGGCGTCGGCGAGATGGTGGAACTCGCGGCGACGTACTTCGTGGCGCAGGGACCGCAGTCGGTGGTCGTCGCCAACAGGACGCTCGCCCGCGGCGAGGCCTTCGCCAGGCGCTTCAGCGGAAGCGCGATCTCCCTCGAGCAACTGCCCGAGCGCCTGCACGAATTCGACGTGGTCATCACCGGCACGGCCTCCACCCTGCCGATCCTGTCGCGGGCCGCCTTCGAGCGCGCGCTCAAGGCGCGCCGCTACCGCCCGATGTTCGTCGTGGACTTCGCCGTGCCCCGGGACGTGGAACCCGAGGCGGCGGAGCTCGAGGACATCTTCCTCTACACCATCGACGACCTCGGCACGATCGTCCAGGAAGGCGCCGGCCAGCGCCAGGCGGCCGTCGCCGAGGCGGAGACGATCATCGACCGGCAGGTCGAGGCGTTCCGCACCTGGCTCGCGGCACGCGGCGCAGTGCCGACGATCGTCCAGCTGCGCACGCGGGCGGACGAATACCGGGCGGGGGAGCTCGCGAAGGCGAAGCAGCGCCTTGCCCGGGGAGACGATCCCGAGAAGGTGCTCGAGACGCTCGCGGTCGGCCTCATGAACAAGATCCTCCACCACCCGACGCAGGCCCTCAACCGCGCCGGTGACGGCGAGCGCGAATCCCTGGTGCGCGCGATCGAGGTCCTGTTTCCCGACCTCGGCAACGGCCGGGAGGACCCGAGGCAGCCATGAAGCCCGGCGTCGCCGCCAAGCTGGCAAGCCTCGTCTCCCGGGCAAGGGAGCTGGATGCCCTCCTCGCCGATCCCGGGGTGACCGCGAACCTCGACAACTACCGCAGGCTCGCCAAGGAGCACGCCGACATCGGGCCGGTCGTCGGGCGCTACGGGGACTACGTGGCGGCCGAGGCCGACCTGGCGACCGCCGAGGAGATGACGAAGGACCCGGCGATGCGCGAGTTCGCCGAGGCCGAGATCAAGGCCGGCCGCGCGAGGCTCGAGGAGGTCGCGGCCGACATCCAGCGGATGCTCCTGCCGAAGGACCCCAACGACGAGAAGAACCTGTTCCTCGAGATCCGGGCGGGAACCGGCGGTGACGAGAGCGCCCTGTTCGCGGGCGACCTCTTCCGCATGTACACGCGCTTCGCCGAGCGCAACCGCTGGCAGGTCGAGGTGATCTCGGAGAGCCTCGGCGACGCGGGCGGGTACAAGGAGGTCATCGCCCGCATCGCGGGCCAGGGCGCCTTCTCGCGCCTCAAGTTCGAGTCGGGCGGCCACCGCGTCCAGCGCGTCCCCGCCACCGAGACGCAGGGCCGCATCCACACCTCCGCCGCCACCGTCGCCGTGATGCCCGAGGCCGACGACGCGAGCGACGTCGAGATCAACCCCGCCGACGTGCGCGTGGACACGTACCGGTCCAGCGGCGCAGGCGGGCAGCACGTCAACAAGACCGATTCCGCGGTCCGCCTCACGCACCTGCCCACCGGCATCGTGGTCGAGTGCCAGGACGGCCGCAGCCAGCACAAGAACCGCGAGCAGGCCTGGCGGGTACTGGCGGCGCGCATCAAGGACAGGCAGGTGCGCGAGCAGCAGGCCAGGGAAGCGAGCGAGCGCAAGAGCCTGATCGGCTCCGGCGACCGCTCCGACCGGATCCGCACCTACAACTTCCCCCAGGGCCGCGTCACCGACCACCGCATCAACCTGACGCTCTATCGCATCGACGCGATCATGGACGGGGACCTCGCCGAACTCACGGACGCCCTGATGGCCGAGCACCAGGCCGAGCTGCTCGCGAGCCTCGCCGACGGCGACTGAGGCGTGGCCGTGGCGCGAACCGTCCAGGCGGCGCTCGACGAGGCCGCGGAATCCATCGGGCGCACGGATGCCCGCGTCCTCGCTTGCGCCAGCCTGGGGCGCGACCGGGCTTGGCTCGCCGCCCACGGAAGGGACATCCTGGGCGAGACGCAGGACGCACGCTTCGAACTCCTCGTGGCGCAGCGGCAGCTGGGCGTGCCGGTCGCCTACCTCGTCGGCACGCGGGAGTTCCACGGGCGCGAATTCGCGGTGAGCCCCGCGGTGCTCATCCCGAGGCCCGAGACGGAAACCCTGGTCGAGGAGGCGCTCAAGCGGATGCCGGACGCCGCCCGCGTCCTCGACCTCGGCACGGGCAGCGGGGCCATCGCCGTGACGCTGGCATGCGCGCGCCGCGATGCCATCGTCCACGCCACCGACGCCAGCGAGGAAGCGCTCGCCATGGCCCGCGGCAACGCCGGGCGCCACGGCGCGCGGGTGAGATTCGCGCGCGGCTCCTGGTACGACCCGGTGGCGGGGGAGGTCTTCGATCTCATCGTCTCGAACCCCCCCTACGTCGCCGCCGGCGACGCCCACCTGTCGCAAGGCGACCTGCGCTTCGAGCCCCGCGCCGCGCTCACGGACGGCAGCCCGGACGGCCTGGACGCCATCCGCGCCATCGTCGCCGGCGCGCACGGGCACTTGAAATCGCGCGGCTGGCTCCTCATTGAGCATGGGTACGACCAGGCCGGGGCCTGCCGTGCCTTGCTCGAGGAAGCGGGGTTCGGCGAGCGAAGCTCCGTTCCGGACCTGGCCGGCATTCCCCGCGTCGCCTGCGGGCGGATGCCCTAGCCGGGTTCTTCCCGGGGCCGCCCGTTGCCCGGCAGGGGGGGCGGCGCCGGCGTCGTATGATGTCGCCCATATTCCTACCCACCGTTTCCGGAGATTCGCATCCATGAGCGCACAGGACACCATCCGCCAGACCGTCACGTCCAACCCCGTCGTCCTCTACATGAAGGGCTCGCCCAAGATGCCGATGTGCGGCTTCTCGGCCACCGCCACGCAGATCCTGCACCTGTGCGGCGTCGAGAATTTCGTCGCCATCGACGTGCTGCAGGATGCCGAGGTCCGCCAGGGCATCAAGGAATACGCCAACTGGCCGACCATCCCGCAGCTCTACGTGAACGGCGAGTTCGTCGGCGGCTGCGACATCATGCGAGAGATGTACCAGTCGGGAGAGCTGCAGAAGCTCCTCGAGGGCGCGCGCAAGCCTTCCTGAGCGGACCTCCCGCAGGGGATCCCGTGCCGAAGATCCTGCGGGCCCTCGCGGCGGCAATCCTTCTCGGGATGCTCGCCGTCCCCGCCCATGCCGAGCCCGGCATCGCGGCGGCCTCGGACCTCAAGTTCGCCCTCGACGAGATCGCCGGCGCCTGGACCCGCGAGACCGGGAAGCGCCTTCGGCTGACCTACGGCTCGTCGGGCAATCTCCGCCGCCAGATCGCCGAACGTGCGCCCTTCGAGATCTTCCTCTCGGCCGACGAGTCCTGCGTGCTTGCGCTGGCGAGGGAGGGGCGCCTGGAGGACGATGGCGTGCTCTACGCCGTCGGGCGTCTCGTCCTCTTCGCGCCGCCGGGATCCCCGGTGAACCCCGACCTGGGGCTCGAGGGCCTGGCCGCCCTCGCCCGCACGGGCGAACTGGCGAGGCTCGCCATCGCCAACCCCGCGCACGCACCTTATGGCCGCGCGGCGAGGCAAGCCCTGGAAAGCGTCGGTGCGTGGCGGACGCTCGAAAGCGCGGGGCGGCTTGTGCTCGGCGAAAACGTTTCCCAGGCTGCGCAGTTCGCCACGTCCGGCAACGCGCCGGCGGGAATCTTCGCCCACTCGCTCACCTTCTCGCCGCTGGTGGGCGGACGCGGCCGGTTCGCGCTCATCGCGGATTCCGCGCATGAACCCCTCCGCCAGCGCATGGCCCTCGTGAAGGGCGCGGGCGACGACGCCCGCGCGTTCTACCGCCACCTGCAGGGTCCCGCCGCGCGGGCCGTGTTCGCGCGCTACGGTTTCGCGCCTCCCCTGCGCTGATGGACTGGAAGGCGTTCACGCTTTCGCTGGAACTCGCCGCGTGGACGATGGCGGTCCTGCTTCCCGCGGGCATCGCGCTGGCGCGCTTCCTTGCCTGGCGGCGGTTCCGCGGCAAGCCGCTGCTCGAAGGGCTGCTCGCGCTGCCGCTCGTGCTCCCGCCGACCGTGCTCGGCTACTACCTGCTCGTCGGCCTGGGCGCCGCCTCGCCCGTCGGACAGGCGTTCCAGTCCGCCTTCGGCCGGTCGCTCGTCTTCAGCTTCGAGGGCCTGCTGGTGGCCTCCGTCATCTTCAACCTTCCCTTCGCGATCCAGCCGATGCAGCGCGCCTTCGAGGCGATCCCGCAGGACGTGCGCGACGCCGCGGCCTGCTGCGGGCTTTCGCGCTGGCAGTCGCTGGTCCGCATCGAGCTCCCCCTGGCGTGGCCGGGCATCCTGTCGGGCATGGTGATGACCTTCGCGCACACGCTCGGCGAGTTCGGCGTCGTGCTCATGGTGGGCGGCAGCATCCCGGGCGAAACCCGCACGATCGCCATCGCCATCTACGACAGCGTGCAGTCCTTCGACAACGCCTCCGCCGGGGCCATGTCGGCCGTGCTCCTGGCGCTCTCGCTCGTCGCGATGGCGGTGGTGTTCGCGACCGGGACGCGCAGGGCGGACCGGCGTGGCTGAACCCGGAAGCGAAGGGCTGGCGGTCCGCCTGGCCCAGGACGGGCCCATCGCGCTGGACGTCGACCTCGCCTGCGCCACGGGGGAGGTCCTCGCCCTCGTCGGTCCGTCCGGCGGCGGGAAGTCCACCGTGCTGCGCTGCATCGCGGGCGTCATCCGCGCGAAGTCCGGCCGCATCGCCGTGGACGGCGAGGCGTGGTTCGATTCCGCGGCGGGACTGTGCCTTGCGCCGCGCAGGCGCTCCGCGGGATTCGTCTTCCAGAACTACGCCCTGTTCCCGCACATGAGCGCGCAGGCCAACGTCGAGGCCGCCATGGGCCACCTGCCCGCGGCGGCGCGCCCGGCCAGGGCGCGCGAGCTGCTCGACCGAGTGAACCTCAAGGGGCTCGAGTCCCGGCGGCCGGCGGAGCTGTCGGGCGGGCAGCAGCAGCGTGTCGCGGTGGCCCGGGCACTGGCCCGCGACCCGCGCGTGCTCCTGCTCGACGAGCCCTTCTCGGCGGTCGACCGCAGCACGCGGCAGATCCTCTACCGGGAGCTGGCGACCCTTCGACGCGACCTGGCGATGCCCGTGCTGCTCGTCACCCACGATCTCGACGAGGCCGCCATGCTCGCCGACCGCATGTGCATCCTGCACCGCGGGCGCACGCTGCAGGCGGGCCCGCCGCACGCGCTGATGACGCGCCCCGCGAACGCGCTCGTCGCACGGCTCGTCGATCTCCGCAACGTCTTTCGCGGACGGGTTGCCGCCCACGATGCCGCCGCCGGCGTCACCTGGATCGAGGGACTCGGCCACCGGCTGGAGTGCGCCCACGCGCCGCGATTCCCGGCGGGCGGCGCGTTGACGTGGGCCATCCCCGCCTCGCACGTGATCCTCCACCGGCGCGACCGCCCCTCGCGCGGCGAGCGCGAGAATCCCGTCCGAGGCGTCATCCGGGACTTCCTGGTCCTCGGCGAGAGCGTCAGCACGGTGATCGGCGTGGAGTCCACGGCCGAGCGGCTTCACATCACCTTCCCCCTGCATGTCGCGCGCCGCAACGGCCTGGAGGCGGGAGCGGAGGTGGTGGTGTCGCTCCTGCGGGACGGCATCCACCTCATGCCCGACTGAAAGGCGGAATCAGATCCCTCTTTCAGCCGGGGTCGTTCCAGGTGATGGTGCCCAGTCCGGCGATGTCGTAGCCGCCCAGCGCCCGCGCCTTTTCGGCGAAGCGCCGCCCGCGCGCGAAGGCGAATAGCCCCTGGAGGCCGGGCTCGAACCACGCCGCGCGGGAGGCCGCCAGGTCGAGTCGCTCGACGGCAACCGGGATGAAGTCGAGTCCCCCGGCGGCGGCGCGCGCGCCCAGGCCCGCGTCCGCCTCGCCGGCATGCACCGAGGCGGCAAGGTCGCTCTCGCTCGTCGTTACCGGGCCGGGCCGCAGCGCCTTCGGGTCGATGCCCTCGCGCTCGAGCAGCCGCGCGAGCAGCGCCGCACTGCCGGCGCCGGCTTGCCGCGTCGCCAACCGCACGCCGCGCCGCGACAGATCCGCGACCGACCGGATGCGCCTGGGGTTGCCGCGCGCGACGAGGATGCCCTGCTCGCGCCGGGCCCACTCGACGAGCACCACGTTGCGGCCCCGCAGCCGCTCGTCGGCGGCCTCGCGGTTGAAATCGGAAAGGTCCGGGGACGGCAGGTGGATGAGCGCCCCCGCGACCTCGCCTCGCACGAGGCGCTCGAGGCCGTCGCCGCTGCCCTGGGTGAGCAGCGCGAGGCCGCAGCGGGATTCGCGCACCGCCCAGTCGAGCAGCGGATCGTGGCTTCCGGCCAGCGTCGGCGGCGGCAGGCCGCGATCGGCACCCGGGCCGTCGGCCGACTGCGCGAGCCAGCGCTCCACCGCCGCGACGTCGAACAGGAGTTTCCCGCCGGCCCGTACGTGCGGCAGGCCCTTGCGCGCGACGAGGTCGTAGACCTTGCGCGTGCCCAGCCGCAGGTGGCGGGCGATCTCGGCGACGGTGAGCCGTTCGGGAGCGGCGGGAGCCATGGCGGCGATGTTACCGGGGAAGAGATCGACAGAACTTTCCAGCGACTTGGTAAAATTGCCAAATGCGTGAAATATTTGCAAGCCTTGGCCTGGCCCTGGGGCTCATCGGCGGCGCCGACCCGACGCTCGCGACGATCGTGTCGCTGTCGCTGGAGCTCTCGCTGGCCGCCGCCATCGCCGGGGCGGCCATCGGCCTGCCGCTCGGCGCCCTCATCGCGGTCGGCCGCTTTCCGGGGCGCCGCACGCTCATCGTCGCCCTGAACGCCCTGCTCGGTTTGCCGAGCGTGGTCGTGGGCCTGGTCGTGTACCTCCTGCTTTCGCGCGCGGGGCCGCTGGGCTCGCTCGGGATCCTCTTCACGCCGTCCGCCATCGTCGTCGCGCAGACCCTGCTGGTGGCCCCCATCGTCGCGGCGCTCGCCCGGCAGGTCTGCGAGGACGCCTGGAAGGAATACGAGGAGCAGCTCACCTCGCTGGGCGTATCGCGCCTGCGCGCGGTGCCGACGATCCTGTGGGACGCGCGCTTCTCTCTCCTCACGGTCGTGATGGCGGGCTTCGGGCGCGCGGCCTCGGAGGTCGGCGCCGTGATGATCGTCGGCGGCAACATCGACGGCGTCACGCGCGTCATGACCACGGCCATCGCGCTGGAGACGAGCAAGGGCGACCTTCCGCTCGCCCTCGCCCTCGGCATCGTCCTGATCGTCGTGGTCCTGGCCGTCAACGCGGGCGCGTACGCCATCCGCGAGTGGAGCGGGAGGCGCAATGGCTGAGCGGCGCCCCTTCCTGCTCGAGGCGCGCGGGCTGAGCGTCGTCCTCGGGGGCGTCACGGCGATCGACCGCCTGGACCTCACCCTGCAGCCCGGACGGCGCACCGTCGTCCTCGGCGCCAACGGGGCCGGCAAGAGCGTCCTGCTGCGGACCCTGCACGGGCTGATCGCGCCCACGGCGGGCACCGTCGCGTGGGGCGTGCCCGTGAAGCAGGCCATGGTCTTCCAGAGGCCGGTGATGCTGCACCGCACCGCCCTCGCCAACATCGGCTACGCGCTGGCCGTGAATGGCATCGGCGAACCGGACCGCACCCGCCTTGCATCGGACGCGCTGGCCCGCGTGGGCCTTTCCACGATCGCGGACCGCCCCGCGCGCGTGCTCTCCGGCGGCGAGCAGCAGCGGCTCGCGCTCGCCCGCGCCTGGGCGCTCAAGCCCGGCATCCTCTTCCTCGACGAACCGACCGCCAGCCTCGACCCCGGCGCCACCGCGGAGATCGAGCGCGTCATCGCATCCATCGCGGCCGAGGGCACGCGCATCGTCATGACGACGCACAACCTCGGCCAGGCCCGCCGCCTGGCCGACGAGATCGCGTTCCTCGACGCCGGACGCGCGACCGAACTGACCCCCGCCGACCGGTTCTTCGAGGAACCCCGGTCCCCGGAAGCCACCCGGTTCCTCGAGGGAGAACTCCCGTGGAAATGAGCATTCCCGGCACCCTCGGGCGCCTCAGCCTCGCCGGGATGGCAGCCGCCACCGCCACCTCGGCCCTGCTGGCCGCGCATGCGGCGCAGGCACAGGGCACTTTCATCACGGTGGCCTCGACGACCTCCACCGAGCAATCGGGCCTTTTCAAGGAAGTCCTGCCGGCCTTCAGGGCCGCGACCGGCATCGAGGCGCGCGTGGTGGCCCTCGGCACCGGGCAGGCCCTCGACATGGGGCGGCGCGGCGACGCCGACGTGGTCTTCGTCCACGACAAGGCCGCCGAGGAGAAATTCGTCGCCGAGGGCTTCGGCGTGAAGCGCTTCGAGGTGATGTACAACGACTTCGTGATCGTCGGGCCGAAGGCCGACCCGGCGAAGGCCGCGGGCAAGGACGTGTCCGCGGGCCTCAAGGCGATCGCCGCCGCGAAGGCGCCCTTCGCCTCCCGAGCCGACAAGAGCGGGACGCACGCCGCGGAGCTGCGCCACTGGAAGGCGGCCGGCATCGACCTCGACAGGGACAAGGGCCCCTGGTATCGCGAAACGGGCTCCGGCATGGGCCCCACGCTGAACACCGCCTCGGGCATGAACGCCTATGCCCTCGCGGACCGCGGCACCTGGCTCAACTTCAGGAACCGCGGCGAGTTGGCGATCCTGGTGGAAGGCGACTCCCGATTGTTCAACCCGTACGGCGTGGTGCTCGTGAACCCGGCGAAACACGCGCACGTGAAGCGGCGGGCGGGGCAGAAGTTCGTCGACTGGGTGATCTCTCCAGCGGGCCAGGCCGCCATCGCGTCCCACAGGATCAACGGCGAGCAGCTCTTCTTCCCCAATGCGAAGCCCTGGTTGCCCCCCGTAGAATAGGCGGATGGATGACCGGGCAGGGGTGTCGAACGCGAAGCCGGGCGTGGTCCCGTGACGATCCTCGACCGCGCGCGCTTTCCGCTGTGGCTCGCGGCCGCGCTCGCGGTCCTGACCCTGCTGGTGCTGTGGAGCTTTTCGGTCGGGCGGTTTCCCGTGGCGGCCGGCGATGTGCTGAAGGCGCTTGCCGCCGCACTTTCCGGGGGCGAGAGCGGGCTCGCCAAGAACGTCGAGGCGGTCATCCTGCAGGTCCGCGCGCCGCGCGTGCTCGCGGCCACCGTGGTGGGCGCGTCACTCGCCGCGGCGGGAGCGGCCTACCAGAACCTCTTCAGGAATCCGCTCGTTTCCCCGGACATCCTCGGCGTCTCCGCAGGGTGCGCGCTCGGCGCGGGGCTCGCCATCCTGTTTTCGCTGCCCGTCATCGCCGTCCAGGGGCTCGCCTTCGCCGGCGGCATCGGCTCCGTCGCTCTGGTCGTGGCGGTTGGCTCCTGGTTGGGCCGCCGCGACCCCATCCTCACCCTCATCCTCACCGGCGTCGTGGTGGGCTCCCTCTTCGGGGCGGGCATCGCGCTGGTCAAGTACGTGGCGGACCCCTACAACCAGCTCCCGGCCATCACCTTCTGGCTGCTGGGGAGCTTCGGCGGAACGCTGCCGAAGGACCTCGTGGTCGCCCTGCCCCTGGTGGCCATCGGACTCCTGCCGCTGGTGCTGCTGCGCTGGCGCATCGACCTGCTGGCGCTCTCCGACGACGAGGCACGTTCCCTCGGCGTCGACGTCGGCAAGCTGCGGCTCCTGGTGATCGGCTGCGCCACGCTGGTCACCGCCTCCGCCGTCGCGCTCGCGGGCGTCATCGGCTGGGTGGGCCTCGTGATCCCGCACGCCGCGCGCCTGCTGGTGGGTGCGAGCTTCGCGCGCGTGCTGCCGCTCTCCCTCGTGCTGGGCGCCGCGTTCATGCTGGCGGTCGACACCCTTTGCCGCACCGCGGCAGCGACGGAGATCCCGCCCGGCGTCGCCACCGCCTTCGTGGGCACGCCCGCCTTCATCGCCCTGCTCGCCGCCACCTTCCGCCGATGACGCTCGCCGCCCGCGCCCTCGACTTCGGCTTCCCCGGCCACCCTGTCGGCCACGCCCTCGACTGCGACCTCGAAGCCGGTGAAGTCGTGTGCCTGCTGGGGCCCAACGGCAGCGGCAAGTCGACGCTCATGCGCACGCTGCTCGGCCTGCAGCCCCCGCTGGGCGGCGAGGTGCTGCTGGACGACCGTCCGCTCGTGGCGTGGGCGGCCGGTGCGCGGGCGCGGCGGCTTGCCTACGTGCCGCAGGCCGCCGACAGCTACTTCGACTTCAGCCTCCTCGAGATGGTCGAGATGGCGCGCGCCGCCCACCGCGGGGTTTTCGCCAGCCCGGGGCCAAAGGACCGGGAAATCGCCCTCGCGGCGCTCGAGCGGCTGGGCGTCGCGCGCCTGGCCGACCGTCCGATCCATGCCGTGAGCGGCGGCGAACGGCAGTTGGCGCTCATCGCCCGTGCGCTCGCCACCGAGGCCGGCTACGTCATCATGGACGAGCCCACGGCCAACCTCGATTACGGCAACCAGTCCCGCGTGCTCGAGGAGATCGCGAGGCTCAGGGCGACGGGCATCGGCGTCCTGGTGTCCACCCACCATCCCGAGCACGCCTTCCGCGTCGCGGACCGGGTGCTGCTGCTGGCGGCAGGCACCCTCACGGCGCAGGGCCCAACGCAAGCCACGCTGACGTCGGCGTCCCTCTCGGCACTCTACGGCCGTCCCATCGACGTCGCCACCGTCCGCCTGGCGGACGGCAGCGTGCAGCGCGTCTGCGTTCCCGGCCCGGCGGGCTAGCGCCCGCCCGTCACGTCGACCATCGTCCCGGCAATGAACGAGGCCTCGTCCGCGCGCGGCCACGGGATCGCCCGCGCGCGACTCCGGCTGGCCGCCGCGCTGGACAGCCCCCGGCGCGCCCCGCAGAATCCCCGGGTTGTCCGCCACGCGCCATGAACGACGAAGCCCTGCCCACCGCCACGGAACCGGCCATACGCAACGTGCCCGTTCTGCGAGCGTTCGGCTGGGTCGCGCTGGGCGTGCGCGACATGATGCGCTCGCCCTGGCCCAGCCTCTTCCACGGCTGGATGGTGGTCGTCGGCGGGTGGATCATCGCGGCCCTGGCGCTCAAGTGGTGGCCGCTCCTGCCGGGCGCCTTCTCGGGGTTCGTCCTCGTCGGGCCCATCCTCTGCACCGGGCTCTACGAGCTCAGCCGCCGCATCGAGCGCGGCGAGCGCGCCTGCATCGACGATTCCATCGCGGCATGGCGGCGCGGCACCAAGCCGCTCGTCTGGCTGGGCCTGGGACTCGCCATCGCGGCCACGGCCTGGGTGCTGGTCTCCGCGGTGCTCGTGGCGATCTTCGTGAAGGCGCCGATCACCGGCGCGGGGGCGTTCCTGCGGCACGTGGTGCTTTCCGAGGGATCGAACCTGTACGCCATCTGGGTGCTGTTCGGGGGCGCGGGCGCGTCGCTCGTCTTCGCGGCGACGGTGGTTTCGGCCCCCTTCCTGCTCGACCGCGACATCGACCTGGGGACGGCCGTCTGGACGAGCATCCGCGCCGTCGGCGAGAACCCCGTCGCCATGGGCATCTGGGCGACGCTCATCATGGTGGCCACGGCGCTGTCGATGGCCACGGCGATGCTCGGCTTCCTGGTGACTATTCCCGTGATCGGCCACGCCACCTGGCACGCCTACCGCGAGACCGTCGACCCGAGGGGGATCCCCGCGCGGGAGTGAGCGGCGATGCCCGATTTCGCGAACCTGCAGATCTCCGAGGCTCAGATCGCCGAATTCGGCATGACCTTCGGGCTGGGCGGGTTCATCCTGTTCATGCTGTTCATCATCGGCCACCTCGCCAAGGAGTCCAAGGCGGGCAGGCTCGGCACCTTCGTCCTGTTCTTCGTCCTCGCCTTCGGCATGCTCGGCTTCATCGCCAAGGCGATCATCCAGAAGATCCTCGGCCTCTGACGCCGGCAGGGCCCCTGACCGGAGAATCCCTCAGCGCGCCGCCGCGAGGATGCGACAGAGCGATTCGCCGGTGACCGACATCGCCTGCGCGAAGCCCGCCACGAAGCGCGCCTGGGCTGGCCGGATCTCGAAGAAGGAAAAGTCGCCGAACGACGTGAGAGGTTCAGCCTCGGGAAAGCGCGCGAGATAGGCTTCGCGACCGCGAGCCTCCTCCGCGGAGCCCTTGGCGAGCGCTCGCGCCTCGCCCTGCACGGAAAGCCGCGCGAGCGCCTGGGCCTCGACGCCTTCGCCTTCCCCCTGCATCACCAGCAGCGACACGCGCGCATCGGCCAGCATGTCCCGGGTGTGCGACGCGAGGCGGCTCACGTGGATCGCGAAGGCGCTGCCGTCGGCCAGGACGGCGTAGGGGACCATCGAGACGAAAGGCGCGCCCGCGTGCAGGGTGCCGAGGGCCGCCGCCTCGCGGCTGCGCACCAGCGCCGCCAGCCTCGCCTCGTGTTCCGGGCTCACGCGATCTTCAGCGGGCGGGACCCGGCGGGGCCACGACGGCGCCCTCGACGCCGTGGCGCTTGAGCGCTTCGGCGACGAATCCGGACACCTTCATCTCCTCCACGAATGCCGTGAGGTACTGCGCCCCGGCCGGGCGCCCCGTCGTCATGCCCATGGCCTGGTTGATGACCATGAACCGACCGGGGAGCAGGCGCAGGCCCGGAACGCGCTTCGCATCCATCTCCAGCTGCTGCTTCACGCCGGCGGCCACGTCCAGCTTGTTGGCCAGGAAGTAATCCACGACGGCCGGGGAAGTCGGCGCGCGTTCTATCTTCGCCTTCCTCAGCTCGCGCGAAAGGTAGAGGTCGTAGGCGCTCTTGGCGCCCACGGCGACGCGGATGCCTTCCCGGTCCACCTCCTCGTTGGCGCGGATGGATGAGTCGTTCCGAACGAGGTAGGCGCCCTCGATCAGGACGTAGGGCGCCGTGTACGCGGTGGTCTTCGCGCGCGCGGGGTCGATGGCGAAGAAGCCGACGTCGACCCGGCCCGCGGCGAGCGTCTCGACCGACTGTCCCGCAGAGGTCACGGTGACCAGCTCCGCCTCCACGCCGAGGCGCCGCGCGAGTTCGCGCGCCAGGTCCACGGATACGCCTGCGGGCTGGCCGCTTGCCGGGTCCTTCTTCGCGAGGATCGGGTTGCCGTAGTTGATGACCGCCCGAAGCTTGCCGGTGGGCGCGAGATCGGACACGGCGGCAGGGGGCGCCGGCGGCGTCGTGGCGCACGCGGCAAGAAAGCCGGCGACAAGGAAAGCAAAGGCTGCGCGGAGCATGGGGATCCTTTCAGGGGGGTGCGCGTCCGGAGTTTATGGACGGGGGCGCACCTCCGGCAACGAGCGTGCTCAGGAATTCGCGGAGTTCGACACTTCCACCAGGTTCAGGTCCGGGTCGCGGAAGTAGAGAGAGCGGATCAGTCCGGTGGCACCCGTCCTCGCCACGGGACCCTCGATGATCGTCACGCCGCACGCGGCGAGATGCGCCGCGACCTCTTCCAGCGGCACGCGCGTGATCAGGCAGAAGTCGGCGGTGCCCGGCGCCGGCCGGTGTGCCTTCGGCTCGAACTCCTTGCCGGCCGCGTGCAGGTTGATCTTCTGGTTGCCGAAGGCAAGCCCCTTGCGATCGCCGGCGAATGTGATCACCGCCATGCCGAGCACCTTCGCGTAGAAGGCGCACGTGGCGTCCACGTCGCGGACGGTGAGGACGAAATGATCGATGCGGTCGATCTTCATGGGGTGGCGGCGCCGGGCGGGGGGTCGATGGCAAAGCGCATGATGCAGAAATCCGCGGTCACCTGCTCGTGCAGGACGGCGCCGAGGCGCGTGTAGAAGCCGGGGCCGTCGGTGCCGAAGTACACGTTGCGGAAGCCGAGCTCGCGCGCGCCCGCGAGGAGCGCCTGCACGAGCCGCGTTCCGACGCCGCGGCCGCGAAATCCCTCGGCCACCACCATCGCCGCGAGCCAGGGGTGCAGGTGGGCGCGCCTGCGGTCGTCGTTGTCGATGAGGTTCACCGTGCCGACGAGCCGCCCCGCGTGCAGCGCGATGAGCGAAAGCGGCATCGCGCGCGGGTCGCGCGCCGTTTCCAGGTGCGCCACGAGGTCGGCCACCGTCATGCCGTCCCGGTCCTTCCAGAACTCGTCGTAGATCAGCTGCGCGACGGCCGGCACCAGGCCGGGATGCCGGCAGAGGGGATCGATCGCGATGTCGGGCGCGGTGCTCATGGATCAATGGACGGTTCCGCCGCCCTGGCTCGGCGGCACGGGAACGGCGGCCGGTTTCTGCTCCCCGCCGCGGACCTGCGGCAGCAACGCGTGGTGCAGGAGAAGGCTCGCGAGGTGCGCGCGCTCCGGCGGGGGAATGGCGATGGAGACCCACCCGTGTCCCGCGTGCCGGAACTGGATGATCGTGTTCTCCCCGGCGAGGAAGACGAACCACGCCGGGTTGAGGGTCGCTTCGAACTCCTGCGGCGGCTGCAAGGGATGCGGATCGGGGCGCTTCGTCCGCTCCTTCACGGCGCGCGTGACGAGCAGGTCCAGCTCGGCCGTGGGCAGTTGCGCGATCTCTTCGGGTGTCATGGCGAATCTCCTCGGGGAATCGTGATTCGATAGCGCAGGCTCTCCTTGCCGCCGTACGCCGCCGGCTTGCGGAACGCTTCCATCAATCGGCCGCCGTTCGCCTCGATCACCTTGCGCGAGGCGACATTGTCGTGGTCCGTGGTGATCTCCACGTGCCCGAGACCTTCCGCGCGCGCGTGGTCCAGCATGAGTCCCAGCGCGCGCGTGGCAATGCCGCGTCCGCGCTTCCAGGGGACGACCGCGTAGCCGACGTGGCCGAGCACGTGAGGCGGCAGGGCGCTGGTGCCCGGCAGCCATCGCAGGCCGATCACGCCGCAGAACGCGCCGTCCCAGATCCAGAGCCGGTAGCCCGGAAGTCGGCGGGCCGTTGTCCCGTCCGGCAACCGTACGGGCGGGCCACTTGCCTCCCGGTCGACCTGCTGCGCCACGAAGGCCGCGGGATCTGCCGCGATGGCCGCAAGCTCCGCCTGCGCCGCATCGGCACCCCGGACGTTGTCTGGCGACCAGCCGCGCCGCAGCGCCTCGGCATAGGCGGGCAGGCGCTCGAGCGAGGGCCAGTCGAGCCGCACCCCGGCCGCGGGCTTCATGCGCCGTTCCCGGGTCGGTCCGCTCGCGGCGAAGCCGCTGGCGAGCCTTGCACGTCGCCGAGGCCCGCGCGCGCGATGCGCTCGGCGGCAGCCCGGCCCCACGCGGCGTAGACCTCCGCCCCCGGGTGAAAGCCGTCGGCCGCCATGTGCCCCGCGCCAAGCTCGCCGGCAAGCGGAAGGTATTCGGCGCCGCGGCCATCGGGGAGCGCCCGTGCCAGCGCCCGATCCAGCTCCTGCGCCCGCGCCCCGAGGTACCAGCGAAGCGGCTGAGGCAATGCCGGGAAGCGCTCCATCGGCGGAACACCCGAGGCCAGGATGAGGCGCGCGCCGAACTTGTCCCTCAGCAGCGCACAGAGCGCCGCCTGCCGCTCCAGGAAAAGCGCCGGAGGCACGTCACCCGTCACGTCGTTCACGCCGAGAGAGGTGACGACGGCATCGGTCGCAAAGGGCGCCAGGCGCTCGAGATGGCGAAGCGTGGAAAGCGTGGTCGCCCCCGTCCGGGCGACCAGTCGCCACTCGACCCGGAATCGCGCGCGAAGCGGCGCGACGATTCGCCCCGACAGCGCCTCCTCCTGCGAGGCCGCGCCCACGCCGGCGCCGGCGGAGTCGCCGAGCACGAGGACGCGGATGAGGGGTCCCTCCCCAATGGCGCCCTCGCGCGCGCCCGGCGGTTCCGGCAATGCCGGAGTGGACTGCCGCACGCGCCGCCCCTGTGCCAGCAGGACCGGCCCGAGCGTCCACTTGGCCAGCGTGAGCCGCATGCCTAGCGGATCTCGGCCAGCAGCCGCTCGATGAGGCGGGCGCCCTGCTGCACGTACCCTCCGGCAAAAAGGTTCGCGTGGTTGAGCACGTGATAGAGGTTGTAGAAGTCGCGCCGCACGGCGTAGCCCTCGTCCAGCGGCCAGGCCGCCCGGTAGGCCGCCTGGAAGTCCTTCGGGAAGCCGCCGAAAAGCTCCGTCATCGCCAAGTCGGCTTCGCGGTCGCCGCAGTAGACCGCCGGATCGAAGACGACGGGCGTGCCGTCGCCCAGCGCGGCCGCATTCCCGCTCCAGAGGTCGCCGTGCAGCAGCGAGGGCACGGGCTTGTGCGCCCGGAAGAAGGCCTCGCAGTCGGCCAGCAGCCGCTCGCCGCGGTCGATCATGGGGCTGGGGTAGCGATTCCCCACGGCCAGGCGGAGCTGGGCGTGGATGCGCCGGCCGCGCCAGAAGCCGAGCCAGTCGTCGCTCCAGCCGTTGCGCTGCGGCGTGGCGCCGATGAAGTTGTCCTTCTCCCAGCCGAACTTCGGCTGCGGGATGCGGTGCTGGGCCGCGAGCGCCTGCCCCAGCCGGGCGCCGGAGACCGCCGAGAGCCCCTCGAGATCGAGCCATTCGAGGATGAGCCAGCCGGTCTCGCCGTCGTCCCCGCGCGCGACCTCGCCGGGAACGCGCACCTCGCCCGCCGACCGGATCGCCGACAGCCCTTCGGACTCCGCCTCGAGCATCGGCACCTTCTCGACCGGCGCCAGCTTGGCGAAGTGCCGCGTGCGGCCGCCGGCATCCTCGCCCTTCAGGCACAAGGCGGTGTGGATGCATCCGCCGGAAACCGGCTCGGCCGCGAGAGGCGTCCAGTCCGCGCCCGTCGCGTCCACGATGGCGCGCCCGAGGGCTGCCTGCAGGGCCGGCGTCATGGGCTCATGCAGCGGCGCGCCAGCGGGCGAAGGCGGCGTCGAGGTCCGCCATCAGGTCCGCGGGATCCTCGAGACCGATATGCAGGCGGATGAGCGGCCCGCCATCCCAGGGGCGCACCTTGCGGCCGTGGCGCAGGTTGGCGGGGATCACGAGGCTCTCGAATCCGCCCCAGCTGTAGCCGATGCCGAAGTGCTCGCAGTGGTCGACGAGGGCGGCCACCTGCTTGCGCGAGCACGGCTGCAGCTCGACCCCGAACAGCCCCGAGGCGCCCCTGAAATCGCGCTTCCACAGCGCGTGGCCCGGGTCGCTCTCGAGCGCGGGGTGCAGCACGCGCTTCACCTCGTCGCGGCCCGCGAGCCAGCGCGCGATCTCCAGTGCCGCCGCGCCCTGCTTCTCGAGCCGGATCGCGAGAGTGCGCATGCCGCGCACCATGAGGTAGATGTCGTCCGGGCTCGCGGTCTGCCCCAGGTCGCGGGAGACCGCGTGCAGCGCCGGCCAGGCGCGCTCGTTCGCCACCACCGCCCCGAGGATCACGTCGGAGTGTCCGCCGAGATACTTGGTTGCCGGCTGCACGACCAGGTCCACCCCGTAGTCCATCACCGGGCAGTAGAGCCCCGTGGCCCAAGCATTGTCGGCGATCACGAAGGCGCCCTGCGCGTGCGCCGCCTTGCAGACGGCGGGGACGTCCTGGACCTCGAAGGTGAGCGAGCCCGGGCTCTCGACGTAGACCACCGTGGTGTTCGGACGCATCATCGCGGCGACCTGCCCGCCCGTGGCGAGCGGATCGTAGTACGTGGTGTCGACGCCGAAGCGGGCCAGCGTGTGGTCGCAGAAGTGGCGCGACGGTCCGTACACGGAGTCCACCATCAGCACGTGGTCGCCGGCCTTCACCACGGCCAGGATGGCCACGGCCACTGCCGCCAGGCCCGAGGGCACGGTCACCGCCCGGTGGCCGCCCTCCAGCCCGCACACGAGTTCCTCGAAGGCGTTGCGCTGCGGCATGTTGACGATGCCGTAGGTGGCGATGCGCTCGCCCGCGTCGAATCGCTTCTGCGTCGCCGCCAGGGCATCCAGGCTCCCGAAGAGCACCGTGGAGGCGCGGGCCAGGGGCAGGTTGACGGTCGCGGGCGGGTTGGCGGCAGTGCGCCCGCCGTGGACGAGTCGGGTGGTCTTCTTCATGGGAGGGCGCGGCCGGTTGGGAAGGGGGCACGTTCTGCCGCGAGTTTACCTCGGGCGACACGGGCGGGGACCGCGCCCGTGCCGTACAATCCGCCGAATTTCCGGGAGCCGACTTGGTCGTCCTGTCCAACGATCCGCAAGACTCGCTGTCCGCAGAACTCGCGCGCCTGCAGCCCGGGCTGGGCGTGCTTCAGTTGCCGGTTTCGGTGATCGACCAGCTGCAACGCTACCGCTACGCGAATGCGGCCTACCTCGCGTTCTTCGGACTTGCGCCGGGCGAGCTGATCGGGCGGACGCCGGCCGACGTCTATGGAGCGGACCTCGGCGACGACCGCCGGCGCGTCCTCGACCGGTCGCTGGCGGGCGAATTCGTCATTCTCGACCGCGTCACCACGGCCGGACCGAACCTGGGGCGGTGGGTGCGCGCGCACTACATGCCGGTGCGCGTCGCAGGGCAGGTGGTCGCCACGGCCATCCTGCTGGTGGACATCCAGCACCTCAAGGACACGGAAGAGGCGCTGCGGGAAAACGAGTTGGAACTCCTGCGGCTCAATTCGATCCTCTCCGAGCACCTCGAGAACACCCCGCTCGCCGTGATCGAGTGGGACCCGGACCTGCGGCCGAAGCGGTGGTCGGGGAACGCCGAAGCGATGTTCGGCTGGAACGCGGCGGAAGTCATCGGCCGTGCGGCGCAGGACTGGCGGCTTCTCTACGAAGAGGACGGCACGGGCATCGACGCGATGGTGGGCCGCCTGGCGAAAGGGGCGATCTCGAAGGCCTCCGTCGTGAACCGCTGCCACCGCAGGGACGGCACGGTCATCTGGGTGGAGTGGCACCACTCCGCCCTGCACGACGACCAGGGGCGGCTGGTGTCGATCCTGTCCCTGGCGCAGGACGTCTCCATCCGAATGAAGACCGAGGCGCGCCTGCAGCACATGGCCACGCACGACGGCCTGACCGGCCTGCCCAACCGGCTGATCCTGACGGAGCGCCTGAACTCCGCGATCTCCCGCGCCCAGCGCCTGGGCAAGCGGGTGGCGGTCATGTTCCTCGACCTCGACCGCTTCAAGGACATCAACGACACCCTCGGTCACGCCATGGGCGACGAACTTCTCAAGGAGGTGTCGCAGCGCGTGCGGCACACCCTGCGCCAGAGCGACCTCCTCGCGCGCCTGTCGGGCGACGAGTTCGTGATCGTCCTCGAGGACCTCGAGGACGAGGAAGGCACCGACCGCGTCGCGCGCAAGATCCTGGACGAGGTCACGCAGCCCGTCACCCTCGGGGGACACGAGGTGCAGGTGAGCGCGAGCATCGGCCTGGCCACCTTTCCCGACGACGGCGAGGATGCCGAGACCCTGCTCAAGAACTCGGACTCCGCGATGTACCAGGCCAAGAACCTCGGGCGAAGCAGCGTCCGCGCCTTCTCCAAGACGCTCTCGCAGCGGCGCGACTCCCAGCTTGCGATCGCGGCCGGCATCATGCGCGCCCTGCGCCACGGCGAGCTCATGCTGCTCTACCAGCCGATCGTGGACCTCGCCTCGGGGCGGGTCTCGCGCGTGGAGGCGCTGCTGCGCTGGAACGACCCGCTCGACGGCATCCGCCTGCCGCGCACCTTCGTCCCCGTGGCGGAGGAGGTGGGGCTGATGCGCGAACTCGGCCTGTGGGTCTTCGAGGCGGCGGCAAGGCAGGCGGCGGCCTGGAACGCGAAGGGCCTAGACAAGTTCACGGTCGCCGTGAACGTGTCGCTCAGCCAGCTTCGCGACCCGGAGTTCGTCGCCCATGTCGAGGCGATCCTCGCCAGGACTGCCTGTGCCCCCGCCTGGCTCAGCCTCGAAATCGACGAGAAGACGGCGGTGAAGGACCTCGAGACGGTCAACCAGAACCTGGGTGCCCTTCGCGCGCTGGGGCTCACGGTCGCCATCGACGATTTCGGCACGGGCGCGACAAGCCTCTCGCACCTGCGCCAGCTTCCCGTCGGCACCCTCAAGATCGACCGGTCGTTCATGGCGGAGATCGGCGACGACCCCGGCGACGCGGCCTCGCGGGAGGGCCGGACGATCGTGGCCGCAGTGACGGGCCTCGCCACGGGGCTTGGCCTCGAGGTCGTGGCGCAGGGCGTCGAGCGCCCGTCGCAGCTCCAACTGGTTCGCGAGCTCGGGTGCCAGGCCTACCAGGGCTTCCTCGCCTGCCCACCCGTCAAGGCAGCCGAATTGGAAAGTTGGCACGCAGCGCGGCAGTAGGGCGGCCGCGCCGCGCTGCCCGGGCACCCTGCCGATGTGCTACTGCCGCCAGCCCAGCGGCGGCTCGAGGTGGCAGCGCGCCAGCAGGGCCGCGTCGGAGAAGACCGCCGCCGCCGTCCCGTCCGCCTCGATTCTTCCGTCGCGCATCACGAGCACCCGGCTGCACGTGTCCAGCACGAGGTCGAGGTCGTGCGTCGCGACCAGCTTGGTGTGCGAAAACGAATTCAGCAGGGTGATCAACCGGCGGCGCGACGCAGGATCGAGGCCGGCCGACGGCTCGTCCAGCAGCAGTACCGAAGGCTGCATGGCGAGCACGCCGGCGATCGCCACGGCGCGCTTTTCGCCACCGGAGAGCCGGTAAGGCGCGCGGCCGGCCAGGTGCGCCGCACCGACCGTCTCGAGCGCGGCCTGGACCCGCGCCTCCACCTCCGCGGCCGCAAGCCCCAGGTTCAGCGGGCCGAATGCGACGTCCTCGCGGACGGTTGCCATGAAGAGCTGGTCGTCCGCATCCTGGAAGACGTAGCCCACGGTGCGGTGGATCTGCGCGCGCGTGGCCGGCGTCACCGGCACCTCGCCGATCCGCGCCTCGCCCGCGGAGGGCGTCACCAGCCCGTTGAGGGCGAGCAGCAGGGTGGACTTGCCCGCCCCGTTGGCCCCCACGACGGCCACGGACTCGCCGGCGTGGACGCGAAAGCCCACGCCGTCGAGAGCCGGCGTGCCGTCCGGATAGGCGAAGCGCAGGCCGCGGGCCTCCACGAGGGGGTGGCTCACGGGATGCCCGCGGTGAGAAGGCGCCCCAGCCCTTGCGGGATGTCGACGGCG
>Ga0209594_1000304_pt1 | contig 33379 bp, 34 predicted proteins | sample AshMeaCrysSpring_FD_184126 | JGI IMG/M metagenome (GOLD analysis project Ga0209594, IMG submission 184126) | Groundwater microbial communities from Big Spring, Nevada to study Microbial Dark Matter (Phase II) - Ash Meadows Crystal Spring... | ecosystem: Environmental > Aquatic > Deep subsurface... | reverse complement strand
TAAACTTGAGAGCGAAGTCACTAAGTTTTAACGGAATTTTCCAGCAAAGTTTGCTACAGAAACTCATGACAGATTTGACGGCATTTGACTACATTTGACTACATTTGCGTACAACGTTTATGATACTCCTTACTCCTGTTACTCCTGACTAGACTTTTTACGGAAGACTTGATACACATTCACCAATTGTCGTTTTCCTTTTAACGGTAATGGCCCCCAGGATTCGACTTCAAATTCTCCTTCAATATATTGCAGGGTTTGTTGAGCAATTAAAATCCGACAGAGACTTGATTGTCGATCTTTATAACAACTTTCCAAGCGAGAGGCAATATTAACACTATCCCCCAATAATCCATATTCTAGCCGATCTTTTCCCCCTAAACTGCCAGCGACAATAGGGCCTGTAAAAATACCCACTCGCATTTGAATATTGGGCAAACCGCGTTTTTTCCAATTCCGATTGAGGTGTTGTAATTGTTCACCAAACTCTAAAGCACAACACACGGCTTCTCGGGCATTTTGAGCAATTGCCCGCTTTGTGGTTTGTGGAATGGGTACACCAAAGGCTGCCATAATCCCATCTCCAGTAAATTTATTAATAATGCCGTTATGGGTTTGCACACATTGGGTTAAAACGGCTAAGTATTCATTGAGCCACACCATTAAATGTTCTGGTGAGATTTGTTCTGAAACGGTACTAAAATTTTTAATATCAGTAAACAGCATGGTGGCAATCAGTCGTTGCCCCGGTAAAATCCCATCCGATAGCAAGCTATCCCGATTATCCCACAACGCTTTAGCCACTTCTGGAGAAGTATTTTGTCCCAATAAACGCATCATCATTTGTTGCTGTTGCTGTGCCCGAAAGGCTCGATAAGCAATCACTAAACCTGTTGTGATTAACAGTCCTAAAATGGGACTCACAACGGGAATCCATTGGGAGTGCAAAAAGCAAAGATAAGAAAATGTGATTAATAAACCCAATAACAATGGCATTCCTAAGGCTAAAGTCATGGGATTACGACTCCACATTCCTAGGGTTGCCCCCAAACAGACCCAAGCAATCATCCACAAGATCTCAATCCATTGAGGCCAAAATTTAAACAAAGGGCGCGTGCCCTTCACCGCATCTAAGATTTGACTGACCATTTGAGCATGAATCAGAACTCCGGGCATTCTGGGGTTATTTTTTTCTGCTGGACTGTAGGGAGTCAGAAAAATATCTTTGGCGCTGGGGGCAGTAGTGCCAATTAAAACAATTTTGTCTTTAATCCAACTGGATTGAATCTGTCCATATAGAACTTGGGTAATACTGACTGTGGGAGCAACATTTCGAGGAGAACGATAATTGAGTAGCTGTTGATAGCCTTGATCTTCAATGATTTGATATCCCCCATCGGTTTTGTGTAAGGGTAAAAATTTAGCGTTTCCCCACAGAATTGCTTCAGGATTTGTTGGACTATTTTTTGGATAAATTCCTTGAAGGGCAAGATATTTTAACGCCAGTTGTAAAGAAAATGAGTAAAAATTTCCCGCTTCTGTTTCAGCAAACAATAAGTTCCGACGAACCACGCCATCGGGATCAGAAATTAAACTATCATTAAAACCCACTTGTTCTAGGGGCATTCCCGGAGGGGCGGCAATTTGGGTGGTTTCTCCATTGCCTAACGTTTGTATCGCAATCACATTATCATGCTTCAGAAGCTGCTGTTGCAATTGTTCATATCCCGGTTCATATCGAATATCTCGGTAAATATCCAAACCAATCACAACGGGTTTAAACTCAGATAACTTATCAATTAGTTGGGCAATTGTCTCATCAGACAGAGGGAAACGATTAAAAGCCCGAATATCTTCTTCTGTAATCTCTACAATCAATAATCGTGAATCTGCACCCCAGTCAGCCCGCCATCGCATCATTTGGTCATAAACCACTAATTCTCGCGGTTGCAGTAGACCAATCTGAGTCACGATGAGTAGGAAAATACTGCAAAAAAGGGTTGCTGTTGCAACCACTTGTCTAGCATTTAAATCGGGCCATTTCTTGAGCCATTGTCGTAAGGTTGAAATCCCCACAGGTGTCCTCAATCCTTTGCCAACCCAACACAATTCTGACATTGTTTTTGACTGAATTCCAACACCTATAAATCCGGAGGCTCAGCCCCTTAATCTGGGTAAAATTGAAATTTGTTGTTAGTCATTAGTTATTTGTCCTTGGTTATTTGTGGGACTTCAACAAAAATCAACTCTAAATATAGCCTAAACTCCATTGATCAGCAGCAAACACCGACTAGTGCCACTATGGGTCAGTCAGAAGCCTACCTCCAGGGTCAGTGGAGGTCAGAAGTCCCTTGATGTAAGACTTTTAATTTTCTTGAAGTGCTGGTAGACTTACGCCCTTCTCCACTAGCGACTTGATTTTTATCTACTTTGTTCTCTCCCAAAGAAATTTTCTTTCGGATTCTTGAATCGGAACATCATTAATACTGGCTTCCCGTCTCATCATTAGGCCATTTTCAGCAAATTCCCAATTTTCGTTACCATAAGCCCGATACCAAAATCCCGAATCATCATGCCATTCGTATTCAAAACAGACTGAAATCCGATTATCCATAAAACTCCACAGTCTTTTTTTGAGGCGATAATCCAATTCTTTTGCCCATTTTCGTCTGAGAAAAGCAACAATTTCTTCTCTACCGTTAATGAATTCGGCACGATTGCGCCATTGAGAATCGATTGTGTAAGCCAGGGCAACTTTTTCGGGATTACGAGTATTCCAAGCATCTTCAGCCGCTTGAACTTTAGCGGTTGCGGTTTCGAGGGTGAATGGAGGTAAGGGGGGCTTTGTTTCCATAAGTTACCAGAATGAAGAATAAGAAGAATAAATACAAACAACTACAAGCAACAATTGGAGACTGCTTGAATGACAAATAACCAATGACTAATTTTAAACTAAACAGGCTTTAAAATCTTGACGTAACTGTTCTGAATCAAGATTACGACCAATAAAGACTAATTCATTTTTACGAGTTTCCTCTAGTTTCCAGGGGCGGTCTGGTTTCCCCTCAAAAATCATGTGAACACCCTGAAATACAAAACGATGATCTTCTTCAGCTACATTAAGAATCCCTTTCATGCGGAAAATATTAGGACCTTGAGTTTTTAATAATTCCGTCATCCATTTGTTTAATTTTTCTAGATCGACTGCACCGGATTCAACAATGGCAAAAGAAAAAACTGATTCATCATGTTCGTGAGCATCTTCCCCTAAGAATTCTGGATCAATTTCTAGAGCACGATCGAGATCGAAAGCTCGAACGCCTAATATAGAATCCATATCAATATTAGCATTTTGGGTGTGATAAATTTTTACCATGCCGTTCATGGCTCGAATTCGTTGTTCTAATTCTGCTAGCTGTTGAGGATCGACTAAATCGGTTTTATTGAGTAAAATAACATTGGCAAACGCAATTTGTTCTTGTGCTTCATCACTATCCCAATGAGACCAAATATGTTTAGCATCAACGACCGTTACTACTGCGTCTAAATTCATTTGAGTTTGAATTTCTTCATCGACAAAAAACGTTTGAATTACGGGTGCGGGGTCAGCAAGTCCTGTGGTTTCTATGACGAGATGATCAAACTGATCTCGCCGACGCATTAAGTTACCAATAATCCGGATCAAATCTCCTCTGACGGTACAGCAAATACAACCGTTATTCATTTCAAATATTTCTTCATCGGCATCAATCACTAATTGATTATCGATACCAACTTCACCAAACTCATTAACAATTACGGCAACTTTTTTACCATGTTCGTGGGTAAGAATACGATTAAGTAAAGTTGTTTTACCTGCGCCTAGGTAGCCCGTTAAAACAGTAACAGGAACTGATTTTTCTTCAATAGTTTTAACCATAATTTTTACTAATTACTAATTGTTTTTTTTGATGAAGAGGTATTTTATGAGGCTGAAAAATTATTGAGATCTTTTTCAGTAATTTGAGATACAGGTTTGTGAATTTTATACTGTATTGGAGGATTAGTCATGACTGCAATGACGGTTTCTAGAGGAGGACAACCCGGCTCATGACATTGAAGTTGACTGATAGAAATAGAGATTTCGGGATTGATTTCTAACTTTTGATAAACCCAAGCTTTAATCTGCTTGAGCTTTTCTAAATTAACTGGAGGAGTAGATTTTGTAAACAAATTCATGGTAATTTAGTCGTACATTAGATCATTTTTAATGATTGCCAAATCCTTTACTCAAAAGAGAAGGTTGCCAAATCATTAATTCTCCCTCTTGTCCTCCTGCGGCTAGATATTGACCTGTAGGATGCCAAGCTAAACCAGAAAATCCTGTCACTCCTTTAAGGGTTTGAATTTGTTGTTTTCCTTGTTGCCAAATTTGAATACAGCCCTCTTTACCTGCGGAAGCCAAAAGAGATGAATTAGGAGAAAAAGCAATCGCTTCAACTATTTTTTGATGTTGTAAAACATGACTTTGCCAATTTTGGGATTGAGGGTCGAAATGCCAGATAATGACTCCTTCTTGACAGGAAGCGGCGAGTAAAGGCTGATTGGGGTGATTTGACCAAACCACTTGACTTACTTTTCCTGGAAAACCTTGCATTAACCAGGGGGGAGGATGATCCCAATGAAGTAACGAAATTGTCCGATCTAAATTTCCCGAAGCTAAATATTGACCATCCGATGACCAAGCGCAATCAAGGCTGGCACCCGGCACTTCTAGTTGATAAGGTGTTTGCTTCCAGTTGCTACTATCCCAAACTTTTACAGCGCCATGTCCGCTAGCCGCTAATCGATTTCCTTGAGGATTCCAAGCTAAACTAAACACAGAAGAAGCAGAAAAATCTAAGGTCGCAATGATCTTTTGAGTTTTGCCATCCCAGATTTTAATTTGACGATTCACCGCAAAAGCTAATAAATTGTCTTGAGGATGCCAAACGAGAGAATCAATCCAGGCTGTGCCACAATCTACAGTAGCAGTTAATTCAAAAGTCCGAGAATTGGCAACTAATCGGTAAATCTGAATCTGACCGGCTTGTCCGCCTGTGGCTAACCATTTTCCATCAGCAGAAAAACCAATACAGTCCAAAGAATGATTGCTCTTTAATTGCAGAAAATCAATCTTTCCCTGTTTCCATAAAGCCAATTCTCCGCCAGCAGAAATGATAGCTAAGAGATCGCCATTAGGTGACCAAGCTAAACCTCTAATATATTCGTCAAACTGCTGTTTATCTGCTAACTTAAACAGTCTTTTAGGAGTAATAATCTTCTGCTTCAATGTTTAACCTGCCCGGACTTTCAGTGAGACGACCTTGCCCTATTTACTCGTCAATGTTCAATCATTCAGCCTGTAATTGCTAAAGAAAGGAAAACTAAACCGATTGTTGCAATCGCAAACCCAGCAAAGCGAGTGATAGAGTGAATAGAAATAGATTTCATCACTTTGCTTGCAATCAAATATATTCCCAGAGAAATTGCCAGTTGAATTAGAGTAAAACCCAATAAATAGGCAACTAAAGGGGTTGTTTCTGCCCCAAAAATACCTTCTCCATAAGCATGACCATGAAAGATGCCAGCAAGTGCTGCTAATCCAGTAATGATCAAAGTGTAATTAATAGTTAATTCTTGGGTTTGACGGATAACTAGTAAAATCCCAAACAGGACAACTGAAGCGGCAATCATGATTTCAGGAATGGGTAAATCGATAGCCTGTAAATGAATTGCAGCCCCTATTCCAGTGGCAATTACAAAAGCAATTGGAATTAAAATTCCCCTAGCGATGCCAACGGCTAACAAACCGCTCGCTATTACAAAAGCTAAATGATCGAAACCAATAATAGGATGTCCGAAACCTGACATTATTCCTTCAAAAAAATTAGCAGGCAGCATACCACCAAGGGGATGGTGAGCCAAGGCTGGAGTAGCGAAAAGGAAAAAGCATAAAACAGTGATTATTCCAACTTGTTTTGACCACTGACTGTTTAACGGCAAGTATTTTGGTTGCCAACACCCTGGTTGATTCGACATCTTGTTTTTCCTTAATTTTTGATAACTGTTGAAATGAGGTTAGGCTGAATCCTGTTAATCCTTAAATACTGATTAAATTGGGGAGAGTAAAAGCCTTTCTAACTGCCAAAAAGCTACCATTTTTTGTAAGGTAAAAACTTCCCACACATCACGATTTGAACGCGATCGCCTTTGGGATCTTCGACTTTTTCAACTTCAATAGAAAAGTCAATCGCACTCATAATTCCATCACCAAATTTTTCATGGACGACTGCTTTGATCGGCATTCCGTAGACCTGCATAATTTCATAAAAACGATAAATTAAGGGGTCAGTTGGAATTTGAGGCTCGAGGGAGCCTTTGAGGGGAGGAACAGTTAAGGGTTCAGCCATTGTTTCCGGTAATCCTAAGGCGGTTACCAGTTTAGTGGCTTCATCCATATCTGCACTGGCTTGACGATAGATCACAGATGCAACCCAGGTTTCATCCCGTCCCACTACTTTTTCTAAATCTTCAAAAGTGAGTCCTTTAGATTTTTTGGCGGCTAATAGTTGTTCGGTAATTTCAGAAATTGCCATAATTGATGTCTCCTGATTGAGTAAAAACTGATGATTAATGATGAGGGAAATACCTTTTTTGGCTAATGGATTCTTGCTTCTTCAACTGCTCGAGTTTCGCGATACAAATGGTCTTCCATTTCCTGTTTCAATTCCAAATAAGCGGGATGATTTTCAACAGTAGCGCGATCACGTGGACGAGGGAAAGGAACTTCTAATACCTCATCAATTCGCGCTGCAGGGCCTCTCGTCATCATCACAATGCGATCGGATAACAGTAGGGCTTCTTCGATACTGTGAGTAATCATAATAGCCGTTTTACGCTGCTGTTCCCAAATCCGCTCGATTTCATCTTGTAAAAAGCCTCGGGTGAGGGCATCTAAAGCACCGAATGGTTCATCCATCAGCAAAATCTGGGGATTGATGGCTAAGGCTCTCGCAATTCCGACTCTTTGGCGCATTCCGCCGGAGAGTTCATGGGGGCGTTTGCCCTCAGCCCCGGTTAGACCGACGAGTTGGATATTCTCTTTAATGATCCGCTTTTGCTGGATAACAGGCATTTTAGGATAAACTGTTTCGACCGCAAACTTGATGTTATCTTCCACTGTCATCCAAGGCATGAGGGCGTAGTTTTGAAAGACCATTCCTCGGTCAGGCCCCGGTTGATCGACAATGTGTCCATTGATTCTTACCTCACCATGGGTGGCAGAACTCAATCCCGCAATAATATTTAACAGGGTCGATTTCCCACAACCGGAAGGCCCAATAATCGTGACAAAGGTATTGTGTTTAATATCGAGATTAATATCCTCAATGGCGATAAAGTCAGAGGAAGTTTGTTTGGTAATTTTATTCAGCCAACCCCTTCTACCGGGAAAAATTTTAGAGATATGACGCAAAGAGATTTGCACATCGCTGGCTTTATCGATAGTCCATGAATGATTGTTGGATAAGGATGAAGTATTCATGATGATTGTTTGCCAAAAGATACTAGTTTTTCTAGATAGGCAAAGATTTGGTCAAGGATAATGCCAACAATGCCAATAATGAAAATGGCAACCAGAATATTAGGGATATAGAGGTTATTCCATTCATTCCAAATAAAGTAGCCTAAGCCTGTCCCTAACAGCATTTCTGCTGCCACAATCACCAGCCAAGAGATTCCCATGCTAATTCTTAACCCAGAAATAATATTCGGTAAAGCAGCCGGAATAATCACTTTAAAGATAGTTCGCCATCTTGATGCGCCTAGGGTTTTGGAGACATCAAGATAATCTGGGTCAACATTAGCAACGCCAAAGGCAGTATTGGTTAATGTCGGCCAAATACTGGCAATTGTAATAATGAAAATGCCTGTCAGTTCTGAATCTCGAAACAAATAGAGTCCTAAGGGTAACCATGCCAGAGGAGAGACGGGTTTGAGAAGCTGAAAATAAGGATTAAAAGCCTTAAAAGCGATTTTAGAAATACCGACTAAAATTCCTAAAGGGACAGCAATTAAGGAGGCTAAGGTGTAACCAATGGCAACTCTTCTCAAGCTAACCAGCAGATTCCAACCAATGCCGAGATCGTTCGGGCCGTTGTCATAAAAAGGATGGGTCAACCAGTACCACAGTTCTTTAATCGTTAAAGAGGCTGTAGGCATTCCTTTGGCAAACAGTTTCATTCTCGCTCCCATTTCCCAAAATAAGAGAAATATGCCGAGTGAGAGCAGAAATAGCAACAACGCTTTGACATTCTCATTGTCAAGCAGTGTTTCGTTTTTGCTTTGATTTTTTGTTACTTTAAATACAGTCACAGTGAATGATCAGTTGTTAATTCTCAAGGGTTTAAACGCCATATTTTTTAATTTGTTCCTCCACATATTCTTGAGGTTTGGCAGGATCAAACGTATCAAATTCCAAGGTTTCGGTACGATAAATATCTGTCGGTGGAGTTTGTCCTAATTCCTCAGCCAATTCCCTGGCTAAATCCGTTAAAAAGATTTCTTGACCGATTTGATCGTAGTTTTCGGCAGTGATTGCCTGTTCAACCTTGCCATCCCCTTGGAGATCCCATCGCACTAACTGAGAAGAAATCCAATTAGCGAAGCTTTGCCAAGGATAGGGATCAAAATCAATCCGGTCGGGTATAGTGTTGGTATTTCCCAAACCATCCTCAAAATTACCCGTTAATACAGCTTCTACCACTTCAACGGGTTGGTTCAAAAATGCCCGCTCAGAGATAGCCTTTGCAATTTCAGGACGATTAGCCGGGTTACGAGCGTAACCTGCCGCTTCAATAATCGACTTATTTAAAGCTCTGAAAGTATTGGGATTTTGTTGAATCCATTCATCACTGGCTGCAAACGCACAGCAAGGATGTCCTGGCCACAGTTCCTTCGTTAATTTATGAATAAAACCCGCTCCTTCATAAACAGCTCTTTGGTTAAACGGATCGGGCATCAGGTAAGCGTCAATGTCCCCTGCCACTAACTGAGCAATACTATCGGGTGGGGGTACTGGGCGAATTTTGACATCTACATCTGGGTCAATCCCGCCTGTGGCTAAGTAGTAGCGCATCAAGAGATTATGCATGGAGTAAGGAAACGGTACGCCAATGGTAAAGCCTTTGAAGTCGGCAGGCCCATTGATTTGACCTTGATATTTATTGGCAACTGTAATCGCCTGTCCATTAATATTTTCAATACTGGCAAGCTTCACGCCAAAAGAAGCTGAACCGAGTCCAAGCGTCATCGCAATCGGCATCGGTGCTAGCATGTGATAGGCATCCAACTCACCGGCGATCGCGGAGTCTCGAACGGCCCCCCAACTCGGCATTTTAACCACCTCAGCGTTAAACCCATATTTAGAGTAAAACCCTAACGGTTCAGACATAATAATGGGTGTGGCGCAGGTAATGGGAATAAAGCCAATCCTTAAATCTCTCTTTTCTAAATTCTCTACACCAGCAGATTCATCGGCTGCAGGTTCTTGCGTCTGTTGGTTGGAGGCGCAATTGGCTAAAGTGATTAGAGCCGCACCCACTGCTAAATTCTTCAGAAACCGACGGCGACTAAACTGGCTGTAATGCACCACATCACCGAAAAATTCTCCGGCTTTCGGCCCAAACGCAGCAGCAAAAGCATTTTCTATCCCCCCCGCTTGCTTGGCTAGCTCTAATACAAGTCGTTCTCGCTTCGGATCGCCCTTGCCAGCCACTTTTAAGAGTAGTTCTTTCCGTAAATCAGCAGTATTAACGGCATTGGCAATCTCAAAAGTATCTTGTTTATAAATCCCCATTTTGGTCAAATCTTCGATCATTTCCACTGGATCTTGCGGCATATCCTCCGCCATAAACTTCCAGTGGTCGGCAGTCATGTGAAAACCACCACAGACCATACACCATAAATTTAATTCGCTCAGATTTCCTCTTTGAGAATCGAGATTGCCCCATTTTTCTGTTGCGGTTTTTGTTGAGGAAATGACCATAACTACACAGATATGTTGATGTAGATAGGTTAAAGCTTATACTTTCCAACTGTTTGTAGCGAGTCATACAGAAACCTCAATTTTTCAGTTAGGTCTCTATTCATTCTTTTGACTGAACTTCTCATGACACAGGACGAATAACGAATGACGAAGAGGCTCAATCTGTACTACCCTTAAGGCTTACTGCTATATGCGATCGCGAGTGGATACCGCGCTTGTGTATCCCCCAAGTTTAACCTCTAAAGTAAGTGTAAAGTATGCGTATCTCTCTCAATTGGCTGCGAGAACTGGTCGATATTAATCTCACCCCCGAACAACTTGCTGAAACCCTCACTATGGCGGGGTTTGAAGTGGAAGAAATTGAAGACCGCACCACCTGGGCCGATGGGGTAGTTCTGGGTAAAATTTTAGAAGCGGAAAAACATCCCAATGCAGACCGTTTGAAAGTCTGTCAAGTGGATATTGGACAAGACAGCCCGTTAAATATTGTCTGCGGTGCCCCCAATGCCGCCACGGGTTTAACGGTTGCCGTCGGAACCCTTGGCACTTATTTACCGAAAGTTGATCTGAAACTGAAAAAAAATAAACTGCGGGGAGTGCCCTCAGAGGGCATGATCTGTTCTCTAGCCGAATTAGGATTAGAAAAAGATTCTAGCGGTATTCATATTTTTAATTTGGATAACCCCCAGCTGGGAAGTGATGTCAGACCATTACTCGGCTTAGATGACGTGGTTTTGGATGTTACCGCTACGGCTAACCGCGCCGATGGGTTAAGTATGGTGGGCATTGCCCGCGAAGTCGCCGCCTTGACTGGGGCAACATTACGCATCCCCGAAGCCACGGGCAGCCTCTTACAATCTGAAGCAGCACAAAGTCCTCTAACAATAGAAATTAGCGAGTCTCAAGCTTGTCCTATTTACATTGGAACGGTGATTGAAGGGGTGAAAATTGCTCCCTCTCCCAATTGGCTACAACAACGTCTACAAGCGGCTGGTGTGCGACCGATTAACAATGTTGTGGATATTACCAACTATATTTTATTAGAATGGGGACAACCGCTTCATGCTTTTGATCGCGATCGCCTGCAAAACGTTACAGGTACAGAAGAGTTAACCATTGGGGTACGGTTTGCCCAAGTTGGAGAGTCCCTCAAAACTCTTGATGGTCAAACCCGCAAATTAGAAAGGGAGACGTTGTTAATTACTGCCAATGATAAACCTGTTGCCTTAGCTGGAGTCATGGGAGGGGAAGACACGGAAGTCAATGATGCCACCGAAAATGTCATGTTAGAGGCGGCGGTATTCAGTCCAGTCGCTATTCGTCGTTCCGCCCGAACTCAGGGAATGCGGACAGAAGCCTCGACTCGCTATGAACGGGGGGTAAACTCAGCAGAATTAGCCTTAGCTTGTCGGCGTGCCATTTTGTTAATGACGGAACTGGCTGAGGGCGTTGCCGTGACTCAAGAGACCGCTAGCAGCCTCTTAGAGACCCCAACAACTTCTCAGGTCAAATTAAGTCTCAGTAAGCTCAATCAACTGTTAGGGCCGCTAAAACGGGGCGAACAGACGTTAATGGAGTCTGATTTGCAGCCTCAGGAAGTTGAAGGCATTCTCACGGCTTTGGGTTGTGGTTTAGTTCAGCAACAACAAGAGGATGATATTGTCTGGACTGTGACCATTCCGGCGTATCGGGCGCGAGATTTAGAACGAGAAGTTGACTTAATTGAAGAAGTCGCCCGTTTATATGGTTATGACAATTTCTGCGATACTTTACCCAGTAAAAGTGTACCGGGTTCTCTGTCGGCGGAACAGTCTGCCCTGCGACAAATTCGGGCGGCATTTCGGGCGGCGGGTTTAACGGAACTGATGCATTATTCCTTGGTCAAAGCCGAAACCGATGACCAGGTGGCGTTATTTAATCCTTTATTCACGGAATATTCAGCGTTACGCACTGAAATGCTAACGGGATTAATTGATGCCTTTGTTTACAATTTAGAAAATGGTAACGGGCCGTTAAATGGGTTTGAAATCGGTCGTGTCTTCTGGAAAGAAGGAGAGACGTTTCAAGAACAAGAAACCATTGCCGGAATTATGGGGGGTGACCCGACTCAAGGCCGTTGGGTGCGGAGTGGTCGCGAACAACCCATGACCTGGTTTGAGGCCAAAGGGGTTTTAGAGTCGGCTTTGCAACGCTTATATTTATCGGTTGAATATAAACCGGAATCTAATCTGGATAAACTGCATCCTGGACGTACAGCTTCTTTGTGGTTAGGAGACAAACAGTTAGGCATCTTTGGTCAACTCCATCCTCAACTGTGTCAACAACGGGAACTTCCCGATGAGGTGTATGGGTTTGAGTTCAACCTTGAGGTGTTACTTAAAGCAATGTTGCAAACCAATAGTTTAAAACGCCTATTTAGTCCCTACTCTACCTTACCGCCGTCTGACCGAGATCTTGCCTTCTTTGTTCCCATTGAAGTTGCTGTCGCCGAATTACAAGCCACAATGACCCAGGCTGGTGGCACTTTATTAGAGTCTGTGGAATTGTTTGATGAATATCGTGGCGAAAATGTACCAGAAGGTCAACGTAGCTTAGCCTTTCGTTTAGTGTATCGCGCCAGTGATCGCACTTTAACCGATGAAGAGATTGAACCCATCCAACAGAAGGTTCGAGAGGCTTTAGTGAAGCAGTTTAACGTCAGTTTGCGAAGTTAACCCCGGATTTTATCTAGCCCCCTCGCCCCCCAACATTGGGGGAAAACTGACTCAAAGTCCCCCATCTCTTGAAGCAAGCAATTTTGGGGGTTTGGGGGCAGGGGATGCACGGGGGCAAACAAAAGGATAATGATCATACCACTGCTTAACCAGCACAATAACAGGTCTGAGGATACGTCCTTGACCTGTTATTTGTTAAGAGATGCACGGTTAAGCTGCCTGTTTATGATAAAATGAGTGGGTCTACAGTTGATTTTAAGTCGGCAATACAGTAAAACCTACCCTGTATGAACGCACCCAATGGGATTTGTGTTGAACCCTAAGTCTTGAGTTGACACCAAACTACTTCACCCGACGACGGCGAGAGGTGGCTAAGCCTGCACCTAACATTAGTAATCCACCAATTAAAGTCGGTTCTGGGACTTCTTGAGGGTCGGGTGTGTCAGGATTAGAAGAAACAGCATTATCTGAAATGAACAGAGAAGCGTGAGATAAACCCGCTGCACTACCATTATCATTTTTTGCAACACCATCAGTTTTATAATCAATGGTATCCCCTGCTTTAGCGCCATCGAAGAAGTAAGCACTCCAAAAGTCAGCGGCTTTCAGGTTAATGGCAAATGTGAAGTCAATATCTTTCAAAATGGTAATGGTTCCAGCGTTACTGCCATTAGCAACAGAGAACCAATCATCTGTGCTATCGTCAGATTTATCGTATAAATCCCACTCGAAAGAACCACCGATATCGTTTGTAATATCTGTTTTAGTCTCAAAGAGACTAATCACATCATTCTTTTTATCATTTCCTGCAACAGAACCATAACAGTCAATTGCACCGGTTACATCGAGGACGTTACAGGTAGTTCCGGTTTGTCCACCACCAGCGTTAGGCTTACCTGTTGCAGAGGCAGGTGCAATCATTCCCCCGACTGCAACACCAGTTGCTAATAATGCAGTTGCAATAGTTTTAGAAGATAAGAATTGCATCTTAAATTAGTCTCCTTTCTAGAGTTGAACTTATAGGTTTTGGGAATGCTGCTGGATTGATTTGAAATCAGGCTTTACTCCCCCCCTCAACTGTTATCCATGATACTCATGTAAAACCGTGTAGTCTATAAAGTTTGTTTGATTTAGACAAGATTTACCGATTCTTTACAAGATATTTTAGAGATTAAAGAAAAATATAATAAATCCTGGAACTGCTTAAATAAAAGAGTTAATAGGTTTTACTTATAACATTTGATTCAAATCAAATCACTATTTTTGAGTTGGAGGTTAATAATTTAAATAGCCAGCAAAAGTATGTATTATTTTTTACTTGGTTTTTGATTAAACCAGTAAAAACACTGCTAAAAACTCCGAGAAAATACGGATATGTTTTGGGGCGATGGGTTTAACCCCTTCTTTTACAATAATTCCAGTGGTTTTCTGTGATTTGTCTGGCAATTCTTGAAGAAAAAGTCAAGAATCAGGTTGAAAGTCTACTCTTCTCACAACTCTCTTCCAGATGAAATGGAAAAAATTGAGAAAATTTATCAATAGTATTGACAATTAATTTCAATAAGTCTATAGTAAGCATTAGTGTTCTCCTCTCAAAGGATCGGCAGACGGGGGCGGTCGTCAGTGACAAACCGTTCCCGGATTTTTTGATTAATGCTACTAATTAATGATCTCTGTCAAAGTTTATTGCATTTCTTCTCATCTAAATAATAGAGAAATAATCTTTATTACTCAATCTCCCTATCTCTCTCCCTGAGCAATCTAATGCAGCAAATCTTGAAGGATTTCAGATGACTTGAGAAATTGTTCTACGTCAACTTTGACAACCGGATTTAGCATAAAACATTCTCCTATTTTACCACATTCTTGAGAGGTCGCATCACATGATAGTCGTCAAAACAACCCATTTAATAAATCTTTAGGGCTTCTCCCAGAGTCTCCCAAACCTTGGAGGCTAATAAAATTGCTATATCAGATAAAATTTACATTAATAACTTTAACTGTGATCCTTGGGGGGTTTTTTCGACCTCAATTCTAGCTTGAAAGGCTTCTTTAAGATGAGGCATGTGGGTTACCGTTAAAATACAAGCAAAGTCGGCTGAAATGGCGTTAATTGCCGCTATCAGTCGTTCGCAACCTTCAGCATCTTGGGTGCCAAACCCTTCATCAATAATTAAAAGTTGTAATGCAGCCCCTGCCCGTTGGGCTAACAGTCTAGATAACGCCAGTCGAATGGCAAAATTAATCCGAAAAGCTTCCCCGCCGGAATAGGTTTCATAAGCGCGAGTGCCTTGACTATCGGCAATTAAAATATCTAAAGTATCAATGAGTTTAACAGGCTTTTTCTTAGAGGAACGGCTACTTTTTCCGGCGCGTTGGGTGACAAACTGTACGTGAAGTTGGTTAGCAGAAAGTCGTGATAAAAGATGATTGGTTTCGGCTTCTAATTGTGGTAAAATATTCTCAATCATTAAAGCCTGAATCCCATTTTTCCCAAAGGCTTGGGCGAGTTCTTGATAGACGCGATACTGACGACGGACTGTGTTAATTTGTTTAGTTTGTTCAGTAAGCTGTTGTTCAATTTCTGCTAAATGAGTTTGTTGTTGTTTCAAACTGCCTAACTGACTAATGGCTGCATCTAACTGTTGACGACGTTGTTGAATTTGCTGTTCAAGTTGAGCAATAGATTCCCTTAAATCAGGTGTATTTTTGAGCTGTTCATCGAGTAATCCTAATTGCCCTTCTATCCCGCGAATATCTTCTGTTTTTTGCCGTTTTAACTGTTGTAACTCTTCTAGTCGTTGCTGTAACTTAGGATATTGTTTTTCTGCTTGATTTAGTTTTTCTAAACGGGTTAACCACTGTTGTGCTTGTCGCAGTTCAGTCCGAACCTGGTTATGTTCTTCTAAATGATAGCCAATTCCTCGTAATTTCTGATCTAAAGCTGTAATTTTCTGTTGAAATTCAGACTGAGTTTGCTGTTGATTAAATTCCTGTTCTAAGTGATTGAGTTGTTGTTCTAAAACGGGTTTTTGTTCTTGAATACGAGTCAGTTTATTTTGGGCATCTTGCAATTTTGCATACTTAATTTCTGCCCACCGCCAGCGCTTTTCTTCATTGCGGGATAAGGCATGATTTTGATCATTGTAATTGAGTTTTTGCAGTTGAAGATCTAAGGCTTGAAGTTTTGGAAAAAGCCCAGCAGCATATTCTCCAGTAGAAAGCGATCGCTCAATTTCTTGGGCTTCTAAACGCACTTTTTGCAGTTGTAGTTCCTCTTCTGCTAAGCGGTCTAATTTCGCCTGAATTTGCCCCCGTTGTTCTCGTAAACTTTCATAGGAGGAAAGTTCTCGTTCTAACTGACGATATTCATCCCGTAACCCCTCTATTTCTTGTTCTGAAACAGCAATTTGTTCATGAATAACCCAAATATGATTTCTAATTTCTTCCTGTTGCTGACGATGTTTATTAACGACTAAATTATGGTGATGTTCATCTAAAGGACGCTCACACAATGGACATAAAGCTTGATCTTTCCCTTGATAGGAGGTTTTCAATAATGAAATTTTTTGGTCTAATTCTGCTAACTGAGACTCATAATCTTGCTGACGAGAATTTAAACGCTCTAAAATATTATGACATTCTGTCCCTTTTTCCCTTATCCAACGTTGATGGGTTTTCTTGTTATCTAAATTAATAATTTGAGTATCAGTTTCCTGCAACGTTTCTTGCAATTGTGGTTTACTATGAAGTAGACGCTCTTGCAATTGCTGCATTGAAGCCGATAACTCTTCTAAACGCGCAATATAACGGGCTTTAATGCGATCAATTTCTGTTTGCAGTTGTTGACGTTGTTGCAATAATGGGGTGACTTGTAATTGTAATTGATCCAGTTGTTCTAAACGAGTTCTCGCCCCTTGTAATTCTCGCAAACCTGCTTCAACTTCTTCTCGTTTACTTAAAATCTGCTGATGTTCAGTTTCCTGCTGCGTTAAACTGTTAATTTGAGTCTGAACCGTCTGTATTTGCTGTTGTAACTGATTCAGTTGTTGTCGTTGCAACTCCTGCAATTGCTGTTTTTGTTGAGTAGTTTCTTGATAGGTTTTAAACTTTGCCGATAAAATCTCTTCTGTGGCTTGCAAAGTTTGAAATTGAGCATATCCTACCTGAATTGCTTCTTGCTGTTGTAATACCGCTTCAAGTTCTTGTAAACTCTGCTGAGTGGTATTTAACTCCTGTTGTAAACGATGATAATCTTGGGATAGGGTTTGAAATTGTTGCTGTTGTCCTTGCCGTAACTTTTCCCACGTTTGCCGTTGATATTGTTGATTTTGGAGTTGTTTTAACTGTTCTTGGGCAACGGTTTGTTCTTGCTGAACTAGATTTAAACTTCCCTCAAGTTGCTTAATTTTTCCAGCAATTTCATCTTTCTGCTGAAGCTGAGCTTGAGTTAATTCTAAGTTTTTTTGTAATAACTCAACTTCTACTTTAAATTGTTTAGACTGTTCCTTGGCTTGATCGACTAATTGATCGTATTCATTTAACTTCAATAAACTGGCTAAAATCTCCTTGCGTTCACTCGCCCGCTTCAACATAAATTCATCTGCCCGCCCTTGTCGTAAATAGGCAGAATTGACAAATGTATCGTAATCTAATTTCAAATAATCTAATATTTTTTGTTGGGTTCCCCGCATTCCCCGTTCTGTGAGAACCTTAAACTTAATTTCCACCCAATTATTAATGACTTCTGGAGGATTAACCGCAATTTGAAATTCTAAACTACCAGACTGTCCTCGGCGGCGACTGCGAATGACTCTGTAGAGATTACCCTGGTTGATAAAGCTAAAATCAACCCGCATTTCCGTCTCTCCCAAGTGGATTAAATCCTCTTCGGAAGCGACCCGACTATTTCCCCAAATCACCCAAGCAATAGCTTCTAGGAGAGAAGATTTCCCAGCCCCATTTGCACCGCAAATACAAGCGGTATGGAGGCGGGTAAAATCAAGGCTGGTTTCTCGATAACTGAGAAAGTTGATTAGGCTCAGCTTTTGTGGAATCATACTGTTATGATAAGACAATCTCGGTCAAATTGCATTGAGAATTGGCGCGAGTTGGGAAATTGAAGGCTATCAGGATAGCCTTTTTTGAAAGACTGACTCCCTTTAGCATAAATAATTGCTGGCTGGCGAGTGGGAATAAAACTGTTAATTTCTACAATACAGTAAGGAGATTGATCCACAATATCAATTATACTAATGATTTTCTTTTCGAGGAAGTAACCCATTTAACAATACTCCCAGCACACTAGATAATCCAATGCCTTGTAGGGCAAAAGCTCCTGTTTTGACACTCATTCCCCCCACCCCTAAAATTAAAATCACGGCAACAATGACTAAATTTCGAGCTTGTAATAAATCAGCACCTGATTGCACAAGGCTATTCATACCAACAACCACAATTGTACCAAATAAAACCACTAAAATACCGCCCATTACCGGAGTGGGAATCGTTTGTAACAGGGCTTCCAACTTGCCTAAAAAAGAAAGTAAAATAGCAATAATCGCCGCCCAGGTCATGATTGCCGGATTAAAAGTTTTGGTGAGGGCAACTGCCCCCGTGACTTCCGAATAAGTGGTATTGGGAGGGCCACCCACAAATGCTGCTAATGTTGTGGCTAAACCATCCCCAAGTAGAGTTCGATGTAAACCGGGATCTTGAATAAAATTCTTTTTAGTAACAGAACTAATGGCAAGTACATCCCCAATATGTTCAATGGCAGGGGCGATCGCCACGGGTACAATAAATAAAATAGCGGGTAAACTTAAGCGAGGTGTGGTGAATTGAGGCAGTTCAAACCAAGGGGCCTGCGCTACTGGCGAAAAATCCACCATTCCTAAGGGTAATGTTACCAAATAACCTACAATAATTCCCATTAAAATTGGAATCAATCGTAAAAAACCCCGTGCTAAAATTGCGGTTAACATCGTTGCCATTAAAGACACCATCGCCACAGCAATTGCTATGTTTTCCGTATATCCCTCTCCGGCTTCCGATGCCATTTTCACGGCTGTTGCCGCTAAACTTAACCCAATCACCATAATCACTGGCCCGGTAACAATCGGGGGTAAAATTCGGGTAATAATCCCTGAACCGCGCCAAAAAATCATTAAACTCAAAAGTAAATAAACAACCCCAGCCGCCGCTAAACCGGATAAAGTGGCAGGTAAACCGTATTGTTCAATGCTTAAAGTAATGGGGGCAATAAACGCAAAAGAAGAAGCTAGATAAACCGGAACTTTACCCCCTGTTACCGCTTGAAAACATAAGGTTCCCACACCCGAAGTCAATAACGCTACATTAGGATTTAATCCGGCTAAAATCGGTACTAATACTAACGCACCAAAGGCAACAAACAGCATTTGTGCGCCAAGGAGAATATCTTGCAAACGAAAATTATAGGCTGTCGGTCTTATTATTTCTTCAACCTCTGGGTTAGGAGGTTGGGAAGGAAATTGGGTCATGGGTAATGTGAGATTTTGTCAATTTATTGCAAGTTATTTTAAACTAAAAGATTAAGACACATCACCAGTATCTATGCTTAGCCGAATCAAGGAATTAGCTGAATCTTTAGCCCCCCGTCTGATTGAAATTCGCCGTCACATTCATGCCCATCCGGAACTGAGTGGGGAAGAATATCAAACTGCTGCTTATGTGGCGGGGGTATTATCTTCCTGTGGGCTTCATGTTCAAGAAGGCATTGGTAAAACAGGAGTGATTGGGGAGTTAAAGGGGCAGTCAGAGGCTTCTCACTGGCTAGGTATTCGTACAGATATGGATGCACTACCCATTCGAGAACGTACTGGGATAGATTATGCCTCTCGTCAAACCGGAATTATGCACGCTTGTGGCCATGATGTGCATACAACTGTCGGCTTAGGTACTGCTATGGTTTTATCTCAACTGGGAGAAGCTTTACCAGGTCATGTCCGCTTTTTGTTTCAACCGGCTGAAGAAATTGCCCAAGGGGCGAGTTGGATGGTGGCAGATGATGCTATGAAAGATGTAGCAGCCATTTTAGGTTTGCACGTTTTCCCTTCAATTCCCGCTGGCTGTATCGGATTACGTCAAGGAGCCTTGACAGCCGCAGCGGATGATTTAGAATTAATCATTATGGGAGAATCGGGTCATGGTGCTCGTCCTCATGAATCAAAAGATGCCATCTGGATTGCAGCTCAGGTCATTACAACGCTACAGCAAGCCATTAGCCGCACCCATAACCCGTTACGCCCGGTTGTATTAACCATTGGACAAATCACAGGAGGACGCGCCCCAAACGTCATTGCAGACCAGGTAAGGATGCTCGGAACGGTGCGATCGCTTCATCCAGAAACCCATGAATCATTACCCAGTTGGATTGAAAATATTGTTGCCAATGTCTGTCAGATGTATGGGGCAAAATATAAGATGAATTATCGTCGCGGTGTTCCCTCTGTGCAAAATGATCCCCGATTAACTCAGTTAGTGGCGGAGGCAGTACGAGAAGCCTGGGGAAAAGATAGCATTCAACTGTTATCGGAACCCTCTCTGGGGGCAGAAGACTTCTCAGTGTATCTGCAACACGCCCCTGGTATGATGTTTCGTTTAGGGGTAGGACACCGAGATCAACCGAATTATCCTCTACATCATCCTAAATTTGAAGTGGATGAATCAGCCATTATTACTGGTGTCGTCACCTTAGCTTATTCCGCTTATAAATATTGGCAAAAGTTGGGTTCAGTTTAATAGGGAGTAGGGTGTGGGGGGTAGGGTGTAGGGAGTGGGGTGTAGGTAGGAAGCAACAGTTTTAAAGAAGGCAACGGGCAACAGGCAACAGTTGATCTCCCTTGTCTTTCTTGTTCGCCCCATCTCCCCACACCCTACACCCTACACCCCATCTCCCTATTTCCCCCCATCTCCCCACACCCTACACCCTACACCCCATCTCCTTATTTTTTTCCTGAAAACTACCACAAGTTATTGATCTTGACATGTACCATCTCAAAGATCTGTCTCCAGGCTTACGATCAAGTCCTGGAAGAATTTGATAAAATGAATGTATTATTTCTTAACGTTTCAGTTGTGCCATTCCACAACGGTTATGCGTTAAACAATTCAGTATTTTCCCGTTTGGGAATTGTAGCAGTTTAAATCTGTTAGCGTGCTGAATTAAACACACCAAACTGTTCAACATGAACAATTAGGAGAATACCATGAACCAACCAGCAGAGTTAACACTAGAGCAACAATTCAACTTGTCATCTTTTAAGATGCAAGTGGATCAAATGAGTCAAGAACAGGCTCAAGAATTCTTAGTCAGTCTCTATGAACAAATGATGATTCGGGAGAATATGTATCAGCATTTTCTCAAGTATAAGTGGGGTTTAGAACCCAGTGTATATGATGACTAAGGGTTAGTTTCGTCGCCGTGGGCGACCTCAATCTCTTACTTTTTTTCTACCTGAGAAAACGAGTTGGGGGTAATGGGGCGTCAACGCTTCAAGGGATCAAAAACAATCCATTCAATGACGATAGGAATAAAGAACAGAACTCCCCTCAAGCTTAGGCTAAATCATTAAGAAAGAGTTAAGATAAAGCGACACAACCACTTAACACCTTGATCAAGCCAAACTGTTAATCTCTCTTCACCATAGAATTTTAATTTTTATCGCTATTTTCACCCTACATTAATCTGATCTTTTGCCTATAGCGCTATGCCTACGGCAACTGACGTAGCCCATAGCGGCAACAGAGCTTATCCCCAGCTTGGGTATCCCATGGCTTTAGGGCTGTTTCAAAGTCGGGTCAGAAAGGATAGATAATCAGCGATCGCGTGACTGATAAAATTAGAAGCGATCGCTAATTTTTTCAAAAAAACTGATGTTGAATAACTTAATAGAAAAATTAAAAAAGTCAAGGATGAGCGTAAAGTAAAGGAAAAAAGGTATCCTCTCTGGTTCGTGAAGAGCTGTTACAAATCTTTACATCATTTCCATCTTCCGGAAAAAATGTCAACCTGCTTGAAAGATTGACTGGTTCATGATCCGGACTTGATCTGAATTCTACATCCTCATTATACGTTAAGTATTCAAGCGGATTTCATATAACCTTAAACCTCAACAATCTCCATAAAACAATTTTCTATTGACTTCGGTTTTCTAATGGTTCCGTCACAATCAACCAGTAATATTTTCATCGCTTTAGTGTCAATCATTAATTAATCTAACTATCTGCATTGATTTGATCCTCATTTTCGGGAAAGATAGTAGGAAAAGCCATTGTTAACAACATAATAATATTGGCTATCCAAAATCCTAAAACCAACCCTAATAAACTGAGCCACGGTTGAGAGTAAGTTGTAGCGTTAATACCTGACCATAATTGCCAAATCCGGAACCCTGTATAAAGCGTTCCAATAATGATAACAATACTTTTACATAACAAGCGATTAAAAATTACTTCACTCGCTAATTGAACAAAAACCACTATTAAATAGTAGCTCAAGAATTGACGGGGAATGGGTTGATTCCAAAATTTGATTAACAGTCCCAAGGGAATAACTACCCCAATGAGTAGAGCAACATTTACCCAGATCTTTAGAAACTGTAACTGTGCTTCACTATAAGCCATTATGGGTTTAAGTGGAAGTATTGATTGTTTGATTAATACACCTACTATTACAGTCAACAAGGTGGCGCTAATCAGAAATGAAACAATAGTCAGCCATTGATTGGGATTCATATATAGTTCATTATTTCTTTCTTAACTTATCTATAATTTTATCAGGGTTATTACCAATAAAACCAACAATATCCCGCCAAGAATATTGCTTTGATTCCTGCATTTCTATCGCCCGATTAACTGTCTCTTTGGCAATAGAAACACATAATACTTCCCATCTACTTTAAACTTTTGTCCTGTACTGAGTTGGGAGATATATTGCAGTTGAGATCAAATAAGATAAGATTAGAGATTTTTAATTACCTCAACTAACTGGTTGATTTCATCCGGTTCTGTTAAATAATGAACACAAGCCCTGACACAATCTGGATCTAAAATAGTTCTGAGGAAAATATTCTGTTTTTGTAAGGCATTCACCACGGCAGCATGGGACATTCCCTTGTCAACGGTGAAGGAGACTAAACCTGCTTCTGGGGGGGTATTTTTTAAACAGTGAATATCAGGAAGTTCTGATAGCTGTTGCCATAGGATTTGACTTAATTCACAGATTCGTTGATACCGTTGTGTTGCATTTCCCCAGTCTGAATGTAACTCGATGGCATGACGTAACCCAGCATATAAAGGATAAGCAGAGGTGGCAATTTCATACCGTTGTCCGTCCGGTTGAAACCCTGTGGGTTTTCCGGTTTTATCTTTAGTAATACCGCGCCAGCCAATAAACGTAGGAGATAACTCCGGTAACGCTTCTGGACTGACATATAATCCACCAATTCCTTCTGGCCCACACCACCATTTATGACCCGTAAAAGCATAGAAATCCACCTCGAATTCTGCTAAATTTAAGGGTAAAACCCCCACAGATTGGGCTGCATCTACTAACACCCGAATCGGTTGATTTTGTGCGGTATGACACAGATGCATAATCTCCTTCAGCGGTAAAACTTGACCGGTATTCCAGAGAATATGACTAATCACCACTAACCGAGTATTCGGCTGTAAATAATCGGCAATCACCGCTACAGGATCACCCTGATTTAAAGTCTCTAAAATCGGACAAACTGATATTTCAATCTGAAACCGTCGCTGTAATTCTTGGGTCGCTGCAATGATGCCGGGATGTTCACAATCTGATAGTAAAAGATGATCTCCCGGTTGCCAATCAATCCCCCATAAGGCAATATTACAACCGACCGTCACATCTTCGGTAATCGCAATAGTTTCGGGGATGACTCCCAGTTCCGTAGCAATGGCGCTGCGAGTTAGATCTTGCTGTTGCTGGACTACATCATAAGCAGGCTGGGAAAAGGGGCCAAGGTGCTGAATCTGTTGATAAAATTGGCTAATTGCATCAATTGATTGCTGCGGCAGCGGCCCTTGTCCGCCATAATTAAAATAGGCTTTATGATTTAAAGCAGGAAATAGTCGTCGATGCTTGTTCACGCTAGAATTCGTCGTCATTCTCTTGCTCCGCTACGGCTTACTCAAATTCAATGCTGATTACTGATACCCAGCTTCTGTTTTACCAACGTTGTCCTCGCAGAGCCTTCCTAGATTATTATGGAGATTCCCATCAAAAACAACCCCCCAGCGATTTTTTACTCAAGTTAACTCAAGATAGTTTAGCCCATCAACGCAGTTTGTTAGCGGAGATGACTTATCATCGGCCCCAATATCCTCATCGGGACTGGGAAACGGGGATGAAAGCGACCTTAGAGTTAATGAAACAGGGAGTAGAACGGATTTGTCAAGGGGTACTGCTGTGGCAACCGCCAGACTTACAACAGGTGGATTTAACCCATTCACTGGGAGAGATTACACTTCTGAGTTGTCCAGATTTGTTAGTGAAACAACCGGGTCATTCTCTGTTTGGTGACTGGATGTATATTCCAGTGGAAATTAAACTGGGTAAACGCCCTAAATTAGATTATCAGATTGCAGCGGCTTTTCATGCTGATGTTTTAGGGGCAATTCAAGGAGAAATTCCCCCGAAGGCTGAACTAATTTTACGAGAAAAAGGCAGCTATGCTGTGAATTTAAAACAGCGTTTGCCGCAAATGCAAGACGTGTTACAAGAGTATGTGGAAATGCTGGCGCATCAAGAAGAACCAGAAATTTTTATGGCGCGTCAGAAATGTAACCTCTGTACCTGGTATGATAGCTGTTATGCGATCGCTCAATCTCAAAATCATTTATCGTTGCTACCAGGGGTTACCCCCAGTCGTTATACTCGCTTACAAACCCTGAATTTAACCACTGTAGAAGCCTTAGCTCAAGCCCCATTCCAGCAGTTAGAACCTTATCCAGAATTTGGCTCTGAAGTGGCTCAACAGTTGATTCAGCAAGCGCAAGTCAGTTGGAACAATCAGCCGATGTTGCGGCCAGGAGTCTCAGAAAACAGCTTCAATTTATCAGGATTAAATTTACCCGATAATGCCCCTATTGAAATTTATTTTGATATTGAAGCGCAACCGGATTTAAATTTAGATTATTTACATGGGGTGTTAGTGGTTGATTATCGCAATCAAACCGAAACCTTTTATCCCTTTTTAGCCGAAAATAAAGCCGAAGAAGAGCAAGTTTGGCAGCAATTTCTAGAACTAGTTTGGTCTTATCCGATTTCTCCGATTTATCATTTTTGTGATTATGAAGCTAAAACAGTTCAACGATTAGCCCGACTTTATCAAACACCAACCTATCTATGGAAACCGTTACTCAAACGATTTGTTGATATCCATAACATGGTAACTCAAACGGTGTTTTTACCCGTAGAAAGTTATGCTCTCAAATCCATTGCTCGTTGGTTAGGGTTTCAATGGCGAGATCCAGAGGCTAATGGTGCTCAATCCGTCTGTTGGTATGAACAATGGTTAAAGAGTGGCGATCGCTCTCGACTCGAAGCCATTATTCAATATAATGAAGATGATTGTCGCGCCACCTATCATGTTAAAGATTGGTTAACTCAATTTCTGCGTCAATCTCAATTTTAACTGTTTATTTCAATAGTTTTGTCGGATAAAAAAGCCAACTTTATCCATTATTAAAACGGCATTTTTATTAATTTTTTCTAAAGTGAGGTTTGTTTGATATAACTTTTAATGCTTTAGGGCGACGTCATGAGTTTTCTGTAATCACTTTTAAAACTCAAAGATATTGTTGAATGAGTTCAGCGGTTTGCTGTCCGGTTTTCTCCCAGCTAAATTGCTCTGCTCTCATTAATCCCTGTTCCCGAAGTTGAGATCGTTTGAGGGAACTATGTACTAATAAATCCATCGCTGCTGTTATCTCTGTTACATTTTTAGGATTAATATAAATTACGGCATCCCCTCCAACTTCCGGCAAAGAAGCACAGTTAGAGGTAATTACAGGCGTGCCACAAGCCATTGCTTCTAACACCGGAAAACCAAACCCTTCCCATAAACTGGGAAAGACTAAAGCAATCGCTTGATTAATTACTATTGGTAACTTTTCTGTTGGAACATAATCTAAAAACTTAATATTTTGATTTAATCCCAATTCTTGAACTTGGGCTTTTAACCGGGGTGTATAAGTTCTATCACTCGGACCCGCAAACCAGAGTTCATAATCATAACAATTGGGTAACTTAGCAAACGCAGTAATTAAAGAGTGGAGATTTTTATAAGCATCGTGACGACCTAAATAGAGAAAGTAATTTTGTGTTGGTAAGTTCAGGAATTTAAATTGATTTTGATCGTATCCCAAAGGAATTGGCGTAATTTTTGCCGCAGACAAATTGAAGAAAGTGATTAAATCATTCGCGGTGGCTTTGGAGTTACACAAAATATGTTCAGCTTGGGTTAAAACTTGGGGAATATAATATTTAAAATAAGCCGTTAATCGAGATCCTTTTCGAGGAAATCGTAACGGAATCAAATCATGAGCCATCACAATTGAACGACATTTTGCATAGAGTGGTGCTTCCGGTAAAGGAGAAAAAAGTAAGTTTCCTTGGAATACTTTATAGATTGAAGGAAGCTGAAACTGAGTCCATAATAACCGTCGCAAATGTCCTTTCGTTCCTTGCGCTGGTGTCATATTATTGGGGATAAGATGACAATGATAGCCCGGTACAGATTCAGCCACTAATAATGTAGGATTCAGAGATTGCAAGTGAGGCAAAATCTGATTCGCATAAATTGAGATTCCGGTTGGTTCTGGAATCAAAACCGATAAATTAATTAATAATGAATTAGACATCATAAAAACCTAAAAACCACAAAGACATCTCCTGTTTGTGTTCTTTGTGTCTTTGTGGTTCATGAATAAACAAACTGATTTTAGTTTAAGAACACTGAACCATTCTTCGGAATATTAAGGGATTTTGTATCCTTATCAAAGTCACTTGTGGCTTGAAATCTAACTTCTAAAACACCCGGTTCAGTTGATTGAGGAAAGACTAATAACAGCCCACCATCTTGACGCTGGTAAGTTAAAGTTAAAGGCAAAGGAAATTCTGTTAACACCGCTTCAGATTGTTGTCCGAGAGTGCGTTCCCGTGTCCCCCCCACAACCTGATAATTAATTAGGGTATTGGTGGCATTAACCAGCCTTAGGGTAACCATACCATTGACTGGGGAGACTCTAGCACTCGGGAGGGGAAATTGGTCGGGTTCTGCGGGGGGATGGGTTTGAGAGGCGGGTGGGGTGGTACGGGGTTCTTCTTTAACGGGTTTGCCGGCAGGTTCTTCTTGAACGGGTTTTCCTCTTCGTTCAGGAGGCGGGCCACCGGCAGATGCAATTGCTGCGATGCTGAGGATTAAACTACTACAGAATAAACACCCTAGGGTCCAATAGTTTTTTTTAAGCGGAATCGGTCGCATCATAAATATTCCTCTAACATTGAGAATCAACAGCCATGATTGCAGATGTTACCCTGTTTTGCTACCCAGACCATCAAAACAGGAAAACTCAGGCTGTCAAAACCTTCTAAAACAAAGTCTTCGCTACTCTCCAACAGAATGATTGAGACAACGAAGACTTGAGGATTTAATAAATTCAGAATCTAGGTGGTTTAGGCGATAGAAAATTTAGACTGATTGAGTATCCCCGTGATTATTACGAAAACACCAACCTAAAATCGTGGCAACTAAGGTAATTTTCAGTAATTCTAAGCCAAAATAACTGAGATGCAGTTGGTTCATGCCTGCGGGGATTTCAGTGGAAGTATTAAACAAATTCAGGTTCAGACTTAATCCGCTCATTTGAGGGGTTAAACCATAGGTATAGATTAAGGCAATTCCTAGTAGTACAGTGGATAAGCTAATTAAAGTCCGAATGCGACGACTAAAGCCTTCAGGTAATGTACTTCCTAAAGCAATTAAACTGGTGAGTCCGATGGCTGCACAGAGGATTTCGAGATGATTAAAAATGGAGAACATTGACGACCCCATCGCAGCAAATCCGGCTTGATTCATCATCCCTGCCGATGAAAGACTGGGCATAATCACTAAATCTAGAATTAAGCTACCGCTCATCCAGAATCCTAGAACAATGAGAATGAGAGCCATCCAACGGGAGGGATGTAATTCTTTTTGAGAAAATGTAGTCATGATAGGTATGTATAATTTCCTAACACTTTGTCGGTGTCTTACCTCTATATTGTAACTGATTTTACTCTTATGAAATATGAAGGTTTTTTTAATTATTACTTTATGTAAAATATTGTAAATTCATTGCCTCAAATCCGTGCTTTGACTCATGAAGTTATGATGAGTAATTCTATTAATCTACAAAATTATCCTAATTTTTGTTAAAATCACTGGACAAGCAGGACAGGATAGGGAATGAAATGGTGAACGTGAAAGCAGTTATTTTACTCTCAGGGGGCTTAGACTCATCTACAGTACTGTATCAAGCCAAAGCCGATGGCTGTGACTGTTATGCTTTATCCTTTGATTATCAACAGCGTCATCGCCGGGAATTAGAGTCCGCCCGACAAATTGCTGACAGCGCCGGAGTGATAGAACATCAGGTGGTTCAGTTTGACTTAACTTTGTGGGGGGGATCGGCTTTAACGGATAATCAGATTGATTTACCGGCAGATCGTTCCCTCGCAGAAATGTCCAGTCAGATTCCCGTGACTTATGTTCCAGCACGCAATACCATCTTTTTAAGCTTTGCCTTAGCTTATGCTGAAGCAGTGAACGCCAGTCGAGTTTATATTGGAGTCAATGCTTTAGATTATTCCGGTTATCCAGACTGTCGCCCTGACTATATTGAGGCGATGAAAGAAGTATTTCGACTGGGAACTAAACAAGGCCGAGAAGGGGAAGCGATCGCAATTTTTACCCCACTCATTGATCTGAAAAAAACGGATATTATTCAACTGGGAAATCGTTTAGGTGTTCCCTGGGAAAAAACATGGTCTTGCTACGCTGGAGAAGAAAAAGCCTGTGGCGTTTGTGATTCTTGCCGTTTAAGATTAGCAGCTTTTGAAGCCTTAAATTTAAGAGATCCATTACCTTATCAATCGGAGAAAAGACAAAAACCAGTCTGATCTTTATAAAAATCTAAAAATAAAAATATTAGGAGCAAACTTATTTGAATTTTAGTATCTTAGGAGAAATTCAAGGTATTGAAACAATTGCAGTAGGTAACTCAATCCGAGAGTTAGAACGATTGCGAAAAGTTTATGGTTCGGGAAGATGGCGTAAACTCAAAGGAATTGCTACTATTCAGCTTGAAGACGGAACAGTTTGTAGAGCAGAAATTCATTGGTATGACGCTCATGGGCTTGGTAAAAAAGAGATAAAAATTAAGTATATTTTGGAGTAAACCTGATGAAATTTGTGATTTGCATCAATAACCAAAATTATCCAGCTTCCTTAGAAGTTCGGAAAATCTATCAAGTCATTCCCGATAATTCTGCCAATTTGCATAATATGATTCGAGTCATTGATGAATCTGGAGAAGATTATTTATATCCTAAAAACTACTTTATAGCTATTGAGCTTTCAGAAGCTATTATAGATGCGATTGCAACAATTAACTAATTGATTAACGCATCTTGTTAAAATAATTATTGCCTAAGCAATTAATAGTCAATCAATTGGGTCTTTAGAATAAATTGGATAAAGGTTGATCAAAGTCATCACTCATTACCATTGAACCCGGATATAATCCAGGTTGAGGAACAATTGAGGTTTCAGTAGATGAGGAAACACCATAACCGGTATAGGCTCGTTTGTAGGGGGGATGTAAACCTAAAACAATATCTTCGGGAGGAATTTTCCGATTAACAAGTTCTTCAGCAATATTAACCTCAGTCAGATTGCGCTGAATCCAGATTTTGTTATCTTTAATATCGAGATGAATAAAACAATGATAAATCCGCTTCAGTCCTTGCCATCCAATCTCTAGTAGCTGATAATGGTCGTGTTCTCCATCAAAAATAAGTTGATACTCTACACCTGGATCATGCTTTTCTCCTATACTTTTCTCGGTTAAAAATTGGCGGATACATTGTCGATAGTATTCTAATTTATCCATAGATTGAAGTAAAATTTGCTGCTACAAACGTAAGTTGCTAGTTACCAAAATCAACAATTCGATCCCCCTAAATCCCCCTTATTAAGGGGGACTTTTTGTCCAATTCCCACCTTTTTAAGGGGGACTTTTTGTCCAATTCCCACCTTTTTAAGGGGGGCTAGGGGGGATCGAAAAGATGTCAGCTCATAACTAGCAACTTGGGTTACAACTAAACGCGCAGGTGTTATCATTAAGTTATTCCTGTAATTATATTGGAAAAATGAATCAGCCGATCACAATTCCGCAAGCCTCTGAAGAACTAATAGATTTTATCGCATCAGGAGCAACACCGAGCGCAAATTGTATCTTTTCAAGCGTCTCAACAAGTTAAAGAAAGAGTTGCACATTTGATCGAACAAGAAAAAACAACAGGTTTATCGACAGAAGATAAATCCGAGTTAGAGCAGTTTTTACAACTGGAACATTTGATCAGGTTACTCAAAGCGAGAGCATATCAATATATTGAGAAACGGTAACCATTTTTGAAATTAAGCATATATTTTTAAATTTAAAATTTTATTATTTTTAATTATGAAAACGATTGAAATTATTCAGGAATCACCATCCAATAAATCTACAACCTATCGAGCGATTTGTGGAGAAAAGCAAGCGCTTGGTCGTTCTCCCGGTCAAGCTTTAGATGAGTTAGAACAACAACTCGCTGCACCAGAAACAAATACCCTAATCATTATCCAAAGATTTCTACCCGATCACTTTTTTCCTGAACCACAACACCAGAAATTACGACAATTAATGAATAAGTTTCACGAAGGTCAAGACAATCAACAAGACTTATCGAATGAAGAACAGAATGAATTAGAAGCCCTCGCTGAAGCCGAGTTAGCCGCCGCAAATGAACGAGCAAAGGAACTTTTAGAGAGAATTAAATATCAGCCGTCCCAATCTCAAGAAAATATCTAGTTTTCATTAACTTTTAACTTGATGAACCCGAACTATCCATTTGTTGCTGCCAGGGCTAGACATCAGTGTGAATATTGTTGTGCGCCAGAAGTTATTTTTAATCTCGCTTTTGAAGTCGAGCATATTATTCCTCTTGCTAAAGGAGGGGTAAATGAACTACAAAACTTAGCTTTAGCCTGTCGAATTTGTAATCTTCGCAAGTCAGATTTTATCGATGGAATTGATACCGTCACTCAAGACCAAGTTCGCTTATTTAACCCTCGTCTTGATACTTGGCAGGAACATTTTGTTTTCAATCGAGAGAGTTATCAAATTCAGGGTAGAACTCCGATTGGTCGCGCTACAGTAGAACGGCTACGCATGAATACCCCAGAACAGCTTACTGCTAGGTCGCTGTGGGTGGCTTTGGGGATTTTTGGGAATGAGTAACTGAACGAGCAAATGTTATCATTAAGTCATTAATATAATGACATTCTAACGATGAGTCAGCCGATCACAATTCCGCAAGCCTCTGAAGAACTAATAGATTTTATCGCATCAGGAGCAACACCGAGCGCAAATTGTATCTTTTCAAGCGTCTCAACAAGTTAAAGAAAGAGTTGCACATTTGATCGAACAAGAAAAAACAACAGGTTTATCGACAGAAGATAAATCCGAGTTAGAGCAGTTTTTGCAATTGGAACATTTGATCAGATTAATCAAAGCGAGAGCATACCAATATCTTGATAGATCACCTAAATAATTCTTTCTGCTTTAAAAGTCTAGCCTACAAGTCAAAACAATGAGTCAATCAATCCGTCAAGAAATTGTCACCCTAGTTGGAGAATTACCAGATGAACTTTTACCCGAAGTCCTGACGCTTTTACATTCTCTAGTAAAAGAAGATTCTTCTAGTTTTAATTCTGCTGAATTTGATCAGACAATAGCAGCATATCAAGTTATTAGCAAAAAATATAAAAATGCCTTACGGAAATTAGCCCAGTGAACGAACCGTTATGGATTTCTGAAGAAGTGGTGCGAGTAATCCATCAAGATCAAATTCAACAACATGGGGGTTGTTTAGGGATTAGGGATGATAATCTTCTGGCTGCCAGTTTAGCCAGACCTAGACATTTATTTGTTTACAGTCAACCTAACTTATTTGAGCTAGCTGCTGCTTATGGTTATAGTTTGGTCAAAAATCATCCCTTTATTGACGGAAATAAACGCATCGCTTTTATTGTCATGGCAACTTTTTTATTGGTGAATGGTTATTTATTAGATGTTCCTGAAATGGAGGTAGTACAAATAATCGAACGGTTGGCAACAGACCAAGAAACTCAAGAGTCTTTAGCTCAATGGTTGAGAGAAAATTCTATTAAACAAAGTTAACAGCAATTGCATAATTTCCCCTAAAATCTTCATAAGCCCCAAAAAGAATCGGGCAACGGTTCATCAAAATCATCACTCATTACCATTGAACCTGGATATAATCCCGGTTGAGGAATTATTGAAGGTTTAGTAGACAAAGGTACAACTTTTGCGAATGGTACACCATCACAGGTTAATGTGACTTCAATTTGATTCTGAATATCTGATAATAAATCTAACAAGTGATCGGGTAATTGAGTAATATCTAATGTTTTGTCTGACATGGCTTTGAGATTTCCTAGTTTTTATTCATCTCTCATTATCTCCCTACAAAGCAGATTTGAGTCTGACAAGGTTCTTTGACCTGCACCCCAATTTGCATAACTTCCCGAACACCAGAGATATATTGGAATAAGTGGTTCTTGCGGTGAGGAAATCCCAGTCATGCGTCTCCCCAAACAGTGGCTATCGGTTCTCAGTGTTAACAGTATCTTTCTCTTCAACTTGGGTTTTCCCCTGTTAACCCTATCTACAACTCTTCATCGCGGGGAAGTTATTGCCCAAACTGACCCCAATGCAGAAGCAGATAGATTATTGAAACAGGGACTTGAGCTGTTTCAGCAAGGGACAGCAGAATCTCTAAAACAGGCAATTGTAGTTTTGGAAAAAGCACTACAACTTTATAAACAAGCGGGAAACTTGCAAGGACAAGCTAACAGTTTGTTAGGACTGGGTAGAATTTCTGATTTACTAGGAGACAAACAACAGGCACTCGATTACTACAACCAATCCTTACCTCTATCACAACAACTGGGGGATAAAAAGAGAGAAGCCATTACCCTCGACAATATTGGCGCTGTCAGGCAACCTCACCGAAGCTTTAACAGATATGGAATCAGCAATTAAAATTATTGAAGAACTCCGCACGAAAATTATTAGTGGGACTTTAGCTAATTTCAAGCCCAAATGTAGCCAAAACTCGCTTTGTACATGGCGAATACATCGGCATTGTTCTTGAGCCAGTTGTAAAAACGGTAAGAAATAGCTGTACGAAATGCTTCTAAAG